>ENA-UEOR01001509-UEOR01001509.1-human-gut-metagenome-genome-assembly--contig:-NODE-1509-length-13790-cov-11.233355_pt1 | contig 13790 bp, 10 predicted proteins | sample MGYA00242887_ERZ507890 | MGnify/ENA primary metagenome ERZ507890 (study PRJEB26167, sample SAMN06115431) | human gut metagenome | host: Homo sapiens | place: China:Guizhou | collected 2014-10-21...
CTCGGGTCAAGTGACATCTCTTCCCTTATACTCTCACACAGGCGGAAGATTCCTTTCCGCAAATCCACATTACCGTTAAACAGGTAATAGTTCAGGTTAGCACTCAGTCCAAGCATATCATCCTATCATTTTCTCATCAACCGCTCGATAGCCAGTGCCGGCAACATCAGATAAAAGCTACTCTTGTCGATTTTTTCTATTTTCCGCCGGCAGCCGGGTTTCAGTTGTCCGCCCAGCATATAAAGATACTCTTCATACAATCGATCGGCATAATCCAGAACTATCGTATCGATTTCGCGTCCCTTGCTGTTATAAATACGGACATCGGCCTCCAGGACAACAGACAGAATCACGTTGTCGTAAGCTGCGTCCACTTGATGACCATGCCTGTTCCAATCGCTATTACGCAAATGTACCTCGACATTACCGCCCCACTCTACTCCATCCAACCGGATTCTGGCATTGAAAAAATCCGGCCCTGCATCCCGGTTCAACAGCCCGACTTTCAATACCTCCACAGCATGACCGGAAATGGTTACAAACTCATTACTTCTGAACAAAGCATTCGCCCAGAGATAATGTAAAAATTCTTCTCGCATATGCTGATGATTTAGGACTATACAATAATACGTTAAAAAATTGTAAAATCCAAATTTATGCTCTCCTTATCGCCATGCTTTTAGTTTTAACATTTCTCCTTTTACTTTTATTTTTCCTACCTTTGCGGAAGTCAGGAGATAAAAACGAATAAAAACAATAATGTATTAAATTATGGAAGAAAATTCTATCATCAAGGACAAGAAAGACAAAATGTTAATGATCGTTATCGGTTGTTTGTCGGTAGTTCTTATTTTATTATTCATTTTCTTTTTAGTTGAAAGATCCGAAAATAAAAAACATATCGCCGCCATTCATGAGGAAAAGCAATTATTGGAACAGGAGCTTACCGATCTGAGCCATAATTACGATGATCTGAAAACCAGTAACGATACCCTGAATGAAAAACTGCAATTAGAACAGGAAAAGATCCTTACCTTAATGGATCAGATGAAGAAATTCCGCGATAACTCTTATGCAGAAATCAATCGTTATAAAAAAGAAATCGGTACATTAAAAAATGTATTGAGAAGTTATGTGGTACAGATAGATTCTCTCAATCAGCTGAATCAAAAACTGGCAAAAGAAAATACGGAAGTACGCAAACAAATGAATTGGGTCAGGGAACGGAATCAGAAACTTGAAAATCAGCAAAAGGACATGAAAGAAGTGATCGCCCAGGCCAGTGCCCTCCGGACAGAAAACTTCGTCGTATATCCCGTAAATAAAAGAGATAAGGAAACGAACTGGAAAAAATGTTACAACCTGAAAGCGGAATTTGTGATCACGAAAAATGTAACGGCCAAACGGGGCGACCGGGTGATTTATCTGCGTCTGAAACGTCCGGATGACAAAGTGATCGCCTTTAGCGAAAAATCATTCTTTAAATATCAGAATGTTTCTCTGACCTACTCCGCCAAACGGGAAATCAATTATGAAGGTGACCGGCTCGAAATGGCGATATACTGGCCTAACGACGGAAGTCTGGTCAAAGGAAAATACGTTGCAGAATTATTCAGCGACAACGAACTGATAGGGAGTACAGAATTTACGCTTAACTAATATAAAACCAACCAATAACCAACAAACAATTAAAAACATGACAGACATAGAGATTGCAAGTACCGTAAAACTGAAACCGATCACGGAAACTGCAAAAAAATTAGGCATAGATCCGGAAGTGATAGAACTATATGGTAAATATAAAGCCAAACTCCCCCTCGACCTGATTCAGCCCGCCCGGATGCAAGGCAAGCATCTGATTTTGGTATCGGCCATCTCCCCGACTCCGGCCGGCGAGGGGAAAACGACCATATCGATCGGATTGACCGAAGGGCTGAACCGGATCGGTAAAAAGACAACGGTTGTTTTGCGTGAACCTTCTTTAGGACCTGTATTCGGTATCAAAGGTGGTGCAACAGGAGGCGGTTACTCACAGGTGTTACCGATGGAAGATATCAATCTCCATTTTACAGGTGACTTCAATGCCATCGAGAAAGCCCATAACTTGTTGGCAGCCCTGATCGATAATAACATCCAAAGTAAAACTTCTTCCCTGGGGTTAGATCCCCGGACTGTGACCTGGAAACGGGTAATGGATATGAACGATCGTTCTCTGCGGCACATTATCGTCGGTTTGGGAGGTACATCATCCGGTATCCCACGGGAGACCGGTTTCGATATTACGGCAGCGTCAGAGATTATGGCGATCCTTTGCTTATCGGAAAGTTTCATGGATCTGAAAGAACGGTTGGGAAATATTTTCATCGGTTATACCTATGATAAACGTCCTTTATATGCCCGTGACCTGAAAGCTCATGGAGCGATGGCCGCTTTATTGAAAGACGCGATCAAACCCAATCTGGTGCAAACCATCGAAGGGAATCCCGCCATCATTCATGGAGGTCCGTTTGCCAATATTGCTCAGGGAACGAATTCCGTACTGGCAACGAAGATGGGACTTTCGCTTTCAGATTTTGTCGTCACGGAGGCTGGTTTCGGTTTTGACCTGGGTGCAGAAAAATTCTTCGATATCAAGTGTGTCAAAGCCGGTCTGAATCCGAGCGCCGTCGTTCTGGTCGCCACGATCCGGGCGCTGAAATACCATGGAGGCGTGAAAGTCGAAAATCTGAAAGAAGAGAATACGGCAGCATTGAGAAAAGGAATCGAAAATTTGGAAAAGCATGTTGAAAATATGAAGAAATTCAATATTTGCCCCATCGTTGCTTTGAACAAATTTGTCACCGATACAGATGCTGAGATACAAATTGTTGCAGACAAATGCAAAGAACTGGGCGTGCCCATGGAAGTAGCGGAAGTTTGGGCCAAGGGAGGTGAAGGAGCTGAGAAACTGGCAATCCTGGCAGCCAAAGTAGCCGAACAATGCGTATGCAAACTAAAACCGCTCTACGAATGGAGCTGGGATATCGAAAAGAAAATAGAAACCATCGCCAAAGAAATCTATGGAGCTGCAGCTATCGATTATACAGCACAAGCCAAAAGCGATTTGAAAAAAATCATCGCTCTGGGATTGGATAAACTCCCGGTTTGTATAGCCAAAACACAAAAATCACTGTCCGATAATCCTAAATTACTAGGTCGGCCGAAAGATTTTGTCGTTACCGTCCGCCAAATAGAAATTGCCGCCGGAGCAGGTTTTGTCATACCGATTACAGGGGAAATCATGCGAATGCCGGGACTTCCCGAGAAACCGGCTGCCGAGAATATCGATATCGACGAACAAGGTCATATCACCGGTTTATTTTAAAAACTTCTAAGGTTTACTATTTTGTCAGGAATGCGTATAATCATTCCTGACATAAATGTATGTCTTAGCCATTAAACATTATATCATATTTATGATATTATAATTTAAAAATTATATGCGGAGTAGTAATTTAATATTTATAGCAGGCCTCATTTTTATTCTATTGACAGATACCATATTCTGGATTCAATTGAAACAATATTTGAATAAAAAGTGGCAAATTCTATTATATGGATTACATACTCTCTTTTTCACCTGTACCTTAATTCTTTTTCAGTACAGCGTATCCCGCTTAAAAGGTCCCGACAGTTATTTTTGGATAGAAAAACTGATCGGTCTGTTATTTTTATTCTATACACCGAAACTCATTTATACCGTTTTCAACGGAATCGGTCTGTTATTACGGAGATGTTGTCAGAGGATATCCAAACTGATCCGTTTATTTTCGGGTATCCTGGCAGGAGCACTTTTCCTGATTCTACTATATAGTCTTACTCTAGGGCGTTATAATTATAAAATTGAAACCGTAAATCTGACTTTGGAAAATTTGCCGGCCGAATTCGATCATTTCAAGATTGTACAACTTTCGGATATCCACTTGGGAAGTTTCGGAGAAAGTTACCCCGGTATGCGGAAATTAGTCGGGGAAGTCAATCGTTTACAACCGGACATCATTGTATTTACAGGAGATATGGTCAATAATTTCGCAGCAGAAATGTCCCCCTGGATCACTCTATTTCAAGAAATGAAAGCTTCTTACGGTAAATATGCCATTACCGGGAATCATGATTACGGCGATTATACCCGTTGGCCTACTGAAACGGACAAACGGAACAACCTGAACCAATTTTTTGAAAATATGAAGTCGATGGGATTTCATATGTTGAACAATGACCGTATTCCCATCGTCGAAGGCAGGGACACGCTTTGGCTTGTGGGGGTCGAGAATTGGGGCAATCCCCCTTTTCCCCGTTACGGGAAATTGGATGTCGCTATAGATTCTCTCCCCGGGCAAGCTTGCATCATCCTTTTATCCCATGACCCGTCACACTGGAGAGGTGAAGTATTACAAGTACCCCGGATAGCCCTGACCCTTTCCGGTCATACCCATGCTATGCAATTCGGAATCAAGATCGGAAAAAACGAATGGAGTCCGGCACAATATATTTATCCGGAATACGACGGATTATACCGGCATCAAAATCAATATTTATATGTCAGTCGCGGACAAGGTTATCTTGGGTTTCCCGGTAGAATCGGTTTGAGACCTGTGATCACCGAATTCATCCTGCACCCAAACCGCTAGCTAACTTCTCCCTAAGTGCCTCTTTATCATCTATGAAAATAAGTCAGAACATCAGTTTTTCAAAACAATTGATTATTTACTTAATCCTTGTTTTATTCGTCGTATTTTTCTTAATCTCTCTGGCTCTGGTCAATTCACTGGAACAATTTATCAACAACAATGCTTACAGCCAGGCAAAAGCAATCGCCAATAATGCCTTGATCATCTTCGAACGTGAAATTGCAAGAATCGAAAGCATTCCGCAAAATGTAACCGATATGCAGGGAGAACTGAATTATAAAAATATCCCTGATTTACCCATCCGAATTCTGAGAAGTTATAAGACACTCATCGGAAGTTCGGTCCATTACGATCTGAAAAATCCGGAAGTAGCCGATTTCATTCATATCAATGCTTACCGTACAGCAGATGAGAAAATCCATTTCACTCAACCCGATCCTTGTTGCAACTATTGTCATCCGGACTCAGCTAAAATCATCAAGTCGGCACCCAATAACGGATATTGGATTTATTCCGAAGTAAACCACTGCAAGACCATCGCTTTATGCCATCTGATCCACAACAGCCAGCATCAGCCCTGTGGTATTTTGAAAGTAGACTTTCCCTTGAAGAATCTGAATGCTCTGATCGGCAGCTATAAGTTGTTCAGATCCGGAAATTTATTTGTCGTCGATCGGGAAGGAAATTACATTGCTCATCCGGCTCCATCGCCGAGTGGGAAACAAAATCTGATCAGCCACCTCACAGGTCCCAAAGCCAGCTTTATCCACCGGAGTATATCGAGAGGGGAAACCTGTGCGACCACCGTGGAATTGGACAAACAAAAACACTACCTCTATTACACCCCTTTTTCTCCTATGGATTGGCAAATAGGTATCATCTGTCCCTATAACGAGATCTTATATTCATCCGGTAAACTTTATTTCATGTTATTCCTTTCTATGGGGTTGGGATTACTCTGCCTGTTTATCGGTATCGTTAACATTGTCAAGCGTTTATCCTCTCCTTTACTCGAGTTGGCTTATTCCACCCGTCGTGTTGCGGAAGGACAGTTCGATATCGTACTTCCTACCCCGAAATCTTGTAAAGAAATTTATGACTTATACGATTCTTTTCATTATCTGCAACAAAACCTGGTGAACTATATAGAACGGCTGAAAATCACTACGGCCGAGAAAGAACAGTACAATTCTGAGATGCGTCTGGCTCGCCGTATTCAACAACGTTTTCTTCCCCGCCCTATCCTTCTTCCTCCTAATATCGAATTGGCAGCAGACTTACGGCAATGCCGTGAAGTAGGCGGAGACTTTTACGAATATTTTCAGCTGGGCAACCAACTTTACTTTGCCATCGGAGATGTAGCGGGCAAAGGCACTCCGGCCGCCTTATACATGGCCTCCATCAGTAAACTATTCCGCTATATCGCCAGCAATAACACTTCTACAGCACAAATCTGCAATCTGATCAACAAACATATGTGTGACGATGCCGACGACGATATATACACCACGATCTTTATCGGGATTATAGATATCAATACCGGAATCATGACATTTACCAATGCCGGTCATCCTTATCCATTGATCATACATCACAATGGACAGACCAGTTTTCTGAATAAATACCCCGATGTTCCGATCGGTGTACTCGAGGAACATGAATTTTCAGAACATATCTATACTTTCAATAAAAATACAACCTTGTTATTTTATACCGATGGCATCACCGATACGGAAAATCAGTCGGGACAGTTCTACGGTCAGGATAAAATGATCAGATGTGTGGAAGCACAAACAGTGAAAACACCTGCTTTTATCATTCAGGCACTTCTCGAGGATATCCATAGCCACATCGGTCAGGGCAATCAATCGGACGACCTCACCTTACTGGCGATCAAATACAAAGGGATTCCGGGAAGCAAATGATCTACTGGCGGTTAAAATCCTCATTGATCGCTTGCAGATAGGCTTTCAGCAAGCGGCCATCTTCTTTTACACTGTCTTTCTCGACAAAAGTCTGGCTCTGTAAACTGAAATAAGTAGACCCTTTTTCGGTCACTACACCGGCTCCATTGGGATAAGAAAAGAAAGCAAAAGGAATCACCTGATCGGCCAATAAATTACGGCTGAACTTGTATCCGGAATGATCCATACCCAATTGGGCCAAAACCGTAGCCACCATATCTGTTTGTGACCCGATGGTCGTCACCACGGTATCCTGCACATTCAATGCCCCTCCTGACAATATCAGGGGGATGTGATAAGCTGCCGGAGTAGAAGGATCCACATGCCGGATATGACGTGTCCCATGGTCTGCCATCAGGATGAAAAGCGTATTGTCCCATAACCCCGAAGCTTTACATTTCCGGATAAATTCTCCGATGCAAGCATCGCTATAATGAATGGCATTGAGGAATTTATGCTCTGTGTCGTCGCCGGGTATCGCAACTTCGCCGGGGACATTGAAAGGTTCGTGGCTGCTCATATTAAAAGCCATGTACATGAAAGGTTGCCGGGCCTTGGCAATATCCTCATAAAGTCGTTCGAACATATATTGATCGTGTACCCCCCATTTGAAACGATTGGCCATAGCTTCACCGGAAAAGTCATCTTCGGTCACCATCCCCTGAAAGCTCATGGTGACTAAAGAACGGAAACTACCGAAATCGATATCCCCGGCATAATAATAACGGGTCGAATACCCGGCTTCTTCGAGATCTTTCGGAAACCTCGGACGTTCCATGATTTTATTGGGATACTTGATCATAGCAACGGCAGGATGTGAAGGAACGGCACTGATTGCAGCGACCATTCCGCGGTCGGAACGCGACCCCGTAGCATAAATATTCGTAAACAGTACTCCCTCTTTGGCCAGCTGATTCAAATTCGGCGTCACTCCGGGAATCCCCCCTAAAACTTCGACTGCATTCGCCGTAAAACTCTCCAAAAGTAAAAATACGATATTCGGACGTTCTGTTTTCAGCAAACGAGGATAATCGGTTCCTGTATGCATCAGGCTATCTACCACTTGTGCCACCTCCTGTTCCGGCAAATAATTATATTTTTTATCCAGATTTTTCATGTGCATCAGCTCGTAAATAAAATTCCAAACCGCATTTACAGCAGCCTGATTGGCATACATATTCTCAGCATGATAAAACACAGCACTACTATTCAACGGAGCCAGGTTCACTCCCCCTCTTACCGGTAAAATCATAGCACCACCGATCAGCAGAAATACGGGAATCCCCCAATAATTTCCCCTTTTATATCGCAACCCTTTCAAAACATAACGACGGAATACCCAAAAGGATAAAACGACACATCCCAGCATAAGCAAGGTAAGACATAAGTTCAGCCACAAAGGCGTAGAAGCCATCGCTTCTTTCGGGGTTTTCAGATACATCAGCGGAGTCGTATCAATGTGGAATCCCCAGTTCTTAAATAATTCCAGATCGACCACAACAACTCCCCAAAAAAAGAGAAGTAACGACAGCGTCAAACCGGCAAATACGGCCCGGATAATCTTTTCCCCGACGAAGACCGAACAAATCAGGATTACTGAAGAAAGCATCAGGATATAACCGCTCAAAGATAAATCCAAACGGATTCCTCCGGCTAAAATATGCCAAAAGTCAGCAGCGGACAAATGAGTCGTATCGGACCATTGATAGAATAAAAACATGATTTTTGCCACAATGGATATAACGACCCAAAACAAGTAATACTTCAGTAAAAAAATCAATTTTGCTTTCATCATCTCGTTATTTCTTAAACGGTTACCCGCTCTTATGTCTTATGTTGTTTTTTACGGGCAGCGGGAAACAATATATTATTCAAAATCAACCGATATCCGGCAGACTGTCGATGTAAATCCAATTCGGTTACAGGATCACCTACAAAGTGTTGATAATCTTCGGGATCATGTCCGCCCAAAAATGACCAGGTACCTTTCCCGTATTCCCCATGGATATACCTGACTTCTCCGGCAGCCTTATTTTCTCCCATAATCAGGACATTCGATTTGATCAGTTTCCGGTTATATGCGGTAGTCTGTCCCATAAACCCTTTAATCATGTTCATATGATTTTGGCACAACATCGTCGGCACAGGATCCCACTTGGCAGAAAATTCAAACAACAGGAAATAATCATCCCGTTCGGTTACTTTTCGGGTGTCTGTGACATCGATATCCGAGTATTCATAAATATTCGGATTCAACTGCAATTTAAAATCTTTGAAGGCAAATGTCTTCGAATAATCGAGCTTTTCCTGTGCGCCGGGCTCTACCGGATCACCGTCGAACATGACATCACAAATATCTACCTCCATCGCAGCCAAAGCAATATCGAAAGTATCGGTAGCCGAACACATCGCAAACATAAACCCTCCGGCAGACACATAATCGCGGATCGGCCGGACAACCGCTTTCTTCAATTCGGAAATTTTTGAAAAACCATATTTACGGGCCGTTTGTTTATTAGTTGTTTCTTCGGCTTTATACCAATCCATATGCCGATAATTCCGGTAGAATTTTCCCATCTGCCCTGTAAAATCTTCATGATGCAGGTGCAACCAATCGTACTCTTTCAGACATCCGTCCAGTATTTCCGAATCATAAACGACATCATAAGGAATTTCTGCATAGGTTAAAGCCAAAGTCACCGCATCATCCCAGGGTTTCTTTTCCTTCGGGGAGTAAACGGCAATCTTCGGCGCTTTCTCCAGTTTAACCGCATCTGCATTTACCTCCGGTGAAGCTATCTCAGCCAGGATCGCATTCAGCCTTGCCGGAGGAATCACTTCGAAGCCCACTCCTTTCAACAGACATTCCGTTCGTCCGTCCGCATCAAAAGGCAGTATAAAACTTCCTCCCCGGTAATTGAGCAACCACTGCACTTCCAATCCTTTTTTCAGCGTATGATAAACAACTCCATAAGCTTTCAAATGATTGCTCTGTGTATTATCCATCGGAATCAGAATATGATTCGCCAGACTGATCCATCCCATCAGGCAAAAACAACCGATAAGCAGCAGCCTCTTCATGATCCGATTTAAAAAGGAGCATTATTATCGAAACTATCCCTCATACCTTCGAATCCCTGATCCAATGCAGGCACAGGTTCATCGTTCATCTTCGAACTGAACGTTTGGGTAACGATCTCTCCGGTCGAAGTACTTGAAGCAAAAGGCGAAGTCGTATCGAGGTCACAGAATTGTGTCAATTCGGCCCGGAAACGCAAATTCACCTCGCCGACAGCACCACTACGGTGCTTGGCAATAATAATCGTCGCAATCCCCAACAGAGAGTTTCCTTCATTATCGACGGTTATCCCATATTTTTCAGGACGATGGATAAACATAACCATATCCGCATCCTGCTCGATAGATCCGGATTCACGCAGATCGGACAACATCGGTTTTTTATCCGGCCGGGATTCTACCCCACGGTTCAACTGGGACAAAGCCATAACAGGAATACTCAATTCCTTGGCAATAATTTTCAGCTGCCTTGAAATCAAACTCACTTCCTGTTCCCGGTTTCCCCGCATATCGGCACCGGCGGTCATCAACTGCAGATAGTCGATAATCAATACTTTTATTCCATATTTCTGTTTCAATCGCCGGCACTTGGCCCGCAATTCGAAGATAGACAAAGCCGGGGTATCGTCCACCAGGATGGGAGCCTCCACCAAAGCCTTGATCCGGCTGTGCAATTGCTGCCATTCTTCGTCGGTGAGACGCCCTGTTTTCAATTTCTCGGCACTCAATTCGGTCTCACTGGCGATCAAACGATTCACCAACTGCACGGCCGACATTTCCAAAGAGAAAATAGCGACAGCCTGGTGGTGTTTCACCGCCATATTCCGGGCCATAGAAAGCACAAAAGCCGTCTTACCCATAGCAGGACGGGCGGCAATGATCACTAAATCCGAAGGCTGCCAACCGGAAGTCACCGCATCCAAAGCATTAAAGCCCGAAGGAAGTCCACTGATCCCGTCCGGCTTTTCGGCAGCAGCCTGAATACCTTTTATCGCTTCGTCGATGATCGGAGCTATCTCGGCCGTATCTTTTTTAATATTACCGTCGGCAATATCGAATACAGCTTTCTGAGCCTTATCCATCAAATCAGAAACATCGGTCGCTTCATCATAGGCCATCTCCTGCAATTCTGTACAGACCCCGATCAGTTTACGCTGCAAATATTTCTGAACAATGATCTTTGCATGGAATTCGATGTGGGCGGCCGAAGCTACCCGGGTCGTCAGCTGGGACAAATAATAATACCCCCCGACCTGTTCCAGTTCCCCACTTTGCTTCAATGCCTCGCTCACCGTGAGCAAATCCACCGGGTCATCGTTCAGGAACAACTTATGAATGGCCCGGAATATCTTTTGATGCGCATCCTTATAAAAAGCATCCGGTTCCAATAAATCCCCGACGATAGAAAAAGCATCCCGTTCCAACATCAGGGCTCCCAATACTGCTTCTTCCAAATCGACGGCCTGTGGGGGCATTTTCCCATATTCCGCCTGCAAATCTTTTACGCTTCTACTCGTATTAAAATCCGATTTTTTTGCCATAATCAATAATTCAACCTCTATCTCCCTTTTACTGACCGCTTCATTTTTCCGGTTCTGTCTACTTGATGACTTTTCTATTTTTCAGTTCCCAAAAGCAACGGGCTGTAGCCTCCACATCTGCCAATGCATTATGCGCATTGTCAAAACCACTGCCGAACAATACTTGGTGTAATTCCGCCAACCGGGGAGATTTGAATCCTTTTTTCCCGGGAAGCTTACAATAATCTGTAGAAAGTTTCATCGTACAATATTTCGGCTTCAGGAACAGGGTCGTCATCATTCGCAAACGCTCGAATTCAGCCCCGACAATACATTCGTCGAAGCTGATATTATGCCCAACCAAAGCTGTCGCTTCATCGATCTTTCGGGCAAATTGCTCCATCACTTCTTGTAAAGGTTCCCCCTTTTCACGTGCCACCAAAGTCGTGATCCCATGCACCCGCGAAGCTTCCGGAGGAATAGTAAATCCTTCGGGCTTTACTATGACATCCCGGCTCTCGAGCATGTTTCCCCGGTCATCGTACATGATCCAGGCCAATTGTACTAATCTGGGCCAATTTTCCAAGTCTGTTACAGGTGCATTCCACCGTTTAGGTAATCCTGTCGTCTCTGTGTCAAAGAATAAATACATATTCCGGATTTTTAAATTGAAGACGGAAAATTACCCTTTTTTAAGACAAACTGCAAAAAGTTCCCCTATTTTTTATCTTCGTTATCAAAACTCTTATTATACTGGTGCATAGCCCTATAACTCATACCCATACTCGAAAATCCTCCATCGTGGTAAAGATTCTGCATCGTAATCTTCCGGGTAAGGTCGGAAAACAGGCAAACGCAATAATTGGCACATTCTTCTGCAGTAGCATTTCCAAGGGGCGACATCCGGTCGGCAAAGTCTACCAGCGAATCGAAACCTTTGATTCCGCTCCCCGCTGTAGTCATTGTCGGTGACTGGGAAATCGTATTCACCCGGATGCGTTTTTCCCGTCCATAAATATATCCGAAGCTACGGGCTATCGATTCCAGCATAGCTTTTGCATCGGCCATGTCGTTGTATTCGAACATCGTACGCTGAGCTGCCACATAAGACAAAGCGACCACCGATCCCCACTCATTGATGGCGTCCAGTTTTTTGGCCGTTTGCAGCACTTTATGGAAAGAAATTGCGGATATATCCAACGTCTTTTGCAAAAAATCGTAATCCAGATCGTCATAAGGACGTTTTTTTCTTACATTCAAAGACATACCGATCGAATGTAAGATAAAATCCACCTTCCCACCGAAATATGTCATCGATTCCTGAAAAAGATGGGTCAAATCCTCCACGCTCGTAGCATCCGCCGGAATGAGCGGGATCTGATGTTTCGCCGCAAAATCCTGTATATCTCCCATCCGAATCGATAGCGGAGTATTCGTCAATACGATTTCAGCCCCTTCTTCTATACATTTCTCCGCCACTTGCCAGGCAATAGACATCTCATTCAGGGCACCGAAAATAATTCCCTTCTTTCCTTTTAATAAATTGTAAGCCATTCTTTTTATTTTAATGAATAATCTTCCTATTTACGATATTCTTCATAAATAGTAAACTCCGGACATATAAAATACGTTCAGAACCGGCCTGCAAAAATACAAAAAATTTCCGAAGCTCAATTGCCTGCTTTTGCCGAGAGCAGAATTTTAGCTGTTTCTATGGCTGCCGGTGTAATTTCCTGCCCGCTGATCATGCCGGCAATCTCCTGTACCCGTTCCTCTGGTGTCAATTTCCTGATTCCAGAGATCGTCGTTTCACCGCGATCTTCTTTATATACTTTAAAATGACAATTGCCGGCAGCCGCGATCTGAGGCAGATGGGAAATACTGATCACCTGCATCCGCCCGGCCATCTCGCGCATAATCAACGACATCCGGTGGGCTACTTCCCCGGACAATCCGGTATCTATTTCATCCAGAATAATCACCGGTAATTGTTTTGCTCCGGAAAGCACATATTTCAATGCCAGCATTACCCTGGAAATTTCTCCTCCGGAAGCGACCCGGGCAATTTCTCCCGGCTGTTGGTTCTTATTGGCCGAGAACAAAAACTTTACTTCATCCCGGCCTGTCCGGGTAAACTCATCTACCGCCGTGATCCCGACCTGAAACTCGGCATGTTTGATTCCCAGTCCGACCAGTAGTTTTTTCATAGTCGCACACAACTTCCCCTCCATACTCACCCGCATTTCGTGGATTTTACCGGCCAGCTGCAACATTCGTTTTTCAGTCTCCTGTAGTTTCTTTTCCTGTCGCTCTATTTCTTCCGACCCTCCTTCTACCTTTTTCAATTTTTCCCGGATTTGTTCCCTCAATGTTACGAGCTCTTCTACCGACTCGGCTTTATATTTGAACAACAAATCGTAAATGGTATTCAAACGCTGATTGATTTTCTCGATACGCCCGGCATTATATTCCACACTTTCTGCTCCGCTTTGGTCCGCCCAAAACCAAGGTCCACCGGACCTTGTGGGCCCCGTCGAAACCTTTACTAGCCCATATTC
>ENA-UEOR01001510-UEOR01001510.1-human-gut-metagenome-genome-assembly--contig:-NODE-1510-length-13789-cov-4.192605_pt1 | contig 13789 bp, 15 predicted proteins | sample MGYA00242887_ERZ507890 | MGnify/ENA primary metagenome ERZ507890 (study PRJEB26167, sample SAMN06115431) | human gut metagenome | host: Homo sapiens | place: China:Guizhou | collected 2014-10-21...
ATATCCTGCCCACAAATCCCGGAAACGGCAGGATTTTTCTGTGTATCCGATATAATTTTAACAATCTTTTGGTGAAAAGGAGCAGTTCCATGAAGTTTGCAGGCATCATTGCGGAGTACGACCCCTTCCACAACGGCCACGCATGGCAGCTGGCGCAGGCGCGGGCGCTGGGGGCGCAGCGGGTGGCTGTGGCCATGAGCTGCGGGCTTACCCAGCGGGGCGCGCTGCCGCTGTTGCCGGAGGCGGTGCGGGTGCAGGCGGCGCTGGCCTGCGGAGCAGACCTTGTGTTTGCCCTGCCCGCGCCCTGCGCCTGCGCTGGTGCCGAGGCTTTTGCCCGGGCGGGGGTGCGCATTCTGGCCGCTGCCGGGTGCGACGCGCTGGTCTTTGGGGCAGAGACCCCGGACACCGCCCTGCTGCAAAAAGCCGCCCGGGTGCTGTGCAGCGAGGACTACCGTGCCGCGCTCAGACAGCAGCTTGCCGCCGGGGCGCGCAGCTTTGCCGCCGCCCGGCAGGCGGCGGTGCAGGCACTGTGCCCGGGGTCAGACATCGCCGCCCTGCTGGACAAGCCCAACAATAATCTTGCCGTAGAGTATTGTAAAGCCATCATAGAACAGAATGTAGAAATGCAGCCCATCGCCCTGCCCCGGCAGGGCGCAGGCCACGGGCAGGCACTGACCGAAAGTGCTCATGCAGCCTTTGCCAGCGCCAGCGCCCTGCGGGCACTCTGGGCGGAGGGCGGCGCGGCGGCACTGGCACCTTATGTGCCGGAAAAGGCGCTGAAATTGTATAAACAGACAGAATATGACGGAAAGTATACAGATTTTGCAGTCATGGGGCACTGCGAGCTGGCGCTGCTGCGGGCAGCCTGCGCAGAGAAAGCCCCCTTTGCCGCGGTGCGCGGGGTATCCGAGGGGTTGGAGCACCGGCTGGAAAACGCCGTGCGGGAGACCGCAAGCCTGCCCGCCCTGCTGGACGCCCTGACCACCGTGCGCTACCCCCGGGCGCGGATGCGGCGGCTGGCAATGGATGCGGCGCTGGGCTACACCGCCCAGACCCCGGCGCTGCCGCCCTACCTGCACCTGCTGGGCGCGCGCAAGGAAGCGCTGCCCCTGCCCGGGGAGACGGCGCTGCCGCTGTCCCACTCGCTGGCGCGGCTGGCACGGGAAAACGAGACCTGCGCCCAAATGGCTGCCGCCCAGAGCAGGGCCAGCGACCTTGGTGCGCTGTGCCGGGCAAAACCGGAGCCGATGGGCGGGATATATCGTCAAAAAATTATCTTTTTGACGAATTGACAAAAAATAACGTGAAAAATTTTATATTGTGCCCTCTTGTATCCGACGCAGTTCGGGTGTATGATTAAAGTAATGCAATGTTGGATACAACGAACCTGTAAAAAACGACTGTCCCCGCAGGGGAAACACAAGGAGGAACCCATGGCACTTCATGTTCTGGACGAAGCCAACCGCTGCCTCGGCTGTAAAAAGCCGATGTGTCAGGAGGGCTGCCCCATCCACACCAATATCCCGGAGGTCATCCGTCTGCTCAAGGCAAACCAGATGGACGATGCAGGCCGGATGCTGTTTGAAAACAACCCTCTGACCACCGTGTGCAGTCTGGTGTGCAACCACGAAAAGCAGTGCGAGGGCCACTGCATCCGCAACCGGATGCCCAGCCACGACCCGGTGCACTTTTCCATCATCGAGGACTATATCTCCACCACCTATGCCAACAAGATGACCGCAGGCCCTGCCCCGAAAAACGGCATGAAGGCCGCTGTGGTGGGCTCCGGCCCGGCAGGCCTGACCATCGCAGTGCTGCTGGCACGCTGGGGCTATGATGTGACCATCTTTGACGCCCGGGATAAGATCGGCGGCGTGATGCGCTACGGTATCCCCAACTACCGCCTGCCGGACAGTGTGCTGGACGATTTCCAGTACCGTCATCTGGAGCTGAAGGGCATCAAGGTGCGCCCCAATACTACCATCGGCAAGACCATCACCATCGACGATTTGTTCCGCGACGGCTACAAGAGCGTGTTCATCGGCGCCGGTCTGTGGAAGGCCAACGCCATGCACATCAAGGGCGAAAGCCTTGGCAACGTGGCTTTCGGCATCGACTATCTGGCAAACTCCAAGGCCTTCCGTCTGGGCGATGATGTGGCCGTCATCGGCGTGGGCAACTCTGCCATGGACTGCGCCCGCACCGCCATCCGCAACGGTGCCCGCCACGTTACCTGCTACGCCCGCCGGGACGAAAGCTGCATCAGCGCCTCTGAGTACGAGGTGAGCTACGCCAAGCTGGAGGGCGTGGGCTTCCGGTTCTGCAAGGCACCGGTGGAGATCCGGGAAAACGGCCTGATCTGCCGCGATACCGTCAAGGGCGAGGACGGCAAGTTCACGCAGGTAGAGGGCAGTGAGACTTTTTACCCCCACACCGGCGTCATCGTGTCGGTCAGTCAGGGCTCTGAGAGCAACCTCGTCAAGACCACGACCGGCATCGAGACTAATCAGAAGGGTCTGCTGAGCGTCAGCGAGGACGGCCGCACCACCCGCGAGGGCGTGTTTGCCGGCGGCGACGCCGTCATGGGCGCACGCACCGTGGTGGAAGCCGTGGCTGTTGCCAAGAAGGTGGCTGTCGCCATGGACGAATATATGAAGAGTCTGCCCGCCGACACCGCTGCCGACCCCTATGCCGACATCCCGGTGTTCCAGACCCCTACCTCTGACGTGCTGGCAAAGCAGCAATTATAATAATATAACAGTAAGGCGGGAAGGTCCGTAGACCTTCCCGCCTTACTATTATTTTTATAACTTATAACATTACCCGCAGGGTAAACTGCCCGTCCTTTGCGGCAAAGCTGGTCAGGCCGCCGTACCGCTCTGAGATGGCGCAGATGCTGCGCACTCCAAGCCCGTGACCGGTGCGGTCAGTGACCGGGACGCCCTCCCGGAACTGCACGTCCGGCAGACAGCTGTTGGTGATCTGTAAAAACAGCTTTTTCCCTTTTTCGTGCCCGGTGGTCTCGATAAAAGCCCCCTGCCCTGCTTCGCGGCAGCGCACAGCGGCGTGCAGGGCATTTTCCAGCGCGTTAGAGAGCAGCACGCACAGGTCGCTCTCCGAGACTGGCAGCGCCTGCGAGATGCCCGCCTGCACCGTGAACTGCACCCCGGCCTCGATATCCGCCAGAAGCTCCATGGGCTTTGTATAGGGGGTCAGCTCCAGCTGCACCCCCCGCAGGGTGCGGTACTGCTCCAGAAAATCCTGCATCTGATGCAGCAGCGCGGCATCGTCATCACAGAAAGCGATCCGGGTCATGGCAAAGAAATCCTTTCCGAACAAAAAATCTACCCCTTAACGATACCACATCCGTGCCGTTTCGTCACGTCTTTTTCGCAAATTTGCAAGCTTTTTACATCCCCGGCGGCTGCACCGCGCACCCTTTCGGCAGAGTGTTCAACGGCGGGGCGGCCCCCTTGTGCAGAACCTCCAAAAATCGCGCAGAAGCTTGTATTTTGCCTGCGGAGCGTGTACAATAAGCACAGAATATGTTTGCGCAGAGCAGGAGAGCGACAGACAGAGCAGATAGCTTTGTTTGGTGCGCTCTTTTTTGTTTTGCGCTCAAGCTTCAGAGCAAGGAGAGAAGATCATGAGCCAGACCAAATATATCCTCTCACTGGATCAGGGCACTACCAGCAGCCGGGCGATCCTGTTTGACAACGAGCAGAACATTGTCTGCGTGCAGCAGCGGGAATTTGAGCAGATCTACCCCCATCAGGGCTGGGTGGAGCACAACCCCATGGAGATCTGGTCCAGCCAGTACGGCGTGATGAACGAGGTAATCGCCCAAAGCGGCGTAGACCCCAAGGACATTGCGGGCATTGGCATCACCAACCAGCGCGAGACCACCATCCTGTGGGACAAGAGCACCGGACGCCCGGTGTATAACGCCATCGTCTGGCAGTGCCGCCGCACCGCGCCCCTTGTGGACGAGCTGCTCAAGACCCCCGGCATGGCGGACTATATCCGGGAAAACACCGGCCTTGTGCCGGACGCCTATTTTTCTGCCACCAAGATCAAGTGGATCCTGGAAAACGTCCCCGGTGCGCGGGAAAAGGCCGAGGCCGGGGAGCTTTTGTTCGGCACGGTGGACACTTGGCTGGTCTGGAAGCTGACCGGCGGCAAGGTGCACGTTACCGACCGCACCAACGCCAGCCGCACCATGCTGTACAACATCCGCACGCTGGACTGGGACGACACCCTGCTCAAGGCGCTGGACATCCCCCGCTGCATCCTGCCCAGCGTGAAGGACTCCAGCGAGGTGTACGGCTACACCAACATTCAGGGCGTGGACGTACCGGTGGCCGGTATTGCAGGCGACCAGCAGGCCGCGCTGTTCGGGCAGGGCTGCTTTAAGCCCGGCGACGTGAAAAACACCTACGGCACCGGCTGTTTCCTGTTGATGAACACCGGCAACAAGATCTACCAGAGCAAGAACGGTCTGGTCACCACCATTGCCATCAGCCTTGACGGCGAGGTAGAATATGCGCTGGAAGGCTCCGTCTTTGTGGGCGGCGCGGTCATCCAGTGGATCCGGGACGGGATGCACCTGATTCAGGACAGCTGCGATTCCGAGTACTACGCCCAGAAGGTGCCGGACAACGGCGGTGTGTACATCGTGCCCGCCTTTACCGGTCTGGGCGCACCTTATTGGGATATGTACGCCCGGGGTGCCATTCTGGGCATCACCCGCGGCACCACCCAGAACCACATCATCCGCGCAGCAGAGGAATCCATCGCCTACCAGAGCGCCGACCTGATGTGGGCCATGGAGAAGGACACCGACATCACCATCAGCACCCTGAAGGTGGACGGTGGTGCCAGCCGCGACCGCTTCCTGATGCAGTTCCAGTCCGACATCCTGAACAAGGAGGTGCTGCGCCCGGCCATCCGGGAGACTACCGCCCTTGGCGCGGCGTATCTGGCCGGCCTTGCCACCGGCGTGTGGAAGAGCCGGGAGGAGATCAGCCACCTGTGGAGCTGCAACCAGCTGTTTGAGCCCAAAATGGACGCTGCCCAGCGGGAAAAGCTGGTCAAGGGCTGGCACAAGGCCGTGGGCCGCAGTCAGGACTGGGCCGAGCACGAGGTGTAAGGCAGGAAAATCGCTGACAGCGTAACATTATAATACCCCCGGCAGACTGTCACCGTGATGGTGATAGCCTGCCGGGGGTTTTCTGTACCGTTCACAGCAGTCGAAGTTGAATTTATTCCAGATACTGCGGCAGATTCCAAGCACCTCGCAGCACACGGTGAATCTCCACAATCTTGTTTTCATCGTTGACGCGATAGAACACCAGATACTGGTCAACGACCAACCTACGATAAGCCGGGTCAAGGCGGTAGACCTCGCACATTTTCGGGGTATCGCCTAATTTTGTGATCTTCTCCCGAAGTTCTTTCAGTACACGGCTGGCTGTTTTAGGGTAAAAGCCAGGCAGATACCGGGCGATATCGTTCAAGTCCTGCACAGCAAGGGGCAGATATTTAATTTTATACGTCATACTGCTTGCTCAGCGTCTCCCATACGCTTTCGTGGTCTTCCCACTGCGTATCGGGGTCAGCCGCCTGCTGTGTTGCCTTGGCAAGTGCCTCGGCAACATATCGCTGGTGCAAAAACTCCTCGTACTTGGCGTAGTCCTCAATGTTGATGAGTACGGATTCTCCACGGCCATGATTCGTGATGATCACATGGTCGTGGTCTTTGAGCATCTCCGAAATCTCAGCGTAATGGTTGCGCAGATCCCGGGAAGGGCGAACGAATGTCTGCATCATACGGGACACCTCCTGTCAGAATCATTGTATCACAAAATGACTACGGGCGCAAGACGGATAATTCTGACGGTGAGGGCAAGAATCGTCCCGTGACCACAAATCTTCAATTTTTGAAAATTCTTGCCCCGTGGGACAGCTTTCTTGCTGGGGCATGTCTGCCCCAAGCCCTGCTTCATAATATCGATCATGACCGATCAACGACGGATTTATAGTAATTGCCAAAGTCTGCAAGTGCATTGACGATTGGTAACATTTCCGTTCCGAGATCGGTCAACCCATATTCTACTTTGGGAGGATTCTCGTGATAATCACGGCGGTAGGCAAGCCCATCATCAATCATCTGTCTTAAGCTCTCGGTCAAAACTTTCTGCGAGATCCCATCTATACTTCTTTTCAACTCATTTAATCTCCATCTACACTCTTTCACATTTCTCAGAAGCAAGAGTTTCCATTTTCCGCCAATCAGGGATACTGCTGTTGCAACCGGACATTCCGGCAGTTCTTCTTTTGTACGCATATCAGTCACCTCTGTATATAGTATATCACATTCATTTTTGAGTGTACAGTTACAAAAAAGTGCGTACTTGTTTTTGAATGTGCGAGCTTCTATACTTAGCTCAGGCAATGAAAGATTGCGAATCAAAATGGAGGTGCTTACAATGGCAAACTACACAAAAATGACAGTTGGAAAAGAAAATCGGACGGAGCTTCATGAAAAGCTCGCCCTGACTGGTGCGGAGATCAGCCTGAATACGCTTCCTGCGGGAGCAAATGTTCCGTTTGTCCACTCCCACAAGGCAAATGAGGAAATCTACGGTGTTCTTTCCGGCAAAGGCAAGGTCGTTATCGATGGCGAAGAAATCAGCCTTGCAGCAGGCGACTGGCTGAAGATTTCTCCCGTGGCAAAACGTCAGTTCTTTGCTGCAAGCAATTCTGAAATCACTTATATTTGTATTCAGGTCAAGGAGAATTCTCTCGAAGGCTATACTGCAACGGATGCTGTGATCTACTGATAAAACATATCAAAACAAAAGGCAGGATACCATCGCCACGATGATACCCTGCCTTTGCTCGTTCCTGTTTACCGTTCCGAGTAGTCCTTCCGCAGAACTTGTCGGGGAGAAGCTTCTCCATCTGCTAACGCAGACCGTTCTGTTGCTCAAACACCCCACTGGGGTGTTTGTTGCTGTCGCAAACGCAAAACCTCCGATAAACAAAAACATACCCGAACCCTTTTTCAAGAATCGGGTTCGGGTACGAACTGTATGGTGGAGGATGGGGGACTCGAACCCTCGACCTCTGCGATGTGAACGCAGCGCTCTAACCAGCTGAGCTAATCATCCATAACGAACAAGTAATATTATAGCCGGGAAATAGGTGTTTGTCAAGCGTTGGGCAGGGATTTTTTTGTAAAAAAGCCAAAGCGCGGGAACTGTGCGCAGCAAGGGCAAAGTTCAGGGCATAAATAAAATCAGGAATTATGGAGTGGGCGCTATATTTATTCATACAATCTCGTTTATAATAAAAAGACATTCCAATATTGTTGTAAAAACTGGGGGAGAGCGCTTTGTCAAAATTACAGTTGCCGCGCCCGGCAGGCAAACAGCCGGCCGCGGCCCAGCCACAGCCCGAACGCCCGCAGGTGCCGCTGCTGGAAACAGACCCAGCCAAGGGCCTGACCGCGGAACAGGCAGCCCAGCGCATGGCGGCGGGGCTGGATAACCGTGCGGCGGCTTCGCCGACCCGGAGCGAAATCGAGATCATTCGGGATAATATTTTTACGTTTTTCAATCTGGTTTTTATCGTGCTGGCGCTTTGCCTGGCATTGGTGGGGTCCTTTGCGAACATGACCTTTTTGGGGGTTGTGATTGCCAATACCATCATTGGCACGGTGCAGCAGCTGCGCAGCAAGCGTACGGTGGACCAGCTGACCCTTGTGGCGGCGCATAAGGTGCGCTGCCTGCGGGACGGAAAAAGCATTTTGCTGCCCAGCGAAGAGCTGGTGCGGGATGACATTGTGGAGTTTACCTCCGGCGAGCAGATCTGTGCAGACGCCGTTGTGTGCACCGGCAGCGCTCAGGCGAACGAAGCCCTGATTACCGGCGAAGCAGAGCCGGTGCCCAAGAACGTTGGCGATGTGCTGCGGTCCGGCAGCTTTCTGGTATCTGGCCGGTGCACCGTGCGCCTGACCCATGTGGGTGCCGAAAGCTATGCCAGCAAGCTGGCAACCGAAGCCCGCGAGGGCGGCCACAAGGTCGCCAAGGGCGAGATGATGCGCTCGCTGGATGGGCTGATCCGGGTAATCGGCATTGCGCTGATCCCGATGGGCGTGGTAATGTTCCTAAAGCAATATGTCAGCCTGGAACTGCCGCTGCGGGATTCGGTGGAAGCTACGGTGGCGGCGCTGATCGGCATGATCCCCGAAGGGCTGTATCTGCTGACCAGTGTGGCCCTCGCCGTCAGTATGGTACGGCTGGCGCAGCGCAAGGTACTGGCGCAGGATATGAATTGTATTGAAACGCTGGCCCGCGTGGATGTGCTGTGCGTGGACAAGACCGGTACCATTACCGAGGCCCGGATGGAAGCCGGGGAGCCGCTGCTGCTGACCCCTGATGCCTGGCCGCAGGACAGGGTATACACCGTGCTGCATAGTATTTACGCGGGGACTGAACCGGATAACGATACCGCCCGCGCCATGGTACAGCGCTTTGGCAAACAGAACGGCATGCCTTGGCCGCGCCAAAGCGTGGTGCCGTTCAATTCCGCATACAAATGGAGCGCCGCGACCTTTGCCGAGGGCAGCTTTGTGGTGGGGGCACCGGAATTTGTGGCCGGTGCCCGCTATGCCGAGCTTGCTGCGCAGGTGGAGCCGCTTTTGGAAAAAGGCAGCCGCGTGCTGCTGTTGGCTCGCTGTGATGCTGAGCCGGACCCCAAGGTCGGGCTGGATGCTGACAAGCTGGAGTTTGTGGCCCTGCTGCCCGTTGCCAACCGCATCCGACCAGAAGCACCGGAAACGTTCCGCTACTTTGCCGAACAGGGCGTTGCCGTTAAGGTCATCTCCGGCGATAATCCCGTTGCCGTCAGCGAGGTGGCCCGCCAGGCAGGCATTGAGGGCGCAGAGCGTTATGTGGACGCCGCAACGCTGGATACCGACGAAAAAGTTGCCGAAGCCGTGCGCACCTGCACGGTGTTTGGCCGTGTAACCCCCGCCCAGAAGCGCAAATTCGTGAAAGCATTGCAAGCGGATGGCCACACCGTTGCGATGACGGGCGACGGCGTGAACGATGTGCTGGCCCTGAAGGATGCGGACTGCGGTATTGCCATGGCATCCGGTGCCCAGGCCGCCAGCCAGGTGGCCCAGCTGGTACTGCTGGAATCGGATTTTTCCGGCCTGCCTGCCGTTGTGGCGGAGGGCCGCCGCGTGATCAACAACATTCAGCGGTCGGCATCGCTGTTTTTGGTCAAGAATATTTTCTCGTTCCTGCTTACCTTTATCTCGCTGTTCATCACCATGCCGTATCCGCTGCAGCCGCTGCAGCTTTCGCTGCTGTCGATGGTCACCATCGGCATCCCGTCCTTTATTCTGGCGCTGGAGCCCAACCACGAGATGGTGCACGGCAAATTCATCCAGAATGTTCTGCGCGCGGCCCTGCCCGGCGGTTTGAGCGACCTGCTGCTCATTTTGGGTATCGAAGCCTTTGTGTTCGCATTTGAGCTGCCCATCGGCACCCTGACCACCCTGACAACGCTGCTGTTGCTGGCTGTTGGCATGGCGGTATTGTGGGATGTGTGCAAGCCGTTCACCGTGGCTCATGGTGTGCTGTGGGGCGGTATGCTGATTTTGGCCGGTGCGGCGATCGCGCTGCTGGGCGGGTTCCTCGGCCTGGAACGTCTGGATATGCGCGGTATGCTGGTTTTGATCGTCTTTTTGCTGCTTGTTGTGCAGACGCTGCACAGCATGGAGCGCGGCCTGACCGCCGTTGGCGATGCCGCTGCGCTTGTGTGGAAGCGTCTGCCGCGAAAGAGCAAAGCGGAAGAAAACTACTGAATTTCCGCGCAGGAGCACAATAAATAAAAATGGCATGTACTGCTCACGCACAAGAGTGCAGTACATGCCATTTTTGGTTATCCGGGAAGCAGCTGTGAAGGGGGGCAGTTAAAAAAATTATACTTCCAAAATTTTTGCCAGTTTCCCCAAATCCGTATAATCCCCAATCACTGCATCCACACCCAGCGTTTCCAACTCGGCGGGCTTTTTCATGGAAGCAATGCCGACCACCTTTTTGGCTCCCGCGCGCTGGGCGGATTCAATGCCGGCACCGGAATCTTCAAAGATTACACAGGTTTCCGGTGCAACGCAAAGGCGCTGGGCGGCTTTCAGATACAGATCCGGCGCAGGCTTGCCGGGCAGGGTGCCGTCGTTGTAAATCACTTTGTCCAAATCAAACCAGCGGTCCAGCCCCAGCGTATCAAAAAAGAAACGGACATTGTTCCCGCAGGATGCTGTGGCAATCGTGCGGGGAATCTTATGCGCCGCAAGGAAATCCAAAAATTCCACCAGTCCGTCCGCCAGTTTGTAATCCGGGCTCTGGCGGCAGAGGGCGCGGTAAATCGTTTCCTCGGCTTCCTCTTCCTCGTCTGCTTCCTGTTGGGTAAAGGGGCGGCCAAAGAAATACTCCAAGGTGTCGCCTGTGTTGCGGCCGTGGATCCAGGTCTGGAACTCTTCCGGTGTAATGCGGCGGCCCAGTTTTTCCGTCATGTACTGCTGCCATGCTTTCTCCTGGAATGCTTCGTCAAAAAACATGGTGCCGTTAAAATCAAAAATAGCGTTAAGCATGCCAGGCTCCTTTCTGTATGGGGGTCAGCGCTTGCCGCCGCGCTTTAAGCGCTGGTCGGTGCCAAAAAACTTGAAGATCTGGCAGCTGCCCAAAATGCGGCTGGCTACTTTTTCGGTGTAGCGGGCTTCAAAAATGGAACTATCCACAATGTTGGAAGTGTAAATGGTGGGCCGGTGGCAGAGCATACGGGTGTTGATCAGCTCATACAATACGCTGATGGTCAGCTGGCTGATGTACTCGGTGCCCAGGTCGTCCAGAATCAGCAGGTCAGCCTCCTTGCAGGCATCCAGCCAGGGATCTTCGGCGGCACGGTCAAAGTGTTCGCGCCCCAGCTGAGCGGCCAGCGCGGCGGAGCTGGTGTACAGCACATCAAACCCGCGGTTCAAAACTGTGTCTGCAATGGCAAGTGCCATGTGGGTCTTTCCCAGCCCGGCACTGCCAATAAACATCAGGCCGCGGCTTTCCGGCGTAAAGCTGTTGGCGTACCGCTGGCAGTAGGCCAGCACTTTGCCCATGTAGTCCCGCGGGGTGCCACCCAGCTCCGGCTCCGGCTCGGCGGGGTAGCGGTCCAGTTCGAAGGTATCAAAGCTGCACAGGGCCAGCGGGCTTGCGGCGTTGATCTCCTCCCGCCGCAGAGTGCGGGCTGCTTCGGCCACGCAGCTGCAGGGACGACCGTTCACCATGCCGGTATCCTTGCAGGTGGGGCAGGTGTAGTGCGGAACAAAACCCTCCGGCCCAAGGCCCAGCGTGGCATAAGCAGCTGTCAAGCGCTCGTCTGCCGTTTTCAGTGCTGCGGCTGCGGCGGTCTGGTCCGCGCCGCGGGCGGCAGCCAGCGTCAGGGTCAGCCCGGCGTGGGTGCGGGCGTCCTCGGCGGCGCGCAGCTCCGGGTGGGCAGCCAGCGCTGCGGCACGGTCACGCTCGGCTGCTGTTACGGCCTGCTGGCGGCGGGCCGCAATGTGGCGCAGTGCTTCGCGGAAGAGTTCATCTTTGGTGCGCATGGCTTATCCCTCCGTGTCATCGTCAAAAACATCATTCCAGTTGGTCTGGAACAAGTCGGTTTTGGGGGCGGCTGGCTTTGCCCCGGTGGTCAGAATGTTGCTGCCCGCCAGCTGGCCCTGACCGCGCACCGCCGATACCGTGGTTAGTCCCTGCGCGTACCAGGAGCGCAGAATGCCGTCCACATAGCGCACCGTGCGGTGATTGTCCGCCCGCAGCAGGGCTTCCTCAATCATGTCCGCGCCAAAACGCCAGTCCTCGTGCCAGCGGGCAATGGCCCCGCGCTCCCAGCGGCTGAGCTGCGCAGGGGCAATGCCAAACAGGGCGGCAGACTCGATGCACCAGCTTTCCCGCTGGGCCTGCTGCTTTAAGTAACGTTCGGCGTCCTCGCCGGTTTCCACCCCGGCATCCCGCCATTTCAAAAGTTCGCGGCTCAGCGCGCCAACGGTGCGGCGGCCCTGGCGGGCAACTTCGGCGCAGCAAAGCAGCACAACATCCGGCTGCCAGCCATCATTCAGATACAGGCTGACCAGCCGCTGCATCTCGGTTCGGCTGAGTGCCTTGCCGAATGCGGTCTGCGCTTCCTCGCATAGGACCGAAACATAAGGGTCGTTCAGGGTGGTCAGGTCGATGGCGGAAGCTTTCTGCATTTCGGTTTTGGGCAGGGGCGCATCCCGGTCACTGACCAGCAGCCCGGCACCGGCCCAATACTGCATGGCGCGCTTGGCGGCCTCAATGCTGGGCATGCCAAGATCCCGCGCCATGGTGCGGGGGTCGGTTCCGCCGCCGCCCAAAAGATACAACGCGGCGCGGATGGTATCGCCGTCTGCGCGGGCCAGGTGCGCGAACACCAGCCGCGGCACGGCAACACTTTCCCCATTTTGTTCCGCCAGCCTGTAACCCATGGCGTCAGATCCCCCTTTTACCCCAGTATAATATTAAATATTATACCATTGGCAGGGTAGGGTGTAAAGCGGCAAAACAAGACAGCAAAAACGCAAAAAATAGCAGTTCAACCAAATTGCAGCCCGGTATTTTGTACGGAATTGCCACCAAAAAGCTCTTGCATGTGGGGATGTTTTACAATAAAATAAAAGAAAGAGAGCGATTTATCGGTTGAAATGACAGAACAGGAGTGAGACACATGGCAATCAATATGGTCAAATTACCCACCCAAAAACAGGATCTTGTACTGCGCGTGGCAAAGGGGCACTTTGCCACAAGCCACAGCCATATCAATTATTACATTGACGTTACCATGCAAAAGACCCGCCTTTCCGAAGCGCGCGCCGTGGCACTGGAACTGGTCAGCTCTTATACCCACACCACCATCGTGGATACCATCCTCTGCCTGGACGGCACTGAGGTGATCGGCGCCTGCATGGCCAGCGAGTTGACCCGCGACGGCTTTGTAAATATGAACGCCCACCAGACCATCTATGTGGTCACGCCGGAACACACCACTGGCAGCCAGTTGCTGTTCCGCGAAAATACCTCTCCCATGATCGCGGGCAAACATGTGCTGATCCTGGCAGCATCCGTTACCACCGGTTATACCGCGCAGGCTGCTGTGGAAGCGATCAATTATTACGGCGGCCAGGTGGTTGGCATTGGTGCAATCTTTGCCACCCAGACAGAGTGCGCGGGTTACCCCGTTACTTCCATCTTTGACCCCAACGACCTTGGCGATTACCAGAGCTATGATTCCCGCGACTGCCCGTGGTGCAAACAGGGCAAACGCATTGACGCACTGGTCAACAGCTTTGGCTATTCCAGCCTGTAACATAAAAATATACAGCCTGTGGTGGAACTGCGCCTGCAATCCGCCGCAGGCTTTTGTGTTGCTAAAGTTATGAAAATTTTTATGAAAACCTCTTGACTCTGACGTTGCGTAATAGAGTACGCTGGAATTGCCGCAAGGGAAGGAGGGAAAACCAATGATGACCGTAAGTGAAGTAAGCCGCCTGACCGGCGTGAGTATACGCACCCTGCAATATTACGATAAAATCGGCTTGCTGCACCCAAGCCGATGAACCGGCGGGGTATTTCTCCAAATCAGTTATTGCTTCAAGCGCAGGGATATCGGCATCTATGATTATCTGACGTTTCTTCTCCCCATTTGCAGC
>ENA-UEOR01001515-UEOR01001515.1-human-gut-metagenome-genome-assembly--contig:-NODE-1515-length-13770-cov-5.596363_pt1 | contig 13770 bp, 7 predicted proteins | sample MGYA00242887_ERZ507890 | MGnify/ENA primary metagenome ERZ507890 (study PRJEB26167, sample SAMN06115431) | human gut metagenome | host: Homo sapiens | place: China:Guizhou | collected 2014-10-21...
GTAAAGAAGTACCTGTCCAACAACCCGGCCAAATATTGATATTTTGCTGTGCGGGTTTTGCCCCGCCGGCGTCGAACCGGCCGCTCGAAACCGATGCTGGCCGGTTCTTTTTGCAGTACGGGCTGCGGACGGGCTGTCTTGACCGTCAAAAATCTTGATGTCAGGAGCTAATACGATTCCATGATCGATTTTGAACACGTTTCCAAAGAATATAAAAAGGGTGGCCGCCTTGCGCTGGAGGATATCAACTTCCATGTGGACGAAGGCGAGTTCGTCTTTCTGCTGGGTCACTCCGGCGCAGGCAAATCCACCCTGCTCAAGCTCATTCTGCGAGAGGCACTGCCTACCTCCGGCAAGGTGACTGTACTGGGCAAGGACGTAGCCAAACTGCGCCGCCACAAGATCCCTTACCTGCGCCGTCAGATGGGCATCATCTTTCAGGACTTCCGGCTGATCCCAAGTATGACCGTGTACGAGAATGTGGCCTTTGCCATGCACGTCCTCAACGTGCCCCACAAGGAGATCCGTCCCCGCGTGGAGTACATTCTGGAGCTGGTGCATCTGGAGGATAAGGCCAAGTGCTACCCGGATACCCTTTCCGGCGGCGAGCAGCAGCGTGTGGCTGTGGCGCGTGCGCTGGTGCATAACCCCAAGCTGGTCATCGCGGACGAGCCCACCGGCAACATTGACCCGGAGCTGAGTCTGGAAATGATGCAGCTGCTGGAGCGGGTGAGCAAAATGGGCATCACGGTGCTGGTGGTCACCCACGAGCACGAGCTGGTGCACCGCTTCCATCAGCGTGTGGTTACTCTGAGCCATGGCCGCATCGTCTCGGACGTGCCCGCAGACCCCGTGGCCGCCGCCGAGGATGATCTTTCGCTGGATGTTGCCGCCTTTGATGCGGACGATGCAAAGAAGGAGGTGGCTGCCGTATGATGCGTCCCTCTACCTTCTTTTTCCTTACCCGGCGCGGTGTGCGCAACTTGGGCAAGCACTGGGCCATGACCATTGCCTGCATCGCTTCCCTGAGCGTGTGTATGACCCTGAATATCTTTGCCAGTCTGGCCGAGGTGAATGTGGGCAGCATGGTGGCCTATCTGGGCAGCCAGAACGAGACGGTGGTCTATCTGGACCCCGAATGTGATGATGCCACCGCCGCGCAGGTAGGCGAGACCCTTTCGGCTATGCCTGGGGTCAGTGGGGTGCAGTACGTTTCCAAGCAGGACGTGCTCGACACCTACCGCGGTTATATGCAGGATTATTCCTCCCTGTGGGATGAATTTGAGACCGACAACCCCTTTAAGGCCAACTACCGGGTCACCCTGAGCGACCTGACCCAGATGGAGCGCATGAGCGTGAAGATGCAGGCCATCCCGGGCGTTGTCAGCGTTACTGCTCCGGTGGAGATGACCAATATCTTTGTGGAGATCCAGAAGGCAGTCACCAAGGGTGGTCGCATGATCGTGATGGTGCTGATGGTGGTCAGCATCATCACGGTGGGCAGCACCATCCGTCTGAGCGTTTTTGCGCGCCGCCGCGAGATCGAGATTATGAAGTATGTGGGTGCTACCAACCGCATGGTCACCCTGCCTTTCTTTGTGGAGGGCCTGACCATGGGCCTGATCTCAGGCATCCTGACCGCAGCGGTCAGCCTTGGCTGTTACAGTTATGTGGTCAACGCCGCTGGCGGCTTGGGCGGCATCTGGCAGATGCTCATGGGCCGTGCACTGGTGCCGGTGGCAAACGTGCTGCCGACCATCGTGGTAACAAGCCTGCTCAGCGGCGCTATCGTAGGCGGCGTGGGCAGTATGTTCTCTATCCGCAAGCATTTGAATGTGTGACCGAAAGGAGCCGCGTTTTATGAGTAAAGCAATGCACGCAAAGCCCTTCCGGCTCACAGGCCCTTATACTGGTCGACACGCCCGGCCGGAAAGCCCCCGCAGCAAGCTGATCCGTGCGGTCAGCCTTGGGCTGGCCTGTGTCTGCCTGCTGCTGACAGCCACGGTGTACCCGGCCTCGGCGGCTACCAGCAATACCAGCATGGCCAGCTTGCAGAGCAAGCTGGATAAGCTTTCCCAGTCTATCAATCAGCATAAAAAGGAGCTTTCGGACGCCAAAAAGAAGGAGTCTGCCGCCAAGGCGCTGGAAAGCGAGCTGAAGGAACGGGTCACCGTCCTGCAGGATCAGATCAGCGTGCTGGGCGGTCAGATCGCCGCAGTGCAGAACAGCATCGGCGAGAAGGAACAGCAGATCAGCGTGATGCAGACCCAGATCACGGACAAGCAGACCCAGATCGAGCAAAAGCAGAACGAGATCGATGACCAGTGGGACGATTTTAAAAAGCACATGGCTGCCATGCAGGAGCTGCGGGACGGCGGCAGTGTGGCCATGCTCGGTGCGGTGAATGACCTGTATGAGCTGCTTACCTTCAATGAGGTGATGCAGGATATCTCTATCAAGGACACCGAGATCATGAACAACATGAAGTCCGCCAAGCAGGGGCTGGAGGACGATAAGGCCGCGCTGGAAGAGCAGAAGGCTGGTCTGGAAGCCGAAAAGGCAGAGCTGCAAAGCCAGAAGAGTGAACTGGACAGCCAGAACGCCCAGATGAAGGGCAAGCAGAGCGAGCTGAACAACAGCATCTCTGCGGCAAAACTTTCCGCTGCCGAGGCACAGGCAGCGCAGCAGAAGGCGCAGGCGGCCATCGAATCCGACGAGTTGAACTATGAGGCCGTGAAAAAGGAGATCCAGAAGCTGATCGCAGCAGCCTCTGCCAGCAAGCCGCAGCTGAGCTTTAGCGGTTTTGCCTGCCCGCTGAAGAGCTACAGCCGCATCTCCAGCGAGTACGGCTGGCGTAAGAACCCTGTCTCTGGCGTAAACAAGCTCCATGCCGGTACCGACTTTGCGGCGGCCGGCGGCACGCCTATCTACGCAGCCGCCAGCGGCTATGTGCAGGTGGCTGGCTGGTCTACCGGCGGCTATGGCAACTACGTTATCATCTACCACGGCAAAATGTCCGATGGCAATACCTATACCACCCTGTATGCGCACATGCGCTCGGTGGCTACCAGTGCGGGCAAGTATGTGAAGCAGGGCGAACTGATCGGTTATGTGGGCACCACCGGCAATTCCACCGGAAACCACCTGCATCTGGAGGTGTGGAAGGGCGGTTCCAAGGCCAACGCTGTGAACCCTCGGAGCTGCATCCCCATTCCCCACAACTAATAAGCAAGGCAAGGAGTCTGGTTGATCTATGAACGAACAAAAACGCAAGCGCGTGCTGCGCATCGGCTGTCTGGTTCTGGCAGGGGTGTTTGTACTCTCGCTGCTGGGCAGCATCTTTATGATGTTGCCGCTCTGACCGGGAGGAACGAACCATGAACCGTAAAATTTCTTTGGGTATGGCAGTCACCATTGTGATCCTTGCCATGACCGTGACCTTTTCCATCACGATGCTCATCGCCATGCGTCTGTTCGACAGCACGGTCAACAGCGTAAAAGAAAAGGAAAGTATGTACAACAAGATCGCTGAGGTGGACCGCTATGTCCGCAGCAACGATTACTACACCATTGATGAGGCCACCCTGTACGACCGCCTGACCGCCGGTTATCTGCTGGGTACGGGCGATAAGTACGCCCGCTACTACACTGCCAACGCCTACACCGAGCTGATGAACATCCAGAGCGGCAAGATTTTGGGCATCGGCGTGGAGCTTGGCATCGACCAGACCGGCTACGCTAAGGTGACCCGTGTTTACGATGGCTCTCCCGCACAGGAAGCAGGCATCGCCGTGGGGGACTACATTACCACCGTGGGCGATACCGATGTCAAGAGCCTGTCCGGTGCAGATGCCGTGTACAAAGCCTTGCAGGGCGAGGCGGGCACTACCGTTACCGTGACATGGCTGGACAGCTCTGCCGCCAGTAAAACCGCTGAGCTGACCCACTCCGGATACACCAGCACCACCGTGGATTACCAGCTGCTGGACAATGTGGGCTATATCCGCATTCGTCAGTTCGACGGCACCACGCCCAGCGAGCTGGACTATGCCCTGCGCACCCTGACCGCAAACGGCGCAGCCAGTCTGGTATTCGACCTGCGGGACAATGGCGGCGGCATTCTGGAAGATGCCATCAACTGCATTGACCTGATCGCCCCGGAGGGCACGGTGGCCTACGCCGAGGATAAAAACGGCAATCGCACTGTCATCGGCAGCAGCGATGCGGAAAGTGCCGTCAGCCTGCCGATGGTCTGCCTTGTCAACGGCAACACCGCCAGCGCAGCCGAGCTGTTCGCAGCCACCCTGCGCACCATGAACGGTGCCCGTCTGGTGGGTACCACCACCATGGGCAAGGGCACCATCCAGAGCAGCCCGCAGCGTCTGTCGGACGGCAGTGCCGTGGTCATCACGGTGGCAAAGCTGGTCTGCGGCGACGGCAGCTGCTTTGATGGCACCGGCCTGACCGTGGATGTGGAGCGTGCCCTGAGCGCAGAGGAAGCAACGAACTTCTACGACTACACCCCCCAGACCGACCCGCAGGTGCAGCGCGCTGTCAGCGCTGCCCAGCAGCTGAGCGGTACTACTACGCTGGCAGGCGCAAGCTCTGCCGCCGCAGCGGACAGCACCGCCGCCTCTGCCGCAGCAGAGGATACCGCCCCCGCAGAGACTGCGGAAGGAGAGCCCGCCGAGGGTGAGACTGCCGCGTCTGAGCCGGAAACGGCTGCGAGCGCAGCGGAGTGAACCCCACGATCCTGAACCATAAACACCAAAAAGGCTGCTGCGTTCTGCAACAGCCTTTTTCTGAGAAAGGAAATGACCCTATGCCGGAACTGACCGACCTTTCTGTGATCCGTGCCCTGTGCGAAAAGTACGATTTTGCACTTTCCAAGGGCTTTGGGCAGAACTTTATCATCAACCCGGGCATCCCCACCAAGATCGTGGATGCCAGCGGGGTAGACAAGCGCTACGGTGTCATCGAGATCGGCCCCGGCATCGGCGTGCTGACCAAGGAACTGGCCAAGCGCGCCGCCAAGGTGGTGTCCATCGAGGTGGACGAGCGTCTGCCGCCTCTGCTGGCCGAGACCATGGCCGGGGTGGACAACTTCAAGCTGGTGCTGCAGGATGTGCTGAAGGTAGACCTGAAAGCCCTCATTGCCGAGGAGTTCCCGGGAATGCCGGTGGCAGTGTGCGCAAACCTGCCCTACTACATCACCAGCCCCATCGTCATGAAGCTGCTGGGCGACCGCCTGCCCATCCAGAACCTCACCGTCATGGTGCAGAAGGAGGCCGCCGACCGTCTGGCCGCTGCCCCCGGCACCCGGGCGTCCAGCGCCATCAGCTGCGCCGTGAGCTACTACGCCACCTCAAAGCTGATGTTCACCGCCGCGCCGGGCAGCTTCTACCCGGCCCCGAAGGTCACCAGCGCCGTTGTGCGGATGGACATCCGCCCCACTCCCGCCGTACAGGTGGAGGACGAGGACGGCTACTTTGCCCTCATCCGTGCCGCTTTCGGCCAGCGCCGTAAGACCGCCGCCAACGCCATCGCCAGCGGCCTCGGACTGCCGAAAGATAAGGTCATCGCGGCCATCGAGGCGGCGGGCTTCGACGCCCGCATCCGCCCCGAGGCCCTGACCCTCGAGGACTTCGCTGCCGTACAGCGGGAGCTGAAGTAAAATTTTATCATAATAAAACGCCAAGGCCCCTGCAGTTTGGAACAGAACTGCGGGGGCCTTGGTCGTTATGTGGAAGGAATAGAGAATGGCAATGTGCTTACCTCAGCAGTGCGGTGTGGTCTGCGCCGCCCACGGTGAAGGTGGCGGTGGAGCCGCTGTGGCTGAGGGTGAAAGGCGTATCGCCCGCACCGAGGGCTGCAACATCGGAGAGGGAGAGGGTGGAAGTGCAGCGTTCGGTGGAGAAGACAACGGTCTCGATGCGCTCAGAGCGGAGGCCGGTCAAATCGGAAAGGACGCCCTGCAGGGACGCCGTCTCATGGGTGACATCGATGTAGAGAACATCGCTGATCTGGTTCAGCCGGACCAGCTGGGCGTTCTGGAGGATGTCGGCCTGAGCCGGGTCAAGGACACGCAGGCCGGTGGAGATGGTGCTGCTGTCGCTGTCGCCGCCGCTGTGGGAGACACCGCGGTACTCCACCGCATTGCAGACCGCGCAGATGCGGTACTCGCGGCTGCTGTCGCCTTCGACAGGCGTCCAGTCGCTCCACTGATGGCCGAGGGCGGGCAGCTCCTGCGTCTCAGTGACGACACAGCCGCTGACCGTGCAGCTGCGCTGTTTCTCGCCCTTCTCGGTGCAGGTAGGCTCTTTGGTGATGACCCACTCGCCGAAGGTGTGGGTCTTGCTGACGGGGATGGCCTCGGTCTGGGTATCGTCGCCACGGATGCAGTCACGGTGCTTGGAGCCTTGCTCGACACAGGTAGCGTCCCTGTCGATGACCCACTCGCCGTACTCGTGGCCGAGGGCCTTAATGGCCTCAGTCCGGGTATCGCCGCAGGCAGAACAGGTGAAGGTGCGCACGCCGTCGGCAGTGCAGGTGGCCTCCTTCGTGACGACGCCTGCATCCCACTTGTGGGCGGTCTTATCCACCGGGATGCTCTCGGTGTAGCTGTCGCCGCAGACGACGCAGGTATAGGTCATGATGCCCGTCTCGGTGCAGGTCGCGGCCTTGGTCACGACGCCCGCGCCGTAGCTGTGCTGGCCGGTGGCGTTGAGCGTTTCGGTCTTCGTATCGCCGCAGACCTCGCACTGGTAGGTGACGGTGCCGTCCTGGCCGCAGGTAGCCGCTGTCGTGGAGAGGACTTTCCACTGATGCTGGCCGGTGGCGGGGATGCTCTCGGTCTGGGTAGCGTCGCTGCGGATGCAATCACGGTGTTTGGAGCCTTCCTCGATACAGGTGGCGTCCCGGTCAATGACCCACTCGCCGTACTCGTGGCCGGGGGCCTCAATGGCCTCAGTCCGGGTATTGTGGCAGACGGTACAGGTGAAGGTGCGCACGCCCAGCTCAGTGCAGGTGGGCTTCTTCGTGACGACACCCTCGTTCCAGGTGTGCTGGCCGGTGGCGGGGAGAGTGTGGCGGAACGTGGTGCCGCAGTGGTCCACCATGCAGATGTAATCGATGTAGCCGTCCTTGCCGCAGGTCGGCTCCTGATGGTCGCTGACTTTCCAGTTGTGGACAGAAGCGATGTCGCCGTACTTGGCCTTTTCTGCCTCACTCATCTCGGGCGTTACGCGGTCGGGGGAGTGAGAAGTGGAATGGCTGTCCGCGTAGACACCGTTGTGGAAGAGCCGCGAGATGCTGGTGGTGCCGCTCTTTACGAGCTTCACGAGGCCCTTCTTGCCGTTTTCCGCGAGCTGGATGACTTTGTCCAGCTTCTTGCCGTCGCTGATAGCATTGTCGGCGTCGGGGGCGGTTGCGGTGATGTCCAGCGGGGCGTCGGCATTGCTGATGGAGACGCTGCCGTTGCCAATGGCAGGGGCTTCGCTGGTGCCGGTGGCGGTGATGGTGCCGCCGGTTATCGTGATACTGCTGGAGTTGTTGTTGTCGCTGCCGCCGATGCCGGCGCCGGTGTCATAGCCGGTGGCTGTGATGGTGCCGCCACTGATGGTGACATCGGCGTAGCTGCCGCCGATGCCCGAAGAACCGAAGTTGTTGCTATGCTGGTTGCCTTTGGCGTTGACCGTGCCGCTCTTGATGGTCACGCTGCTGCGGCTATTAAGGCCCGAGCCGATGCCGGCAGCGGAATCGCCGCCCGTTGCGTTGATGGTGCCGCCGTCGATCACGACGTCCACCTTGTCGGAGTCATAGCCTGAGCCGATGCCGGCAGCGAGATTGCCGCCCCTGACGTCTTTGAGTTCGGCGTTACCGGAGATGTTGACCGTGGAAGAGCGACCGTAATAGCCCGAACCGATGCCGGCGCCGCCGTTCTTACCCTCGGCCTTTTCAATGGTGCCGTCGGTGATGTTGATGGTGACAGCGCCCTTCTTGCTGTCGTCTTTGGTGTCACTGCTGCCGCTGCCGATGCCTGCGCCGCCGTATTTGCCGCCAGTGACCTTGGTGATGGTGCCACCCTTGATATTGATCTCGGTCTCGCCGGAGACGTTGGAGCCGGAGCCGATGCCTGCGCCGCTGAGCCGCTCGTCGGAGTGATTGCGAGAGTCAAGGCTGACGCCGCCCGTGGCCGTGATTTCGCCGCCCTCAATGTTGATGGTGGTCTTATTAAGGGTGTTGCCGCCGGAGCCGATGCCGGCACCGGAAGCCCAGCAGGATCCGTTCTCATTGCTGCCGCCCTTGGCCTCAATGATGGGGATGACGCGGCCGTCGTCGCTGTTGCGGATGGTGATGGTGGTGCTGCCCACAGAGGGATCGTTGATGTCACCGACATAGTGGCCGGAGCCGATGCCCGCAGCGGTGGAGCCGCCGGTAGCGGTAACTTTTGCTGCACCCTCGATGAGGATGGTGGTGTTGCCATTGGCGTCGCTGCCGCTGCCGATGCCTGCGCCGCCGCCGCCGCCAAGGGAGGAATTACCGCCGCCGGTGGCCGTAACGGTCACGCCGTCGCGGAGAGTGATGCTGGTGTCGCCGGTGGAGTAGCTGCCCGAACCGATGCCCGCGCTGCCCTTGTAGCCGTCGCCGCTGCCCGTGGCCTTAACAGTGCCGCCAGAAATATCAATGGTAGTCTTTCCGGAAGAAGAGAGACCGGAACCGATGCCTGTGCCGTGGCTTACATACCTGACGTCGATAAAGCCCTTGGCTGTGACATTGCTGTTTTTGATCTTGATGTCGGTGTCGCCCTTGGCGCTATCGCCGCTGCCGATGCCGGAACCATCATAACTCGAAGCATTGATGGTGCCGCCGGTGATCTCGATGTCCGTGGCGTTGGTAGAATAGCTGCCGCTGCCGATGGCTGCACTGGAGTCGCTGGAGGCTGTGACGTTGCTGTCAGTGATATGGATAATGGTCTTGAGGGCGTTCGGCGTACCCGTAGGAGGACTGTAGAAGTCTCCTTCACTGCCGCTGCCGATGGCTGCGCCGTAGCCGCCGACGGCCTTTACCGTGCTGCCTTCTATCGTGATGTCGGTGTTGCCCTTGGCGCGTTTGCCGCTGCCGATGCCGGCGCCCGGGTTATTAGTGGAAGCAGTGGAGGACTCCAGAGAACTCACAGACGCGTTGCGGATGGTGATGTGAGTTTTGCCGGAGGCGTAATGACCGCTGCCGATGCCTGCACCGTTGTAGGCAAAAGCACTTTTGACACCCTTTTCGGCAGTTGTATCGTGGATGGTGATGGTCGTCTCGCCGGCGGAGGATTCGCCCGAACCGATGGCTGCGCCGTCGTTGCCATGCGCGTACACGAGCGCATTCCCGGAGATGTCGATCTTGGTCGCGCCGGAAGAGTTTTTACCGCCGCCGATGCCTGCACCGCCGCCGACGCCCTGCGCGTTGATGGTGCCGCCGGAGATGTTGATGGTGGTAGCCTGAGAGGAATTCGCGCCGCCGCCGATGCCTGCGCCGCCGCCCGTACCCTCGGCATTTTTAATGATACCGCCCAAAATATTCACAGCGCTATCGCCGCGGATGCCGCTGCCTCCGCTGCCTCCGCTGCCTCCGTTGCCGCCGGTAGCGTTCTGTATCTCGCCGCCGGAGATGAAGAGCCTACCGGCGCTGTAGATGCCAGTGCCGCCGGTGCCGTCGTCCGCCGTGCCGTCGCCGCCCTTCGCGGTTCCGATGGTGGCGTTGTCGGAGATGGTGAGCGTACCGCCGCTGCGGATGCCCATGCCGCCGGAGGCATTGCCTTTGCCGCCCTGCGCGGTTTCGATGGTGCCGCCGGAGATGGTGAGATTACTGCCGCTGAAGATGCCGCTGCCGCCGTTGCCATCGGTAGAAGCGCCGCCGGTGGCCTTCTGTATCTTGCCGCCGGAGATGGTGAGGTCGCCGTAACTGTAGATGCCGCTGCCGCCGCTCTTGCCTTTGCCTTTGCCGCCCTGCGCGTTTCCGATGGTGGCGCTGTCGGAGATGGTGAGCTTACTGCTGCTGTAGATGCCGCTGCCGCCGTACTTCTCGGAATCGCCGCCGGTGGCCTGCTCTATCTTGCCGCCGGAGATGTTGAACTCACGGGCGCTGATGCCGTCGCCGCCGGTGTCGTTCTCGCCGGTGCCGGTGGAGTTGCCGCCGATGGCTTTTTGAATGGTACCGGCAAGGATTTCCATGGTATTGCCAAGGATGCCGCTGCCGCCGGAAATTGTGCCGTTGCCGCCCTGTGCGGTTCCGATGGTGCCGCCGGAGATGGTGAGCTTGCCGTCGCTGTGGATGCCGTCGCCGGCGTAGCCATCGGTAGAAGCGCCGCCGGTAGCGTTCGTGATGGTGGCGTTGTCGGAGATGTTGAGGTCGCCTTTGCTGTAGATGCCGTGGCCGGCGGTAGTTTTGCCTTTGCCGCCCTGCGCAGTCCCGATGTCGCCCTTGATGGTGAGCTTGCCGCCGCTGTAGATGCCGTGGCCGGCGTTACTGCTGCTGTTTCTGCTGTCGCCGTTGCCGCCGATGGAGCTGACAATGGTGGCTTTGTCAGGAATGGTGAGCTCGCCGTCGCTGTGGATGCCGTCGCCGGCGTCGTGGGAACCATAGCCGTCGCCGCCCTTCGCTTTTTCGATGGTGCCGCCCTCGATCTTGACGGTAATATTCTTGCTATCGCAACCTCCGCCGATGCCGTCGCCGGTGTTGCCACCGGTGGCGTTCTTGATGGTGCCGCTCTTGATGGTGACTGTGGTCTGGCCGGTGCTTCCGTCACCGCTGCCGATGCCGGCACCACCCTGATCGGTCCGCGCATTGATTTTGGCAGTGCCGCTGATGGTGATATTGGTTTCGCCGGTAGCCCATGTACCGCTGCCAATGCCGGCACCATCGGAGGCACCGATGGCGGTGATGTCGCCGCCTGTTATCTCAATGGTGCCGGCACCACTGTTGCTTACTTTGCCGGTGTTCCAGACGCTGCCGATGCCAGCAGAGGCACCGCTGCCTGTGGCGGTCAGGCTGCCGGTGTTGCGGCCATTTTCATTTCCGGATGTGATGGTCAGTTTGCCGGTGTCTTCTCTGCCATAATAGTCCTTTTCGTTGTGCTCGAGGCCGGCATGTTGGCCGTCGCTGGTGAGGGTATTGTCGCCCTTGAGCGTGATCGTCGTGTTGCCCGCGCCCTCGACGCTGAGGGCGGCGTCATTTTTGGCCTTAATGTTGACATTGTCCAGCGTCACGTTGAGGGTGTTGTCATTGCCTTTGGCCTTGTTGATGATGCGGATGACATAGTTGGTGACGTTTTCGGCTGTGCTCCTGAAGTTTTCCGCCGCGCGTTCCAAGACCGTAGTCGATTCGTTCCGGGTCTCTTCGTCGTCATTGGCGTCGGCGACCTTGAGGGATGCACCGGTGTACGTGAACTGGCTTTTGGGTGTAGAGAGGCTGCTCTCCGTGCTTTCCGTGCCTTCCGTGCCTTCGGCAGGGGTCTCGCTGCCGGTGGTGGGAGTGCCGCCCGCCGAGCCGGAGGTGCCGCTCTCAGAGCCTTTGCTCTCAGGGTCAGAGCTTCCCGCGCCGGTGTTCTTGCCGCCGGTCTGGTCCTTTTTCGTGGGATCAGTCTCGTTTTCCTCGCCGCCGGTAGTGTCGTCAGGCTGGTTCTTGCTTTCTTCGCCGCCGGTAGTGTCGTCAGGCTGGTTCTCGTTTTCCTCGCCGCTGCCGGTGGAAGACGTGCTGCCCTTGGTGTCGCCGAGGTAGACCTTGTCTTCGTTTTCGCTGTCTTCTGATGGGGGAGCGGTCAACTTGGGTTGGGCGGGAGAGGGTGCGGAGGTGATGCCGGTAGAAGAGCTGCCGCCGGAGGCGGTGGTACCCTCTGGGTTCTTGCCGCCCTTGATGATGATATTGCCGTCCGTGTCTGTTTTTGTGTTGTTGCCTTGCTTGACCTGGGTGCCGGTTTCGTCTTTGGTGATGGTGATGTCACCATCGCCTATGTAATAGGTATCCGCATACGCCGGTGCGGCCATGCCGGCCACCATTGCGGCTGTCAGCGCCAGCGCCGTCACCCGGTGGGACGCGGGCCGGGGGGACGGCACCCGCAGCGGATGCCCCAGAACGCGCATTGCAAGCTTGCGATAAGAGATCATAGAAACCTCCTCTGAAAAATGTGAGTTTTGCGCAGAAGTTCCAAACGAAGCGGCAGAAACTTGTGAAATAAGCATAAATGTTGAGCTTGTTTTATTCTATCACATTCCGGCCATAATGTGGCCGGATCTGCGTGAATCGCCTCGCGGATGTCTCGAAACGCCCTGAAACAGCGCTGCATGGGCCGACAGCGGGCCGGACAAAGATATTGACAAGCGGGGAGGTTTCTGGTATTCTACTAGAGTACCCTGTGCAAACGATACTCGCTGGTGTGGCGCAATGGCAGCGCAACTGATTTGTAATCAGTGGGTTGCAGGTTCAACTCCTGTCACCAGCTCCAAAAAGTCCTACGATATACCGCTGAAAAGCGGCGTGTGTCGTGGGGCTTTTGCTTTTATGTCTCCGACTGCATCGCCGCTATTCAGAAAAATCATGCCGCCCGGCGGGGTGCGGGTATTGAGATCGGCTCATCACGCGATTATAATTGGTTCAGCTAAGCAAAGAAACAGCAAAGAATGTCCAAATGAAAGGGGATACCATGCCCGACTTTTCCACCATGCTGGACCTGCAGGCGCAGATGATGCTTCTGCTGGCCATCGGCGTTTTTCTGGCAAAGAAAAAGCTCATCACCGACCAGGGCCGCGCCTGTCTGACCGACCTGCTGCTCTTCATCATCCTGCCTGCGAACATCATCCAGTCGTTCCGCATCGAGTTCAACGTGGAAATTTTCCGCAGCACCCGGGACATCCTCATCCTGTCGATCTTATTGCAGATGCTCTACGGCGTCATCTGCGCGGTGTGCTACAACTGCTATCCCTTCGCGCGGAAGGCCGTCATGCAGTACGGCACGGTCTGCTCCAACGCGGGCTTCCTCGGAAGCCCGCTGGCGGAGGGGCTGTTCGGCGGGGTGGGGCTGCTGCTGACGTCGTTCTACCTCATCCCCCAGCGCATCGTGATGTGGTCGGCGGGCGTGTCCTACTTCATGCAGGACGCCGCCCCCGCCACGCCCGAGGAAAAGAAAAAGCACCGCCTCGCAGTGCTCCGCAAGACCATCACCCACCCCTGCATCGCGTCGGTATTCGTGGGCATGGTCATCATGCTGACCCAGTGGCAGCTGCCCACCTTCCTCGGCAAGGCCGTCCAGTGTACCAGTAGCTGCAACATGACCATGTCGATGTTCCTCATCGGGGCCATCATCGGCAGCCGCGACCTTCACCCGCTGCTGGACAAGGACGCCATCATCTACTGCATCATCCGGCTCTTCCTGATGCCGCTGGTGGTGCTGGTGGGATGCCGTGCGGCCCATGTGGGCCAGCTGGCCACCGGCGTGGCTGTCGTTCTGGCCGGTATGCCGATGGGCGGCACCACCACCATCCTCGCCGAGAAGTACGGCGCAGACTCCACCTTCGCCAGCAAGTGTACGGCCATCTCCACGGTGCTGTCGCTCATCACGACGCCGCTGTGGTGTTTGGCGGTGTAGCCCTCTCAGGCGCTTTCGCGCCAAGGCCGGGTTGCGGCTCCCAGCGTCTGCTGCGCTGTCGCTCGCATCCTGCTGGCCGCGGCCCCAACAGCGACTCCCTGTTTCCGCCGCTGGCGGCGGTCGTCGCCGTTGCCCCTAGT
>ENA-UEOR01001518-UEOR01001518.1-human-gut-metagenome-genome-assembly--contig:-NODE-1518-length-13758-cov-5.090564_pt1 | contig 13758 bp, 11 predicted proteins | sample MGYA00242887_ERZ507890 | MGnify/ENA primary metagenome ERZ507890 (study PRJEB26167, sample SAMN06115431) | human gut metagenome | host: Homo sapiens | place: China:Guizhou | collected 2014-10-21...
CAGGACTTTCTGGTTGCGGAGACAGGACTCGAACCTGCGACCTCCGGGTTATGAGCCCGACGAGCTACCAACTGCTCTACTCCGCGATATTTATTTTTGGTGCCGGTGACCGGACTCGAACCGGTACAGTATTGCTACCGGGAGATTTTAAGTCTCCTGTGTCTACCATTCCACCACACCGGCAGCTTATCGGCGAATATTAGGATACCATACTCCCGGGGAACTTGTCAAGAGGAAACTTTAAAATAAGGAAAGAAAATTGAAATGCCGCGAAATGCCACGGCATTTCAATCTGGAGCGGCTGATGGGAGTCGAACCCACCTATGCAGCTTGGGAAGCTGCCGTTCTACCGATGAACTACAGCCGCAGGAACGTATTGTATTATAGCAGACCTTTCTTTATTTTGCAACACGAAAAATGGCGGGTCTTCTGAAAAAGTTAGAAGGATCTCCGGGGGTCAAATGACGGCGGCATGAACGCCTTTGCACACTCATATAATGCACCGATCAGAAAGGGGAGGTCATCATGAAAAAAATCCTGGCGCTGATGGGCGCCGTATTGCTGCTGAGCGTCAGCGCCCGGGCTGTGGAGGTGTCCGCTCCCTCGGCGCTGCTGATGGAAAAGGAGACAGGGACCGTGCTGTTTGCCAAAAACGAGCACGAAAAGCTGGAACCGGCCAGCGTCACTAAAATTATGACGCTGCTGCTGACCATGGAGGCCATTGACGGCGGGACACTGCGCTATGAGGACACCGTTACCGCCTCACCTCACGCCTGCTCCATGGGCGGCAGTCAGATTTGGCTGAAGGAGGGGGAACGGCTGACCGTGGACGAGATGCTGAAGGCCGTGTGCGTGGTATCCGCCAATGACTGCGCCGTGGCCCTGGCGGAGCATCTGGCCGGCAGTGAGGAAGCCTTCGTGGAGCGGATGAACCGGCGGGCAGCGGAGCTGGGGATGAATGACACTACTTTCAAAAACGCCTGCGGTCTGCCGGTGGAGGGCCACGTCACCTCTGCCTACGACATTGCTTTGATGAGCCGGGAGCTGATGCTGCGCCATCCGGATATCCGAAGATACACAACGGTCTGGATGGACACCCTTCGAGATGGGGCATCCTCACTGGTCAATACCAACAAGTTAGTGCGGTTCTATGACGGCACTACCGGACTGAAAACCGGCTCCACCAACGCTGCCGGGTACTGTATTTCCGCCACGGCGGAGCGGGACGGCATGGAACTGATTGCCGTCATTCTCAAGGGAAAGACCTCTCCGGAGCGGTTTGCGGACGCGCAGACGCTGTTGAATTACGGCTTTGCCTCCTACGCCCTGAAAACCGTTATCCCCGACGAACCGCTGCCGCCAGTGCCGGTGACGCTGGGGACGCAGGCCACGGTTCAGCCGGTTTTGGGCGAGGAAAACCAGCTGCTGCTGGAAAAGGCCAAGACAGGGGAGTTGAGCCAGTCCGTGACGCTGGAATCCTCCGTACAGGCCCCAGTGGCGGTGGGGGATCGGCTGGGGACGCTGACCGTCACCTTCGGGGAAGAGGTTCTGGTGGAACTGCCCCTGCTGGCGGGGGAGGAGGTTCCCCGGATCACCTTCCGCCAAATGCTGCCACGGGTGCTGCGAATCGCCTGTCTGGTTGAGTGAACGGATCTCGCACCGCCCTTTTTCTCTTGCCGTACCCGGGGAAAAATGCTATACTGGACAAACAGAGGGAAAATGTGCCCTCTGGCTGAAATTTGATACATGAGGGTGAATCACATGCTGGATGTTCAGTTGTTTGATCTGCATACATTTTTACCGAAGCCTTACGAGGAGGCACTGCTGCCCCGTTTGAAAAAAGCCCATGAAAAAATTCAGACCGGCACCGGTCTGGGCGGAGAATTTACCGGTTGGGTGCATCTGCCTCAGGCGTATGACCGGGAGGAATTTACCCGGATCCGGACTGCCGCTAAGAAGATCCAAAGCGATTCTCAGGCATTGGTGGTCATCGGCATCGGCGGCAGCTATCTGGGAGCCCGCGGCGTGATCGACTGCCTGTGTTCTCCCAATTATAACCTGAAAAAGAAAGAGACGCCCAACGTGTACTTTGTGGGCAACGGTCTCTCCGGCGACGCACTGAGCGAGGTACTGGATCTGGTGCGGGATGTGGATTTCTCCGTGAATATCATCTCCAAATCCGGTACCACCACGGAGCCTGCCGTGGCCTTCCGTTTCTTCCGGGAGCTGCTGGAGGAGAAATACGGCAAGGAGGAAGCCGGTAAGCGCATCTACGCCACCACCGATAAGGCCCGGGGTGCGCTGAAATCTCTGGCGGACGCCGAGGGCTGGGAGACCTTTGTGGTGCCGGATGATATCGGCGGCCGCTATTCCGTCCTTACCGCCGTGGGCCTGCTGCCCATCGCCGTTACCGGTGTGGATGTGGAGGCCCTGATGGAGGGCGCGGCTGAGATGATGAACGTCTGTGCCGACGGCTCCTACGATAGTCCCGCGTGGCAGTATGCCGCCCTGCGGTATGAGCTGTACCGGGCTGGGTACGCCATTGAAATTCTGGGCTGCTACGATCCGGCCTTCCGATTTATGACGGAGTGGTGGAAGCAGCTCTACGGCGAGAGCGAGGGAAAGGACGGCAAGGGCCTGTTCCCCGCCAGTGTGGAGTTTACCGCAGACCTGCACTCCATGGGGCAGTATATTCAGGAGGGCCGCCGGATCCTCTTCGAGACGATCGTGCGGCTGGGTGCCTCCGACCGGCAGCTGGCCGTTCCTCGGGACGAGACGGACGGCGACAGGCTGAACTTCCTTGCGGGTGCGTCTATGGACCACATCCGGGACCGGGCCACGGAGGGAACGCTCTTGGCCCACAGTCAGGGCGGCGTACCCAACGTCATTGTGAATGTGGGCGGTAAGGGTCCCCGTGAGCTGGGCCGGCTCATCTACTTCTTTGAGTATGCCTGCGGCTTGTCCGGCTATCTGCTGGACGTGAATCCCTTCGACCAGCCCGGCGTGGAGGCGTATAAGAAGAATATGTTTGCCCTCCTCGGCAAGCCCGGCTACGAGGATCGTAAGGCGGAGCTGGAAGCCAAGCTGACCGAAAAGCATTGAGGAAAGCGGAATACGAAAAGCGGAATATGCAAAAAAACACGGCAGAGCATACATTGCTCTGCCGTGTTTATAAACAAATTTTGAAGTTACTTTTTGGGATTGTCTTTTTCCATTCTTTATGGTATGCTATGACTACGAAAGGTCCCGTTAATTACGGAGACGAACTATGACAGGAGTGATCTATTATGGTTAGACTGATTATGGGCGTCAAGGGTTCCGGCAAAACCAAGCAGCTCATCGAACTCATCAACGCTGCCGCGAAGGATGAGGCCGGCAATGTGGTCTGCATTGAGCCGAAGCGTGACATGTCCTACAATATTCACTACAACATCCGCCTGATCGACGCGCAGGAATACGATCTGCACAGCTATGAGGTATTCCGTGGCTTCATCAGCGGTCTGTATGCCGGCAACTACGACATTTCTCAGGTGTTTATTGACAACCTGTGCAAGACCGTGGGCACCGATGTGGATGCGGAGACCGAGAAGTTCCTTAACTGGCTGGATGTATTCGGCGAGCGGAACAACATCAAGTTCACCGTCACCATCAGCGGCGACGTGGAAACTGCTACCGACGGTATGCGGAAGTACCTGTAATTGAATAAAAGAAAACCGCCTTGCTGAAAAGCAAGGCGGTTTTTGCTGTCCGGATTTGAAAGTTCAGCTTTCTTGGGCTTGCAGAGTACCGTTGGGGGTGGAGAGACAGCAGGAGGATACGCCGAAGCAGCGCAGCAGCTGCTGGCGGGCTTCCAGCGCCTTTTCGTTGAGATACCAGACCACCGTATCCTTTGTCTCCAGATAGGCGCAGGCGTAGCGGTCAGAATAGTAGGTGCGGCCTTGGGCTTCCAGTGCGGCCACAGCGCCCCCGCTGAAGGCGGTGGGTTTTCCGGTACCCTTCCGGCCGCGGCCCTCCGTCGTCAAAAGCAGGGCGAGCTTCTCACCGGGGATCTGGTCATTCAGAGCGCTGAGCGCGTAGTAGACGGTCTCCAAAGGCTCCATGGCATATACGGGAACAGCGCCGTCCGTGTCCTCATGTCCGGACACCTGCAGCACGATCCGGTCCGCGGCCTTTCCGAGGGCCTGATAGTCCGGAATTGCTTCCCTGCGGGCCGGGGCGCTTGCCGCCACATACAGCTTTTTCTCCGGCACAGCGGCCCGGAGCGCCTGTACGAAGGCAGCCAGGGCGTCGCCATTTTCAGCGGACGGGGTGATGTTCAGATAAACGCCGTCATAGCTGCTGTCGGTCAATGCTTCGGCAACTGCCGTGGCTGCGGCGGCGGTGCTCTTCAGAACGCCGGACTGACCGGAAATACCCAGCAGGACCGTCTGGCCGGAGGCGGTTGCTGTTTCCATGACCTGTTTCTGCGTATTGCTGACACTCAAAGCCAGCCGGGGGTTCTGACCGCCGGTCAGCGTTCCCGCCGTGAGTATGACGGTCTGATATCCGGAAAGGTCCTCTGCTTCCTCGCCGGAGCGGAGAAGGACCATGGCCTCGTTTGCGGTCTGAGCAGGGTGCAGCTTGTCATACAGGCGGCTGAGCATGACAGCAGCCTGTTCCCGGGTGGCGTACCGATCCGGCACGAACAGATCATTCCCCATACCGCTGACCAGACCCAGCTCGTAGGCCATAGCGATATGCCCCTTGTTGGTGGTCACGTCCCGGAAGGGAAGCGGATCATCCTCCGCGAGGCCGGCGATGGGCCCGTAGCCCAAGGCCCGGATCAGCATGACTGCCAATTCCTCCCGGGTGATGGGATCGCCGGGACGGAAATCGCCGGTCTGACGGGTGACTGCCCCGTGCTCATAGCAGGCCCGGAGGGCCGGCTCATACCAGGCGCCCTGCGGCACATCCGAAAAGATCCGGTAGTAGGTCTCACCGCTCTGCCAGCCGAAAAAACGGCTGAGTGCCACGGCGAAGCCCGCCCGGGTCATGGGCTGGCCCACGCCGAAGGTATCGGCGGTCTTGCCCTGAAACCATCCCTGAGCCGCGCAGCGGTCGATGGCGGTTGCCGCCCAGTGGTTGGACGGCACATCCTGAAAGGAAGCCGCCCCGGCGGGAACGGTAAGCGCCCCGCTCAGCACCGCGCACAGGCACAGGCAGGCGGTCAGCTTTTTCAAAATCGTTCGTTTCATCTATCTGCCTCCTTATGGAAAGGGTATCCGTTTTTTTGCTTTATCAAACGGTTTTGGGAAAAACTCCCACTTATTGTAGCAGACAACGGCCCTTTCGTCAAATCTGAGGAGAAAACCGGCAGAAATTCCGCCTAAAAAACAGGGAAAAACCGTAACCACCTCTTTCGCTGGACAAAAAAATGTGGTATCCTATATGCGCTTTATGAACTCTTACGGAGGATTGATTATGAACAACAACGAGATCCTGCTTTTAAAGCTGGGCGAGGTGGTGCTGAAGGGCCTGAACCGCCGCAGCTTTGAGGATAAGCTGGTAAGCAATGTCCGCCGCCGGATGAAGCCCTGCGGCAGCTTCCAGATCTACATTCGCCAGAGCACTATCTATGTGGAGCCTCAGACCGAGGACTGCGACATGGAGGCCGCCTTCAAGGCTGCCCGTCAGGTGTTCGGCATCGTGACGGTGGCCCGCGCCGTCCCTTGCGCCAAGGAGATGGACGCCATTGCGGAGACCGCCAAGACCTATCTGGCGGATGAATTTGCCAAGGCCAGAACCTTCAAGGTGGAGAGCCGCCGGGCAGACAAGCGGTTCCCCATGAACTCCATTCAGATCTCCCAGTATGTAGGCGGCGAGCTGGGGCAGTTCTTCAACGTGAAAGCGGATATGCACCATCCTGATCTTACGGTTTATGTGGAGATCCGGGAGAAGTACGCCTATATCCACACGCCCTCCGTCCCCGGCGCCGGCGGCCTGCCCATCGGCATGGGCGGCCGGGCGGTGAGCCTGCTTTCCGGCGGTCTGGACAGCCCCGTTTCCTCCTATATGATTGCCCGCCGGGGCGTGGAGCTGGAAATGGTGCACTTTGTCTCTCCCCCGTACACCTCCCAGCAGGCGCTGGACAAGGTGCTGGAGCTGGCCCGGCTGCTGACGGTGTACTGCGGCCGGATGATCGTCCACATCATTCCCTTCACGGAAATTCAGGAGGAGATCCGCCGCCAGTGCCCCGAGGAATACTTTACCCTCATCATGCGCCGGTTTATGATGCGGCTGGCAGAGGCAGTGGCCCGGAAGTCCCACGCCTCTGCGCTGGTCACCGGCGAATCTCTGGGTCAGGTGGCCAGCCAGACCATCAAGGCCCTGGGTGTCACGGAGGACGTGACGAAAATGCCCGTTCTGCGGCCCCTCATCGGCACCGACAAGGTGGAGATCATCCGCATGGCCCGGGAGATCGGCACCTACGAGACCTCCATTCTGCCCTATGAGGACTGCTGCACGGTCTTTACCCCCCGCCACCCTGCCACCCGGCCGGTGCTGGAGGACGTGGTGCAGGCCGAGTCCGTTCTGGATATTGACGGCCTGGTGGCCAAGGCTCTGGAGGGCGAGACCTGGGTTCGGGTAAAGCACTGACCGGATCGGAAAGAAGGCATCTGTTATGTCACATACCGCTGAGATCATTGCCGTCGGTACGGAACTGCTTCTTGGAAATATCACCAACACCAACGCCAGCGAGATCTCACGGGCGCTGTCTGCTGTTGGCGTCAATGTGTTCTGGCATACCGTGGTAGGGGACAACCCGGAACGGCTGCGGGAGGCGCTGGACATCGCCCGGAAGCGGGCGGACGTCATCCTCACCACTGGCGGCCTTGGCCCCACCTATGACGATCTTACCAAGCAGACCGTCTGCGAGACCTTCGGCAAGCCGCTGGTCCTGCGGGAGGATGTGCTGGAGCATATTCGGACTTATTTTGCCCGGAACGTCCACCTGGTCATGCCGGAAAATAACCGCCAGCAGGCGGAGTTTCCCGCCGATTGCGTGATCTTCGACAATCCGGTGGGCACCGCTCCCGGCTGCGCCTTTGAAGCGGAGGGGGTGCACGTGCTGATGCTGCCCGGTCCGCCCTTTGAAATGCGGACCATGCTGCAAAACTGGGCGGTCCCCTATCTGCGGGGGCTTTCCAAGGAGGTCATTGTGTCCCATGACATTATGACCTTCGGCCTTGGGGAAAGCCCTATGGAGGATCTGATGCGGGAGCGGATATCCCGGATGGAAAATCCATCCCTCGCCACCTACGCCAAGCCCAGCGAGGTCCGGCTCCGCGCTACCGCCAAGGCGGACAGCGCAGCGGCGGCGGAGGCCATGCTGGTCCCGGTGGTAAAAGAGGTGACGGATTATTTGGGAGACGTGGTGTACGGCGTGGATGTCCCTAATCTGGAAACCGTCTGCATGACACACCTGAAGGAAAAGGGCTGGACCTTCGCCACGGCGGAAAGCTGCACCGGCGGCCAGATAGCCGCCCGGATCACGGCTCTGTCCGGGGCCTCCAGTGTGTATCGGGGCGGCGTGGTGAGCTACTGGACCAGCGTAAAGGCAGAGGTGCTGGGGGTGCCCCAGACGCTTCTGGACCAATACGGCGCCGTGTCGGAGGAATGTGCCCGATCCATGGCGGAAAACGCCCGGCGGATCACCGGAGCTGACATTGGCCTGTCCGTCACCGGCGTGGCCGGTCCGGACCCGGACGAGCGCAACAATCCGGTGGGACTGGTGTATGTGGGTCTGGCGTCCCCCGATGGGACGTGGTGCCGGAAGCTGGAGTTGGGCAAGCGCCGCCGGGATCGCATTCAGGATCTGGCTGCCAACCACGCCTACGATATGCTGCGCCGCTGCCTGACTGGACTGCCGGTGGAGCAAAGCGGCACCGGAAAACACATGGAAAAGCTGTAAAACGCGACGAAAATCGCAAATAACAGCAAAATGACAGCAAAAAGGACACTGGCTTGTTATACAAGCCAGTGTCCTTTTTATCATTATGATGCTTGCGTTGTTGTCGATCGGATCACTTCAGGACCCGGACGCAGCCCTCGATCAGGCTCATGGTGACGGTATCGCCCACGCTGAAACGCTCCGTCAGCTGGGGGTTGTAGACCTCCACGATGATGGGCTGCTCATTCAGCATGACCTCGTACTCGATCTTGGCGCCGTAATAGGTGGCACGGGAAACGGTACCGGGGAGAGCACCGGCATCCTTGGTAAGCAGGAAGGATTCGGGGCGGACCGTCAGGCAGCAGGCACCGCCCACTTCCACACCCTCCATCTTGCCGGGGGCGGGGATGGAGAAGGTCTTTCCACCAATCTCCACCAGCGCGGCCTCGCCGTCACGGCCCTTGAAGATGCCGTCGATGAAGTTGGCCTTGCCGATGAAGTTTGCCACAAAGCGGCTGGCGGGCTGCTCGTAGATCTCCTGAGGAGTGCCCTGCTGGCAGATAACGCCGTCCTTCATGATGACCACCTTGTCGGAGATGGCCATGGCCTCGGACTGGTCATGGGTGACGTACAGAGAGGTGATCCCCAGCCGCTGCTGGAGGGCGCGGAGTTCATCCCGCATGCTCTCGCGGAGCTTGGCGTCCAGGTTGGACAGGGGTTCGTCAAACAGCAGCACGGAAGGCTCGATGACCACGGCACGGGCCAACGCCACACGCTGCTGCTGGCCGCCGGAGAGCTGGTTGGGGAACCGCTTCTCCATGCCCTTGAGCTGCATCAGCTCCACTACGTCATTGGTGCGGCGGATGATCTCATCCTGAGGGATCTTGGCCACACGCAGACCGTAGGCGATGTTCTCCCAGATGTTCAGGTGGGGGAACAGGGCGTAGGACTGGAACACCATGGAGATGCCCCGCTTATTAGGGGGGATCTTGGCTACGTCCCGGTCTCCGATGAACACGTTGCCGCTGGTGGGATACTCAAAGCCGGAGATCATCCGCAGGGTGGTGGTCTTGCCACAGCCGGAAGGGCCCAGCAATGTCACCATCTCGCCGTCCTTGATCTCAAGATTGATATGGTCAACAGCCACGAAGTCCTTGCCGGTATCGGGCTGCTGGAAAATTTTGGTCACGTCCTTCAGGACTACGCCGGAACTCTTCTTGCTGAAGCCCAGCTTCTCGTTCTTCTCTTGGCTCATTTTGATTCCTCCGTTTTCGATTTAGCCTGAGGCACCTTGGAACGGGGCGCCAGCAGAAGGTTGATGACGGTGTTGAACAGGCCGATAAACACCAGCAGAATGCCTACCATCATCGTGACAAAGGCAGCTGCCTGCCCGTATTTCGCCAGGTCAAACAGGGAGTAGATGTTGCTGGTGACCAGTTTCCACCGGGGAGAGACCAGGAAGATCACCGCGCTGACGGCGGTAATGGCCTTGGTGAAGGAGTAGACGATGCCGGAGAAGAAGGCGTTTTTCAGCATGGGTAGCGTAATGCGGCGGAAGGAATAGCCGGTGTCGGCGCCCAGAATGGTAGAGGCCTCTTCAATGGAATTGTCGATCTGCAGTAGGGTGGTGGTGCCGGATTCAATGGCCACGGGCATATTCCGGAAGGTGAAGACGATCACCAGAATGATGCCGGTGCCGGTGAGAGCCAGAGGCTTGGAGTTGAAGCCCAGAATGTAGCTGATGCCCAGAACGGTGCCGGGAACGGCAAACATCAGGACAGAGGAAATCTCAATGAAGCGCTTGCCGAAATAGTTCCGCTTGGCGGTAATGTAGGCGATGACCATGCCCAGCAGGCCGCCGATCACGGCGGAGATCAGGCCCAGCGTCATGGAGTTTTTCAGGCTGTCCCAGCCGTACTGGAGCGCCTTGCGGTACTGATCCAGCGTCAGGGAGAAGTCCACGCCCCAGGTGCGGACAAAGGAGGCAAAAATTACCGTGCCGTAGAACAGAATGATGATGGCGGAAACGATTAGGCAGAAAGCAAACAGGGGCCACTTGATGTGGGGTTCCTCAATGAGCTTCCGGGCCTGGGTGGGCTTGCCGGTGACTGTGACAAAGCTCTTTTTGTTGACCCAGTATTTATTGAGAAGATACGCGATGACTGCGGGCAGAAGCAGCAGCAGCGCCAGCACGGAGCCCTTTCGCATATCATAGCTGCCGGTGATAATGTTGTAGACCTCAATGGAGAGGGTGGTGTAGTCGCCGCCGATGGTAGCCGGGTTGGAGAAGTCCTCCAGAGACTGGATGAACACCAGCAGCGCGCCGGAGATGATGCCGGGGAGGGACAGGGGGAAGGTAACCGTCCAGAAGGTTTTCCAGCGGCCTGCGCCCATGTTGCAGGCGGCATCCTCTACAGAGGCGTCGATGGAGGCCAGAATGCCGGAAAGGGTCAGGTAGGCGATGGGGAAGAAGCTCATCACCTGAACCACAATCAGGCTCTTGAGGCCGTATACGCTGCTGCCGGTGATGCCAAGCAGGTTCTTGGAAATCAGACCCTGCTTGCCGAAGAGGAAGATAATGGACAGGGACAGCACGAAGGGCGGGGAGAGGATGGGCAGCGTGGCCATGGTCTTGAAAAAGCCCTTGGCCGGTACGTTGACCCGGGTGACGGTATAGGCAAAGACATAGCCGATGAAGGTGGCGATGACGGCCACAATCAGGCCCAGCGCCATGGTGCGGCCGAAGACCTTGCCGTACCGGGGCGTTTGCAGGATGGTGATGAGATTGGCCAGAGAGAACGCGCCGGTCTCGTCGGTAAGGCTGTAGATCAGCGTTTTGGCCAGAGGATAGATGACGAACAGCAGCAACAGCGCGAACGAGAGGATGATGGCAATCAGCAGCAGGGGCTGGCGCAGGATCATCTTCGTTTCATTGAGGCGCTTTGCGCGGGTAGTGGCATTTGCCATGAGCGTTCCTCCTGAGTGAGAGTGTCAAAAGCGGCGGGAAAGCTGCGCAAGGGAGTTCCGCCTTCTCTGTCTTGGTATGCGGGCCCCCTCCCCTTGGGGGAGGAGGCCCGTTTGCGGGAAATCAATCAGAAATCTATTGGGATCAGCCCTCGGGCTTGGTGGCGATCTTATTCTCGAACTGCTCGCAGTACTCGCTCTTGACGCTGGCAGCCCAAACGGCGTCATAATCAATCACGGGAACCTCATCCAGCGTCACCAGACCGTCGGCCACAGGAGCGGCGGTGTTGGTGGGAACGCGGAAGGAGTCGTTTTCGGCGTAGCAGCCCTGACCGGCCTCGGAGGTCATCCAGTCGATGAACTTCTTGGCGTTCTCCTGCTCGTCGGCCTTGCCGCCCTTGATGAGGGCCATGGCGCCCACCTCATAACCGGTGCCGTCGGTGGGGAAGCTCAGCTCAATGTGATAGCCCTCGGGAGTCAGCTGCAGGGCGTCGTGAGAGAAAGTGAGGGCGATGGCGGCCTCACCGATGGCCACGGCATTGGGAGCGGCGGAGCCGGACTTGGTGTACTGACTCATGTTGGTGTTCAGCTTTTCCAGATAGTCCCAGACCTGATCGTCGCCCTTGAGCTGAACCAGCGTGGCCAGAACGGTGTAGGCGGTGCCGGAGGTGGCGGGGTGGGCCATGATGATCTCACCCTTGAACTCGGGCTTCAGCAGGTCTTCCCAGCTGGTGGGATATTCCAGACCCTTTTCGGCAAACCAGTCGGCGTTGCAGGCGAAGGCGATGCAACCCACATAGATGGGGTTCCAGGTACCGGTGGGATCCAGATAAGTAGAGGGTGTCTTGTCCAGATTGGGAGACTGATAGGCTTCCAGCAAGCCCTTATCCACGGCGGCGATGTAGTTATCCGTAGAGCCGCCGAACATCAGCGTTGCCTGAGGATTGTTCTTCTCGGCTTCCACACGGGTCAGCATCTCACCGGCGGAGAGGCGGACATAGTTGATCTTGATGCCGGTTTCCTGCTCAAACTTGTTGAAATAGTAGATGACTTCGCTTTCGGGGAATGCGGTGTAAACGGAGAGTTCCTTGCTGCCGGAGGATTCGGCGGGCTGCTCGGTCTGTGCGCTGTCATCGGTTTTGGGTTCCTCGGTCTTGCCGCCGCAGGCGGTGAGAGCAAGCAGGCTGGCAGCTGCCAGCACAGCGGCGAACAGGCGCTTAGTGGATTTCTTCATAAATCGTTTCTCCTTCTCATCCATTATTTATTTCCATTCCGCACTGCGGAAGAGAAAACACGGCTTTGCGGGAACCTTGGACAGTTCCTCTTTGCGGGAAACAAGTTGCGGACCAACTCATAGCACCAGTTGTCCTGACTTCTATCCGGGCCCTCAATCCCTTTCTATGTAGGCGGTTCGCAGTTTAGCATGGACAGGCGGCATCCGGTCAGACGCTGTGTAAACACTCCAACTTATGGCAGTGTAAACAATGAACACATATGCGCAACCGCTTACATTGACAACAATACCACATATTTCCAAATGCGTCAATGAAGAATGTGCTTTTTCTACATCTGATGCAAAAAGAACCATGTATGCTTTGTACAAAATGGACAATGTGGCTTGCGACCGCACGGCTTTTGCTTTTGGCGCATACACAAATGACTGCGAATACTGGCGAAAAATATTAGAGGCATCCGCCATGTAAAAGTCCTTTTCAGCTGCGTTTTATGTAACCGCTTACATTATAAATCAAGAGGGCAGCACATAAAAAGCCTCCGCCAAACGGCGGAGGCTTTTGCTTTGTTGAAAACAGGCAACCACGGGCTATGCCCGTGGAATAAAAAAGGCTAAGCCTATGAGAGGGAAAAGATAAACCTCCCATGCTGCAATCGAAGCAGGTTTGCCGACCGCAAGAAAAGTAGCAGAGGAGGAATATCCATGTTTGGAACACAAAAGAAAGAGGAAATAGATAGTCTTGCCCATACACGCTGGAACTGTAAATAACACATAGCCTTTGCAATGGTATTTTCAATCACACATTGTTGTGTGAATTTCATCAAGGCAAGCTGTTACTCCATTTAACGATACCTTTTGAAAAAAAGCCAAAGACCAACTTACCGAGCGACAATCTCAAGTACTACCGTCAGCGGAAACAGATGACAACAAGGCAGTTGGCGGAAAAGCTGGATATTGTGCCAGCGACTGTTGTGATGTATGAAAGCGGAAAGCATCCCATCCCTTACGATGTAGCTATCAAACTGGCAGATGTTTTGAAAATCGAAGCAGCTTTGTTCTATGATGATTTTTCCCGTTTCCTTGCCGTACCCTATACCGAAGCACTAAAGAGTGTTAGAATGGCTCTGGGGCTGTCACAGAAGGCTTTTGCCGAGCAAATAGAAGTTATACCCAGTTACTACTATAAGCTCGAAGAAGGTAATCGCAGGCCGTCACGAAAGGTTTATCAGAAGATATGTGCTGCGCTCGAAGCGACCGGTCGACAAACTTCACTTTTATGGGAGCAACCATTACAATGAAAGTGAAAAAACGATTGGAGGAGTGACTATGGCACAGAATTTGACTTATACCCGTTGCGGTGATTATCTTATCCCTGATATTCGGTTAAGCTACACAAGCGATAAACCGCTTGGAAAATACGGCAGGATGCGCAGAGCATTTCTTGCGGAAAATAATCCAATACTCTTAGATGACATGATTCTAACAGAGACATTATTTCCGCATTTATGGGAAATTGACGAAACAGCTCGCCGTAGAGTAAAACAGATAATGACTGAACCCTGCTTTCACTGCCCCGAACGGCACCCGATCTGCCACGACAGCTGTCCACGGTACGCCGAGTACAAGCGTC
>ENA-UEOR01001521-UEOR01001521.1-human-gut-metagenome-genome-assembly--contig:-NODE-1521-length-13726-cov-12.505165_pt1 | contig 13726 bp, 11 predicted proteins | sample MGYA00242887_ERZ507890 | MGnify/ENA primary metagenome ERZ507890 (study PRJEB26167, sample SAMN06115431) | human gut metagenome | host: Homo sapiens | place: China:Guizhou | collected 2014-10-21...
GTCAGCAACAACAACACGATAGAAGGGAGCCTTCTTGGCGCCGACGCGGCGCAGACGAATCTTAACTGCCATGGTAATATCCTCCAAAAATTTCTTGTTCCCCGGTTTGCGGGGATTAAATCTATCTGTACAACCCCACAGCGGGGTGTATACCGGAATTATTTCATGCCTCTGAAGGCGCCCGGGTTGCCCATCAGGCCGCCCAGCTTACGGGCAAATCCCTTGGGACTCTTCTTGAACTGCTTCATCATCTTCTGCATCATCTCAAACTGCTTGAGCAGCTTGTTGACGTCAGACACCTGAGTGCCGCTGCCCGCAGCGATGCGGCGCTTACGCTTGGGGTTGATGATGGAGGGGTCTTCGCGCTCGGCCTTGGTCATCGAGTAGATCATGGCCTCGATGCGGTCGAAGGCTTTCTCGTCGATCTGACTGGCGTCGATGCCGGACATGCCGGGCATCATGCTCAGCATGGCACCCGCGCCGCCCATCTTGCGGATCTGGGCGAACTGAGCCAGCATATCGTTCATATCGAACTTGTTTTCCATCATCCGCTTGGCGGTCTCTTCGGCCAGCTTCTCGTCGGCGGCATCCTGTGCGCGCTCGATGAGGCTCAGCACATCGCCCATGCCGAGGATCCGGCTTGCCATGCGGGAGGGATGGAAGACTTCGAGGTCATCCAGCTTTTCGCCGGTACCCTGGAACTTGATGGGCTTGCCGGTGACAGACAGCACCGAGAGGGCTGCGCCGCCGCGGGTATCGCCGTCGGTCTTGGTGAGGATGATGCCGTCGATGCCGACCGTTTCGTTGAAGGTCTTGGCGACGTTCACGGCGTCCTGACCGGCCATGGCGTCCACGACCAGCAGAGTCTCGTCCACGGGGACAGCCTCTTTGATCTGGACCAGCTCCTGCATCAGCACTTCGTCGATCTGCAGGCGGCCTGCGGTATCGAGGATGATGATGTCGTTGCCGTAGTCCTTGGCGTGGGCCAGTGCCTTTTTGGCGATGGCAGGCGGCTTTTCGCCGGGCAGGGTGAAGACCGGCGCACCGGCCTGCTTGCCCACCACCTGCAGCTGGTCGATAGCGGCCGGACGGTAGATGTCACAGGCCACCAGCATCGGGCGGCGGCCCTGCTTAATGTAGTATTTTGCAAGCTTTGCTGCGTGGGTCGTCTTGCCGTTGCCCTGCAGGCCGCAGAGCATGATGATGGTCTGGCCCTTGTTCTTGATGACCAGACGAGGCGCTTCCTCGCCGCCCATCAGGGCGACCAGCTCCTCGTTGACGATCTTGACGACCTGCTGGGCAGGGGTCAGGCTCTCCATGACCTCCTGGCCCATGGCGCGCTCGGAGACCTTTGCGCAGAAGTCCTTCGCCACCTTGTAGTTGACGTCGGCTTCCAGCAGGGCCATCCGGACCTCGCGCATGGCGGCTTTGATGTCCGCCTCGCTCAGTTTGCCGTGGCCGCGCAGCTTTTTGAACACACCGGCAAGGCGGTCGGTCAAAGATTCAAATGCCATTGTTCGGTGCTCCTCTCAAATCAGTTTTCAGCTCTCATTCACTTCGTCGATGGAGCGGATGAGCCTCAGCATCTTGTTCAGAGTGGCGGCATACTCGGTGGTGGTCAGCCGGGCGTTCGGGCCGGTGCATTCAAACCGGGCGTCGATGACCAGCTGCTCCAGCTCTTCCAGTGTCTGCTGCACCCGGCGGTACCGGGCCGCGAAGCCGACCTTTTCTTCCAGCTCCTTGAGGGCGGTTTCGCCATGCTTGATGGCGTCCCGCGCCCCCTGCCGGGTGATGCCGAAGTTTTCTCCTATCTCGCTGAGGGAGAGGTCATCGTTGTAATACTGGCGCAGCATCTCGCGCTGTTTGGGCGTGAGCACTTCGCCGTAAAAATCGAGCAGATAGCCCATTTCAAAGTCTTTTGCCATGTTCTGTCCTGCTCTGACCTCCGCTGTTTGTAAAGGTTTTTTGCTTTACATACGGAGTATAGCAGACGGGGTGTCCCTTGTCAAGGACTTTTTGCGTCATTTTGCCAAATTTTCTTCCGATTTTTCTCTTTTCTGCCCAAGCCCCGCTTGACGCTTCCTCTCCTTTGCGTTAAAGTTATAGGCGTAAGTTTTCCCCCCGGACGCGAAAGGAGACCGCCCGTGCCTATCTACCCCAACATCTACCAGACCCTGCTGCCCGGCCCCATCGTCGAGCTGCGGGGCTATCTTGCGGCCTGCGGGCTGCGGGGGCGGCTGTACGCCTATCTGAACTACAACGGCCCCACCGGCACGGCGCGGGACGAGCTGGCTGAGGGGATGCTGGCGCTGGCCCTTGAGCGCGGGGCGCTGACCCCCGGCCAGACCATCGTGGAGGCCGTGTCAGGGCCTTTTGCCACAGCGCTGACGCTGGCGGGGCTGACGGCGGGCCACCCGGTGACGCTGGTCATGCCGGAGGACGCCCCCGCCATGCGGCAGGAGAGCCTGCTCCGCCTCGGAGCGCAGATCATCCATACCCCGGCCCAGGCGGGCCTTGCAGGCGCACGGGCGCTGGCAAAAGCCACCGCCGCCGAAAAGGGCTGGTACTATATGGACTGGCTCAGCAACGACGACAACCCCACCTATCACCGCCGGGTGACGGGGCCTGCACTGGTGCGCTCCATCGCGCGGGAGGGTTCCAGCATCGTGGACAGCATCGTCATCGGCGTGGGCAGCGGCGGCACCATCACCGGCGTGGGCGAAACGGTCAAGGCGTGGACGAATGACGTCCGCATCGTTGCCGTGGAGCCTTACGAGAGTCAGGCCCTGAGCAGCGGCCTCACCGGCTCCCATGGCATCCCGGACATCGGCTTCGGCCTCGTTCCCGGCAACTACAATTCCTATGTAGTGGACAACATCGCTGCCGTCGCCACCGCCGATGCCGTCCGGGCGGCGCAGCGGGTCCTGCGCACCGATGCCATCCCGGCCTCCCCCAGCGCAGGTGCCGCCCTTCACGCAGCGGCCCAGCTTATCGCAAACGGCAAAAGCCGTTCGGCACTGGCCGTGTTCAGCGCACGCCAGAACATACTATAAAAAGGAAACGAGAAGGAATCCATGACAAAAGACATGACGACCGGAGCCATCACGCCCCTTCTGGTCAAATTCACCATCCCGCTGGTGCTGGGCAACCTGTTCCAGCTCACTTATAACGCCGCCGACAGCATCATCGTGGGCAAATTTGTCGGCGAAGACGCCCTTGCCGCCGTCGGCACCTCCAACCCGCTGATGACGCTGGCCATCCTCTTCATCAACGGTCTCTGCCTCGGTGCCGGCATCCTTGTCAGCACGGCCTATGGTGCCGGAGACACCCAGCGCGTGGAGCGTCAGGTCTCCACCACTGCCATCGCAGGCACGGTGTTCTCGCTGGTCTTTTCGGCCCTTTGCGTCCTGCTGGCGACGCCGCTGCTCCGGCTGATGCAGGTTCCGGAAGAGATCCTGCCCATCGCGGTGCAGTACCTCCGCATCGTCTTTGCGGGCCTCATCTTCACCTTCTTTTACAACTTTCTCGCCGCCACCATGCGGGCGCTGGGCGATAGCAAGAGCGCCCTTTACTTTCTGATGATAAGCTCGGTGCTGAACATCGGCGGCGATCTCTTCTTCGTTGAGGTGCTGGGCTGGGGCAGCGAAGGCTGCGCCCTCTCCACCGTCCTCAGCGAGGCGCTCTGCTGTGTGCTCTGCGTCGTCTATATCCAGTTCAAAGTTCCCGTCCTTCAGCTGGGGCGGCGCTGGTTCGTCTTTGACGGCTCTCTGCTGCGCAGCACCGTCCAGTACGGCTGGACCAGCGCCATGCAGCAGGCCACCGTCCAGCTGGGCAAGATCGCCGTGCAGGCCATCGTCAACACTCTGGGCATCAACGCAATGGCCGCTTTCACCGCCGCCAGCCGGGTGGACGACTTCACCTATATGCCCCAGCAGAACATCGCCCACGCCATGACCACCCTGATGGCTCAGAACCACGGTGCCGGCAAAAAGGAGCGGGTGCGTCAGGGCTTTTTCTGCGGCCTGCGCATCGAGCTCATCTACGGTTTCTGCCTGATGGCCGTCTGCCTGCTCTTCGCCCGCCCCATCATCTCCCTCTTCGTGGATGACCCCGCCGTCATCGACCTGGGCGTCAAGTTCCTGCGGTGCGCCTCCCTCTTCTACCTGATGCCCGGCGTGACCAACGGCATCCAGGGCGGCTTCCGCGGCCTCGGCGATTTGAAGATCACCCTGAACAGCAGTATGCTCAACATGGGCTTCCGCGTGGCCGCCGCCGCTGTGCTGGTGCTGGTACTCAAGGTAGACCTTCAAATCATGCCTGTGAGCTACGGCATCGGCTGGCTGTCCATGCTGGTCTATGAGCTGCCCCTGCTCATCCGCTACATGAAAGAGGACAAGCTTTAACTCCGACAAAAAAGAGCAGAGCGTGCAGCCATATGGCCGCACGCCCTGCTCTTTTTCGCTTTCAGGCTATTTACAAGGAGTTACTTATTCTTGTACATTTCCTCGTAGTACTTCTGATAGTTGCCGCTGGTGATGTGCTCCATCCACTCCTCGTGGTCGAGGTACCAGTCAATGGTCAGGACGATGCCCTTCTCAAAGGGAGTCTCGGGATACCAGCCAAGGTCGTTCTTGATCTTGGTGGGGTCAATGCCATAGCGGCGGTCATGGCCCAGACGGTCAGCGACGTGCTTGATGAGGTCTTCGCTGATGCCGTCGTCCTTCAGGCGGTCGTGCAGCTGCTCGATGATGGTCTTGACGATGAAGATGTTGGGGCGCTCGTTGTGGCCGCCGACATTGTAGACCTCGCCCACCTTGCCGCCGTTGCAGACCATATCAATGGCCTTGCAGTGGTCCTCAACGTACAGCCAGTCGCGGATCTGCATACCGTCACCGTAGACGGGCAGCTGCTTGTGGTGCTTGACGTTGTTGATCATCAGCGGGATGAGCTTCTCGGGGAACTGGTAGGGGCCGTAGTTGTTGGAGCAGCGGGTGATGTTGATGGGCATACCGTAGGTGTCGTGGAATGCCATGACGAACATATCAGCGCTGGCCTTGGAGGAAGAATAGGGGCTGTGGGGGCAAAGCGGGGTGGTCTCCATGAAGAAGCCCTCAGCGCCCAGAGCGCCGTAGACCTCATCGGTGGACACCTGCAGGTACTTCTTGCCCTCTTTCCAGGTCTTGGCGTCGGCGTCGTACCAGGCTTCCTTGGCGCGCTGCAGCAGGTTGACGGTACCCATCACGTTGCTCTGGACGAAAATCTCGGGGTTCTTGATGGAGCGGTCAACATGGCTCTCAGCGGCAAAGTTGATGACGTAATCGAAATCGTACTTTGCAAACAGGCTCTCGACCAGCTCCTTGTCGCAGATGTCGCCCTGCACAAAGACGTGGCGGGGGTCGCCCTCAACGTCCTTCAGGTTCTCGAGATTGCCGGCGTAGGTCAGCTTGTCGAGGTTGACCAGCAGGATCTCGGGGTATTTCTTGAGCATATAATGCACAAAGTTGGAACCGATAAAACCGGCGCAGCCGGTGATAAGATATTTTTTCATAAGTCGTTGATCCCTCTTTAATCCTTCATCCCATTGTCGCCGTCCCAGTGCTCAAAGAAGCAGGCCAGCGCATCTTTCCAGTCGCGCACATCGTTGCCGACGGTGCAGCGGAGCATCCGGTTGTCCAGAGCGCTCCACTTGGGGCGGTCGGCGCTGTCCGGGTGCTTTGCCTTGTACTCTTCGCTGGTGCAGGGAGCCACGGTAGCATCCACGCCGGACAGGCGGATGATCTCCGATGCGAAATCATACCAGGAACAGATGCCCTCGCCGGTGCAGTGATACAGGCCGTACTCGTGGGTCACGCAGAGCTGCAGGATCTCGTGGGCCAGATCGACGGCGTTGGTCGGGTTGCCGCACTGGTCGTTGACGACTTCCAGCTTGCCGAACTTCTTGCCGGCGTTCACGATGGTCTTGACAAAGTTTTTGCCGTAGTAGCTGTAGAGCCATGCCGTGCGGACGATGAAGTGGCGGTGGCAGAACTGCTCCACATACTTCTCACCCATGAGCTTGGTGGAGCCGTAGGCGCTGATGGGGCCGGGAATGGTGGCCTCATCCTGCGGGATGCCGCCGTTCTCGCGGCCGGAGAAGACATAATCCGTAGAGACGTGTACCAGGCGTGCGCCGGTCTTGGTGGCGGCCTGTGCCAGATTGCGGGGGCCGATGGCGTTGGCTTTGAAGGCAGTGTCATGGTTCACCTCGCAGCCGTCCACGTTGGTGAAAGCGGCGCAGTTGATGATGACGTCCGGGCGCTGACGGCGGATGAAGTCATCCACCATCTTGTAGTTGGTGATGTCCAGCTCCGGCAGGTCCACCGGAATGACCGTGGCGCTCACCAGCTTCTCGGGGATGGGGCCAAGCTCACTGCGGCCTTCCCGGAGCTGCTTGATGATCTCGGTGCCAAGCTGGCCTCTGCAGCCGGTAACAATGATTTTCATGCAGATACCGCCTCTCTTAATACTTCAGTTTGCCGTCGGCCACATTCTTGAGGTGCTGGCCGTAGGGGCTCTTGCCGTAGCGCTCTGCGCTTTCCAGCAGGGTATCGCGGTCGATCCAGCCGTACTTGAATGCAATTTCCTCGGGGGCGCTGATCTTGATGCCCTGACGCTTCTCGATCATCCGCACAAAGTCGGCTGCTTCCACGAGGCTGTCCATCGTGCCGGTGTCCAGCCATGCAAAGCCGCGGCCCAGCAGCTGGACGTCCAGCTCATCCTGCTTGAGGTACATATCGTTCAGGGTCGTGATCTCCAGCTCACCGCGGGCGGAGGGCTTGACCTGCTTTGCCATCCTGACGACTTCCTTGTTGTAGAAATACAGGCCGGTGATGGCGTAGTTGCTCTTGGGATGCTGAGGCTTTTCCTCGACGCTCAGCACCTTGCCGTTTGCGTCGAACTCCACGATGCCGAAGCGCTCGGGGTCCGGCACATAGTAGCCGAAGACGGTGCAGCGGCCCTTGTTCTCGGCGTTGGAGACAGCATTCTTCAGAATCTTGGAGAAGCCGTTGCCGTAGAAGATGTTGTCGCCCAGGATCATTGCGCAGCAGTCGTCGCCGATGAACTCTTCACCGAGGATGAAAGCCTGAGCCAGGCCGTCCGGGGACGGCTGGACCTTATATTGCAGATGGATGCCGTACTGGCTGCCATCGCCCAGCAGCGCCTCGAAGCGGGGCGTGTCGGTGGGGGTCGAGATGATGAGGATGTCCTGGATGCCCGCCAGCATGAGGGTGGACAGAGGATAATAGATCATCGGCTTGTCGTAGACGGGCAGCAGCTGTTTGCTGGTGACCATCGTCAGCGGATAGAGCCGGGTGCCGGCACCGCCGGCCAGAATGATACCTTTCATTTTTGTGCACTCCTTATATTATGAAATAAAAAAGTTGTGCAGCTTGTACAAGGCCCGACAGCGTATCCGCCGGGTCCTGTATGGATTCAAAGCGGAGCTGCGTCCGCTGTAAACAATGTTGGTGGTAATACGCCGCCAGCCGCCGGGCTTCCCGCGCCACGCGCGTTGGCAGGATTTCGCTATGCACTACTGGCAAGCTTGCGATAGTATTACACCTTATTCTACTATCAAATCGAAAAAAAAGCAAGGAAAGAGCGCCCTCCACAAAAATTTTTGCGGATGGCGCTCTTATGTTTCATCAGCAAGCCCTCAGAACTTGAACCCCCACTTATGGAAGTACCGCAGCAGGCTCCCGGTCTGCCACAAAAAGGGCTTGAGGCTGCGGTGGGCTGCACGATGCCATGCATGGATGGCGGTGTACTGCGGCACGAGGTAGGCTTTGCCGGTGGTGCGCATCTTCTGGGTCAGGTCGGCATCCTCCACATACATGAAGTAGTGCTCATCGAAGCCGCCCACGGCCTTGAACTCCGCCGTCCGCACGGCGGAAAAGCTGCCGGTGCAGAACTCGATCTCAACGGGAGCGGACAGATCCTCCCCCTCCATCAAATACGCACGGTTATATTTCTCCCAGAATTTCAAAAACGGCAGCTGGCGGTAGACCATAGGCCGCAGCGCACAGCGCCGCAGCGGCAGGCTCTGGGGACGGCCATCCGGAAAGCGCAGCCCCGGCCGGGCCATCACAGCATCCGGATGCTCTGCCATCCAGTCGGCCAGGTCGCTGAGGGTATCAGCAGTGAGCTGGATGTCCGGGTTCAGGATGAAGTGGTAGTCGCTCGTCAGCTCCGGCAGGACGGTGTTGTGTCCGGTGCCGAAGCCGCCGTTCTCCCTGCGGCAGCGCACCTCGACTTTCTGGCCGGGCTGAGTGCTCAAAGCGCCGCCCTTCACGGCGGCTTCCAGACGTGCGCCGCTGCCGTCGGGGCTGGCGTTGTCCACCAGATAGAGGGTCAGCGGGTGGCGGCGGGTATATTGCAGCACCGTCTGCGCCGCCTTGAGGGCTTCGTCGCAGCCGTTATAGACAACGATACAGGCAGAGAGTTCCAAGTTCGTTCTCCTTATCATTCCAGCGGTAATATCTTCAGGCTGAAATCTTCGCGCTGGATGTCAAAATTGGGATTGGTGCAGGGGTCGCCCGCAGCCAGCAGATTGCCCCAGCGGGCCTGAAAACGCAGCACCTCGCCCTGAAAACGCTTCTGCTTTTCGGGGTTATCCTCCATGCCGCGGCTCTTGCTCTCGTAGTGGTAGAGCTGGGCAAACGGAGTGAAGACGTTGGTGTAGCCTGCCTGACGGACGCGGACGCAGAAGTCCACATCGTTGAAGGCCACGGCATAGCTCTCGTCCAGACCGCCCACTTCGTCGTAGATCTCCTTGCGGATGAGCAGGCAGGCGGCGGTGTCAGCGTAGACGTCCTGCACATAGTTCAGACGGCCCATATAGCCGTCGGAGCTGGCGGGATAGTACTTGTGCAGATGGCCCGCCACGCCGCCGATGCCGAAGCCGACACCGGCGTGCTGGATGGTATCGTCCGGGTAGAGCAGCTTTGCGCCCACGCAGCCCACCCGCTTCTGCTGGGCATACATGACCATCTCTTCCAGCCAGGCGGCGGTGATGACCTCGGTGTCGTTGTTGAGCAGAAGCAGATACTCACCGGTGGCGAACTTCTCGCCGAAGTTGTTCAGGGCGCTGTAGTTGAAGCCCTTGCCCTCCCAGGTGACGACCTTGAGGTTATCGGGGTGCTCTTTCTGCATCCGCTCGTAGGCCCGGAAGGTCTCGGGGGCCTTGCTGTTGTTCTCGATGAGGATGATCTCAAAATCCGGGTAGGTGGTGCGGGCGTAGATGGACTCCACGCAGGTCTCCAAGTCGCGGATGTGGTCGCAGGTGGGGATGAGGATGCTTACCCGGCCCGGATGGTCGATCGTATAATCGGTCTTGTAGTAGCCCGGCGTACCCGGGATGAGGGACACATCGTCCACGGCCACGCCGCAGCGGGCGTAATGAGCCTTGAGGGCGGCAATGCCCGCGTCGATGCAGTAGGTCTTGGCGGAGATGTCGCTGGCCGTGCTGCCGGGGCTGGAACGCCAGTAATAGAGGGCGTGGGGGATGTGGACGATCTTCCGGGCCGTCTCGGTCAGGCGGAGGAAGAGCTCGTAATCCTGACTGCCGTTGTACTCCATCCGCTCCGGGCCGCCTGCAGCATCCATCAGCCGGCGGCTGAACAGGGTCAGGTGGCAGATATAGTTGTTGGAGCGGAGGTTGTCCAGCATGAAATCCGGCTTGAAGTGGTAGAGCACCACATTCTCCACCTTGCCCTCAAAGGTCGCCTCATCGGTATAGACGAAGTCGGCTCCCTGCTCGGCGATAGCCTTGGCCGCGTACCAGAGGGCGCAGGGATGGAGGATGTCGTCGTGGTCCAGCAGGGCGATGAAGTCGCCGGTGGCCATCTCGATGCCTTTGTTGGTGTTGCCGGGGATGAGCTCATTCTTCTCCAGCTTCCTGTAGCGGATACGAGGGTCCACAGCGGCGCGCTGCTGCACCATCTCGCCCACACCCGGGGCAGTGCCGGCGTCCACACAGCAGAGCTCCCAGTTGCGGTAGGTCTGGTTCACGACGGAATCCAGCAGCTCTTCGAGGAAGTCCAGCGGGGTGTTGTAGAGCGGCACCACGATGCTGATCTTGGGGCCTGCAGGCTGGTCGCCTACCTGCCGCACCAGCAGTTCCACCGGTGCGAACCGGTCGGCGCGCATGACTTTGCCCGGGAAGAGGGCGGCGTACTCGCGGCGGGCGCGGGCCAGTTCCCGCACACCCTCGATGCCGCCGCTGCGCAGCTCCCGCAGGAGCACGAAGAAGGGCAGAGTGTGCCAGAGCTGGCGGCTCTTGCTGACGACATAGCGCATGGGCCAGGTCATCTTCCAGAACTTCGAGCCGGTCACCTCGCCCAGTGTCTTTTCCAGCTGCTGCTCGTGGCTGCGGCTGAGCGAAAGGTCGCTGCGCAGCCGGGCGATGAGCTCAGCTTCCTCGCCGCAGGTGCGCTCAGCGCGCACCATCCGGTCACGCAGGATGTCCATTTCCATCTCGTAGCCCCGCACCATCTTCAGCTGGGTGGGCTGGCTGATGCAGAACAGCGCCGACTGCTGGACGCGGCCCTTGCTGCGCCAGCCAAAATCGCGGAAGTATCCCCGCTGAGCCAGCTGCTCGGCCCAGCCCGCCATCACGGTGCTCTCATCGCTCACCAGCAGCACCCGGGCGGGCAGCGTCTCGGGCAGCGTTTCCCACGCGGGGTCTGTCACCACCAGAAGCTCTGCCTCAGAGCTCTCTGTCCACTCTTCTGCCTCCACACCTGCACGGTGCAGGGCCTTGGCCAGCAGGGACATCTGCTCTCCCAGCAGAGCCGCCGAGGCGGGGTTTGCCTCCTCCACGATGCGCTGCGCCAATGCGCGGCAGCGCTCCCGCTCCCACTTTTCTTTCTTTTCCTTCTCCAACTGCATTCCGTTCTCTCCACCTGTTGTTCTTTATCGTATCGCTCCCGCTCTGGAGCGTGAAACGCGAAATAGTCTGTCTCTTGTGTACAAGCGTGTACAGTATACCAAATCACGTCTCATTTGAGAAGTATTTTGCGCAATTCCTTTTGATTTTTTACATGCCCAGCAGGCGGCGCAGCCAGCCGAACAGACCGCCGCCGGAGCTCGTGCCGCTGCCCACCGTCCGGATGGAAACGCCGGAGTAGTAGTGCTTCAGGATGTCGCGGTAGCCCATCCCCTCCTCGGCGGCGTAGCCCACAGCGCCGCACTGGCTCATACCCACGCCGTGGCCGAAGCCGTAGTAGTACATACAGGGTACACCCGCTGCATCCGTGCTGAAATCGAAGCAGTAGCGGGAGGACACGAACTGGCCGATATAGCGGTAGCTGCGGCCATTGGACACCAGCGTATTGTACTGGACGAAGCCGCCGAGGTCTTTGTGGGTGGTGTCGGCGCTCTGGTAGGGCTCACCGGTGCGGCTGTCGTTGTACTCGACATAGTCATAATCCTTGCCGATGATGCGGCGCATCTTCTCGTGGTACTGGCGCTCATAGGGGCTTTCCACGCTCTTGAGATACGGCACATCCGAGCCCCAGGCGTCGAGGCTGGAACAGGTGCCGTAGACGCCGGTCTGGGTGTTGTAGCCCGCGCTGGCCGACCAGACGGCGTCGATGACGCTGCCGTTGTAGGTCAGCACCTCATCCTTCACAGCCTCCACCGCCTTGCGGATGGCCGACCGGGCCGAGGACGGGATGTCCTCCACGGGGGTGTAGATGAGAGCGTTGGCCGAGGAGCCGTACTGCTTATGGTACTCGAGGTAGGAGTGGATGGCCACGGCCTGGGCCTTCCACGCCTCCTGCGCGGCACTGGCGCTGACATAGCTGCCGATGGCGCCAAGCTCGGTGTAGGTGATGCCCACCAGGCAGTCCACAAGGTCCAGCGACAGGTTCCGGCGCAGGCCCTTGCCCTTGATGTTCAGATAGGGCAGTGTAATCTTATCTTTGGAGCCGAAGAGCCAGCTCAGACAATTTTCCTCTTCCTCAGGGATAAGGGTGGTGTTTGCACCGCCAATGGTGGTGGCACCGGGTGCGGCATCCTCGGCAAACGCCGCCGGGACAGCCACACACAGCATCACAGCTGCCAGCACCAGCGCCGCCAGACGGCGCGCGAAACTCAGACTCTGCTTCACGGTCATTTCCTCCTGTGGTTTCTGGATCTTTTCATAGTTGTTATCAGTGTAACACACTGCGCCCCCGACGGCAAGGACGGAAGTTGTGCAAAAATGTGAAAAGACGCCTTTGCAAGCCGCCGGAATTATGATACAGTATAACATGAGATGATATGCCCCCTTTGGCGGGCATGACAGGGAGGGCCGGAATGGACAGCAGAGAGTTATATCCCAGCGACGAGCAGCGGCGCCGCATCATGGACTTTATCATGGCGGCGGGCGAGACGCTGCTGGAAAACGGAGCAGAGGTCTTCCGGGTGGAGCAGACGATGGAGATCATGGCCCGCAGCTTCCATCTGCGGGAGTTCCACGTCTATGTGCTGACCAACGGCATCTTTGCCAGCGCTGGCACGGCAGAGATCGCCGAAGTGCGGAACGTGCCGGTGCGGACGACCCACTTAGGCCGGGTGGCCGCGGTGAATGCCCTTTCCCGCGAGATAGCAGCCGGGGGCGTCACACTGGACGAGGCTGAGTGCCGCCTGGCCGAGGCCCGGCGCATCCCCTTCCCAAAAGGGAAGACCCAGCTCCTCGCCGGGATGAGCGGCACAGCCTGTTTTGCGCTCATCTTCGGCGGCACGATACGCTCGGCACTGGCGGCAGCGGCGGCGGGTCTCATCGTCAGCGGCTATCTGCTGCTCTGTGAAAATCGGAGGCTTTCCAACGGCTTCCGCAAGATCTCGGCGGCAGCGCTCATTACATTGGTCTGCATTCTGGGGTGCCATCTGCTGGACACTGAGGCCAGCCACGCCATCATCGGCGCCCTGATGATATTGACCCCCGGCATCGCCTTCACCATGGGCATCCGGGACTTCGTGCAGGGCGACTACCTCTCCGGCACCATCCGGATGATAGACGCCCTGCTCATCGCGGCCAGCATCGCCATCGGCACCGGCCTCGTGCTGAGCCTTACTTCTCTGCTGACGGGGGTGACGGTGGCATGATGACCTTGACAAGCACACAGATCGGCCAGCTGGTGGCACAGTTCTTTCTGGCCGGGGCGGGAACGCTGAGCTTCGCCGTCCTCTTCGCCTGCCCTAAGCGCACACTCCCCTGCTGTGCGCTGGTGGGCGCGGTGGGCTGGTTCGTCTACGAGCTGGCTGTCTTATACGGGGCCGACGCGGCGGCAGCCTCCCTCATCGCGATCATCCCGCTGTCGCTGGCGGCGCGTATCTGCGCCGTGCTGCTCAAGACGCCGGTGACGGTCTTTTTGCTGACCGGCATCTTCCCGCTGGTCCCCGGCGCGGGCATCTACTACACCGCCTACTACTTCATCCAGGGCGAGAATGCCCTTTCGCTGGCCAACGGCATCTCCACCTTCAAGGTGGCCGTGGCGCTGGCTGTGGGCATCGCGCTGGTGCTGGGTCTGCCCATGCCCAGCGGCCACGCCTGGAAGCGGAAATAGATCCCCGCCTCCCTTGTGCGGCTCTTTCGCCGGTGCTATAATCAAATCAAACTTATATAAAGGAGTGTCTGCCGATGTCTGTTATGGAAACGCTCAACACCCGCCGCACCTACCGCCGCTTCGCCCAGAAGCCG
>ENA-UEOR01001522-UEOR01001522.1-human-gut-metagenome-genome-assembly--contig:-NODE-1522-length-13724-cov-21.080824_pt1 | contig 13724 bp, 13 predicted proteins | sample MGYA00242887_ERZ507890 | MGnify/ENA primary metagenome ERZ507890 (study PRJEB26167, sample SAMN06115431) | human gut metagenome | host: Homo sapiens | place: China:Guizhou | collected 2014-10-21...
GGAAACAGGACAAACTTATAGTCGTGATTGGAACTTATTAGCCTCCGGTACTCGCATAACAGCTGAGTTCGGAGCTTTTTTAAAAGCGTTACTTAGACAATCATGCGGTTAGTTGCCAAAGTGTAGCAGAACATTACTGTATGGATGGCAAGCAACTCCAGACTCAATACAAAGAACATTTAAGTGATTTCAATAATTGGAATCAGAAGGAACATGCTGAAGACTTTATTCTTTATCCTAAAAATATAGGTTATCATTTATGTATTGATGAAACGGCTTTAAGCAAAGGCGAACTATATACAATCCTTACCAATCGGGATAAGCATGGTCGAAAAGGCACCATTGTAGCTATTGTAAAGGGAACTAAAGCAGAGGATGTTATCAATGTGCTTCTCAAAATAGATGCCGATAAGCGCAACCAAGTAAAGGAAATTACACTTGATATGGCCGGCAGTATGCAGAAAATAGCAAAACGTTGTTTTCCCGGGGCTATGCAGGTAGTGGATCGTTTCCATGTCTCAAAGTTGGTTTATGAAGCTGTACAAGACCTTCGGATCGCTTATCGCTGGCAAGTAATGAAGGATGAGAACAGGAAAATCAAGGAAGCTAAAGCCAAGGGGGAAAGTTATGAACCTAAAGTGTTTAGCAATGGAGATACACTCAGACAGTTGTTAGCCAGAAGCCGGTACCTGCTGTTTAAGGCTCCAGACAAGTGGCTGCAAAGCCAGAAGGTAAGAGCCAAACTACTCTTTGAACAATTCCCGGATATAAAATCCGTGTACTATTACGCACTACGATTAGGGAAGATATTTTCAGACTATACAGATAAAGATGTGGCTCGTGCCAAACTGGCACTTTGGTATAATGAAATTGAGGAGTTTGGTTATGATACATTCACTACTGTTGCCAATTCCATTGAGAATCATTACGAACGGATATTAAACTACTTTGTGAACAGAAGCACAAATGCTGCTGCGGAAGCTTTTAATGCAAAAATTAAAGCATTTAGGGCTTCATTTCGTGGAGTAGTAGATAAGAGGTTCTTTCTGTATAGATTAGCAAAGGTGTATGCATAAAGGGAAATTAACAAATGTTAATCCCCCAAGAATTACAACTGAGCCGGAATTAGTTAAAAACACTATCTTTGTGGCATGAAACAGAACCTTCAACCCCCTGCCACTCCACTGGAGATGTTGAGCTTGTTCTTTCCTGCAGGCCTGCTTGACTATTTTGACCTGGTTAACCATGTCTCTCAAGAGACTTGCTTCATTTTTTTTCTTGAGGAAAAGCCTTCCATTCCTCAAGAGCATTCCCATTTACATCTACATTCCAAAGGTTTCTTCCCGGAAATAGAAGTGCAAGACTTTCCTATTCGTGGCAAAGCTGTATATCTACGCGTCAAGTGCCGTCGTTGGGAAGACCCGGAAACGGGACAATATCTCTGACTCCTCTAAACTGTGCCCTGAACGCTTTAATTTTTCGGACTGCCCCGATAAATACTTCTTGCCAGCAATTTTGGGGAGGATGACTGCTAGAACTTTACATAAAAAAAGAGATGTGTCAATTTCGACACATCTCCTCCATATATACTAAATAAGATTTGTACTCAGCATTTAATATTCAATTCATCCAATATCTTCCGCATTGCTTCAAAAGTCGTGATTCTGGTAGGCACTAATGGTAGGCGAAGTTTGTTCTCAATCATTCCCATTGCATTCAACATTGCTTTTACTCCGGCTGGATTACCGTCTACAAAGAGTAATTTGAATAATTCTGCAAACTTGTGGTGGATGGTTAGCGCATTTGAGTAATCTCCTTGCAATGCCAGACGTACCATACGACTAAATTCACGCGGAAAGGCGTTTCCTATGACCGAGATGATACCAACGGCTCCTAAGGTAATCAGAGGGAAGGTAATGCCGTCATCGCCTGAAATAACGTCAAAATTGGTGGGTTTATTTTTTATGATGTCATCCATCTGGCTGATATCTCCCGATGCTTCTTTAATTGCTATTACATTCTTAAAGTCGCGTGCGATGCGCAAGGTTGTTTCGGCTTTCATATTTACTCCGGTACGTCCCGGTACATTATAAAGTACAATCGGAAGGTCGGTAGCCTCGGAAATCGCTTTATAATGCTGATAAATCCCTTCTTGGGAAGGCTTGTTATAATAAGGAACAACAGAAAGAATGGCATCCACTCCGGTAAAATCATCATTCTTCAGAGTTTCTACTATGGCGCGAGTGTTATTTCCACCTACTCCAAGCAGAATAGGTATTTTCCCATTCACGCGCTCGATAACCATTTTCTTGATTTTCTTTTTTTCTTCTTCAGCCAGCGTTGGAGTTTCTGCTGTAGTGCCAAGTACGCATAAAAAATCAGTGTTGTTTTGGAGCTGATAGTCTACTAAACGCATCAATGCATCGTAATCAACGCTTTCATCCTCTTTAAATGGAGTAATCAGCGCTACCCCCATTCCTTTCAATCTAGTCTGTATCATGAGTATTATAAAGTAATCTCTAATTAAACGACTCGCAAAAGTACGATTTTTTTCAATTTACCATACAAATATAAGCCATAAAAAAGCTTTTTGTAGAAATTTGTTAGGATATGAGTGTCAGAAACTCATCTTCGCTCATGAGCTTTATCCCTAATTTATGAGCTTTTTCCAATTTGGCGGGTCCCATATTCTCGCCCGCCAGAATAAAGCTGGTTTTGGCAGAGATACTGCCTACATTTTTTCCACCGTTTTTTTCTATCAGCTCTTTGTATTCATCTCGTGAATGATGTGTGAAAACACCGCTTATAACAATGGATTGTCCTGCCAACTTATCCGTATATCCGCTTAAATCTTCTTCTCTGCGATAGAGCTGTAATCCGGTGGATTTCAAACGTTCTATCAACTCGCAGTTCAATGGATTTGCGAAATACGTCAGAATGCTTTGCGCTATTTTTTCCCCGATTTCATCGATGTTTATCAGTTTTTCGAGGTTGGCATTTTTCAGCTCGTCTATGTCATTAAAAGACTTGGCTATTTTCTTGGCTACAGTTTCGCCTACAAAACGGATGCCTAAAGCGAAGAGCACTCTTTCAAATGGAACCTCTTTGCTTGCTTCGATTCCTTTGATGATATTCTCCGCTGATTTTTCACCCATACGGTCCAGGTTCTTAATATCATCTGCTGTGAGCTGATATAAGTCTGCCGTATTCTTGATTAGTCCCAAACGGTAGAACATATCTACGGTTTCCGGACCTAAGCCATCTATGTTCATTGCCTTACGGCTAATGAAATGCTCTATCTTACCTTTAATTTGAGGTGGGCAGGATGTTTCGTTAGGACAATAATGGGCAGCTTCTCCTTCGTATCGTATCAGTTTACTGCCACATTCGGGACAGTGAGTGATAAATTTCACTTTTTCACCGATAAGCATGCTGCGGGCGTCTTTGTCTACTCCCGTAATTTTAGGAATGATTTCTCCACCTTTCTCTACATAAACCATGTCTCCGATATGTAAATCCAGCCCTTCAATAATATCGGCATTGTGCAGAGAAGCCCTCTTCACGATAGTGCCGGACAGTTGTACCGGATCTAAATTGGCAACAGGAGTTACGGCTCCGGTGCGTCCTACTTGATAAGTGACCTTGTTTAAACGAGTCAAGGCGCGTTCTGCCTGAAACTTATATGCTATAGCCCATCGGGGAGATTTTGCGGTAAAACCGAGGTTTTTCTGCTGGCGCATACTGTTGACTTTTAAAACAATACCGTCTGTTGCTACCGGCAAGTTCTTTCGTTCGGTGTCCCAATATCTGATATATTCAAATACTTCTTCCAGGCTATGAGCCTTTTTCATGTGTTCCGAGGTTTTAAATCCCCAGCCGGCTGCTGCTTGTAAATTTTCATAATGTCCGTCACAGGGCAATTCTTCTCCTAACAGATAATACAAATAGGCATCAAGCTTGCGTGAGGCTACAATAGCGGAATTTTGCAACTTTAAAGTACCGGAAGCTGCATTGCGCGGATTGGCGAAAAGCGGTTCTTCACGCGCTTCTTTTTCCCGGTTCAGTTCTTCAAACACTTCCCAGGGCATTAATATTTCTCCTCTGATTTCAAACGACTCAGGATAGCTGCCGTGGAGCACTAATGGTATCGTGCGGATCGTTTTTACATTGTCCGTTACATCATCACCTTTTTCACCGTCACCACGGGTTACGGCACGTACCAATTTGCCGTTTTCGTAGGTCAGTGAAATGGATGTGCCGTCGTATTTCAATTCACAGCATATTTCAAAGTCTTCGTTCAGAGCCTTCTTCACCCGGTCATAAAAGTCTGTCACTTCACTTTCCGAATAGGTGTTTCCCAATGAGAGCATGGGATATTTATGGGCTACCTGTGTGAAGTTTTTATTCAAATCGCTTCCTACGCGCATGGTAGGCGAATTGTCGTCCTGGTATTCGGGATGTTCCTTTTCAAGATCTTGTAATTCGCGCATCCTGTCATCGAACTCTTTGTCTGATATTTCGGGAGCGTTCAATACATAATAATTGTAGTTGTGCCGATGTAAGTCGGCGCGTAGCTGGTCTATCTTTTCTTTTACTGTCATAACGATTTTGGAGTTTGGACACAAAAATACGGGTTTCTCCCGAATATTTTTTGCTTTTACTCTTAACTTACACTATTTTTGCGGAAAAAATAAAATATATGCGTATTGATATCATTACTGTTCTGCCGGAAATGATTGAAGGCTTCTTCAATTGCTCTATAATGAAACGTGCTCAAAATAAAGGGCTTGCAGAAATACATATTCATAACCTTCGTGATTATACTGAAGATAAATACCGTCGGGTGGATGATTATCCTTTTGGTGGTTTTGCCGGAATGGTTATGAAGATAGAACCTATAGAGCGCTGCATTAATGCTTTGAAAGCCGAACGGGAGTATGATGAGGTCATTTTCACGACTCCGGACGGTGAACAGTTTAACCAGCCTATGGCTAATACGCTGTCTCTCGCTAAAAATCTTATAATTCTTTGCGGGCATTTTAAGGGAATTGATTACCGTATCCGCGAACATCTCATAACGAAGGAAATCAGTATCGGAGACTATGTATTGACTGGTGGCGAACTGGCGGCGGCCGTTATGGCCGATGCTATTGTACGTATTATTCCCGGAGTTATCTCTGACGAGCAATCGGCCCTTTCCGATTCTTTTCAGGATAATCTGTTAGCTGCTCCCGTTTATACGCGCCCGGCTGATTACAAAGGATGGAAAGTTCCGGAAATTTTACTATCCGGTCATGAGGCTAAAATTAAGGAATGGGAGCTGCAACAGTCATTGGAAAGAACTCGGAAATTACGTCCGGATTTGTTAGGTGAGTAATCTGTAAGATGTAAATAAAAATAAAAAGGGCATTCAGTTTGAATGTCCTTTTTTATGAAAATAGTTTGCGAATGGCTATGCTTTGTTATTCGTCATACCTCAAGTGCACCGATTATTTCTTTAACTGACTTATATCCGTGTCTGTTCAGATAGTCATCAATACCTTCTGCGACCTTCACGGTGATTGCCGGATCAATAAAGTTTGCAGTACCGATTTGAATGGCAGAGGCACCTGCGAGCATAAATTCCACAGCATCTTTCCAATTCATGATGCCCCCTAAACCTATGACCGGTATTTTTACTGCCTTAGCAACCTGCCATACCATACGGAGTGCAATAGGTTTCACTGCTGCTCCGGACATGCCGCCTGTTACCGTGGAAAGGATGGGACGTCTGCGTTCTGCATCTACAGCCATTCCTAACAAGGTATTGATGAGTGATACGCTGTCTGCACCGCCATTTTCAGCAGCACGTGCTATTTCTGTGATGTCTGTAACATTGGGTGACAGTTTTACGATAAGTGTCTTTTTGTAAACTGAGCGTACGGCTTTTACCACTTCCTCCGCTCCTTTGGCTGTGACGCCAAATGCCATTCCACCTTGCTTTACATTAGGGCAGGATATGTTTAATTCTATGGCAGGAATATTTACAAGTTCATTAATGATTGCAGCCGTTTCCATATAATCTTCGATAGCAGAGCCTGAAACATTCACAATCATATTGGTTTTTATATCCTTGATACGCGGATAGATATGTTCAACAAAGTAATGTACACCCTTATTTTGCAGTCCCACAGCGTTTAACATACCTGATGGAGTCTCTGCCATACGCGGATACGGATTACCTTCACGTTTGTGAAGAGTAGTTCCCTTTACAATTATACCACCTATTCGCGATATATCGATGAAATCGGCGAATTCTTCACCATATCCAAAAGTTCCGGATGCTGTCATCACCGGATTTTTCATTTGCAATTCACCAATGTTTACACTTAAATCTGCCATAATAGTTTGTTTATATTAAAAACCGGACCTTCTTTACATACGCATAAATGACCTTCTGTGGTATTTTCCACACAACATAAGCAAGCGCCTATGCCGCATGCCATCATGTTTTCTAAAGACACTTCACAATTAGTGCCTTTACTTTTGGCATATTTGGCTACAGCCATCATCATTGGTTTAGGACCGCAGGTATATATTTGTTCGAAGTTCACCTTGCTCAATATAGAATGTTGGGTGACATATCCTTTTTCGCCATGACTGCCGTCTTCCGTGGTGGTATATACATCTCCATAGGCAGCAAAATCTTCTAATTGCAACAAGTCTTTATCGCTTCTGGCACCTAATAAGAAGGTGGGTTTGCTTCCGTTTTTCGCCAATTGCTCGCCTAAATACAACATCGGTGCTGTACCTACGCCGCCACCTACTAATAAGAGCTTATCCGAGGGCTTTTCAGGCATTGTGAAGCTGTTTCCTAATGGAAGTACCACATTGATTATATCTCCTTGTTTTGCCGCTCCTAATCGCTTGGTTCCATCTCCTACAAGTTGGATTAGAAACCACACCTCATTCCGTTGTTTGTCTACATAATTAATAGAGATAGGGCGTCGCAGGAAAGTAGTGGGTGAACCGTCTACGCGAATTTCGGCAAATTGTCCCGGAAGCATTTCCGGGAGCAGAGACGGGGAAGTCAATTTCAGCAGCGCATAATTGGCATGCAGCCGGACGTTCTCGGTCACTGTCAGATCTAAAATATATTTTTTCATATTATCTATAAAGAAGGATTATCTTTTGACTGCAAAGATACGGGAATTTGTGCAAATAGCCGTAGTTGCCTCTTAATTTTCCGGTTTGAATGTTTCATAAGTATTATCATCAAAGAAAATTCTTATTTCTGTTATTTTTTTAGGCGGTCTTTCTTTATAGATAATTTCTTGTTTTACAATCTCTTTAGGCGTGTTTACTGGAGCTTCTAACGCGATTTCCTTGCGATTTTCCGGAGTGCTTGGCTCATTGGACGGATTTTCTGGATTGTCAGCAAATAAAGGATAGTCGAATCCGTTGTTTTCAACAGATGGAGAATTATTGCTCATGTTTCCTTTTCCTGTTAGCAGCCATTCAAGGTTGATGTCATTATACCGCTTGTGAAGTTTCAGAATGACTTCTGTACTTGGATTATTACGGGAGGCTAATATATGGGAAATAGTGGCTTGAGCTACTTCTATACTTTCGGCAAATGCTCCGGCAGTTAACTGCTCCCTGTCCATTATCATCTTAAATCTATCCTTTATACTCATGGCGTAGATATTATTACAATTGTATAAGTCTTTAAATCCGATTACAAAAGTAAATAATAGGATTTACAAAAACAAATTACTAATGTAACATTTTAAAATTTACAATTATACTCAGTAAATTTACTTATGTCAAACTTATATTTGTAAAGAGGTTATTTTTCATGAAAAACATCTCTAATATCAGCTTTAATAAAATACATTATTGCGCTGATTTATAGTATAATATATTGTATTATAATAGGAGTATTACAGAGATTACAAATGTTTTGACATCTATTTCTTATATTTATAATTTAAAAGTCTAATAAATAGCTATATATATCAGATTTATAATGATATACACTATGATTAATATGTTGTTAACTGCTCATAGGATAAAGATGTAATAATGTATATAATAGACGTAAACACCCCTATTTACAAAAGTGTTAATCATCTATTATGTATACATGTAATATGTTTAGCTTTGTAATATGTACGTTTGTGAATACTGTGTATTACATTGGTAATGCTTCATAGTTGTATAGTACAACTATTCCTCTATCCGGTTTATAAATCCTGGTAAAGTAATACTCGATTCTAAAAGAAAATTGGTGACAAAATTGGGAAGCGACTCTATGTTATCAGTCTTATGAAGGTCAACAATAAATTCTTTGCTTTATTTCAATATAAATACCCGAATGATTGAAAAGAAACGATTCTCAGAGGCTTATTTTGAATGTATTATACTGTATTATAGTATATTATGTGTATATTTAATTGCCGGATAAATCATGAAAATAGAAAAAAGGGGGAAAATCCCCCTAAATATGATAAAATGACACATAAATGAATCATTTTCGTATTTTCTTCTTTTATTAAAAAGATATGGAATGAGAAAATCAATGCAGGATTTTAAAGACCAATTCCCGTAAAAGGTCGCTATCGTTTAAGGAAGGGTTTCCTACTCCTTTAGACTTGGCATCTGTATATCGTATCTCTCCGATGATCTGCATGGTTTTTATTCCATTGTACATCCTCATGGCATTTAGATATTCGCGGGACTGCCACGGGCTCTTCAGACCTAAGAATGCTGCGATGCCTTGCTCCGATTTTTCGGGGGCATAATAGGCCAGCATCAGATTGGAAAAGAATCCGAAAAGTAAAGATAAAGTCATTTGAATCGGATTGGTTTTCGGATTTTCTTCAAAATATTTTATTATTCTGTTAGCCTTTAGAACATCCTTTTCCACGATGGCGCTGCGGAGTTCAAAGTTATTATAATCCTTGCTGATTCCTATGTTGCGTTCTATCTGTTCGGGGGTGACACGTGTCTGACCTTTTGGAAGTGTAATAATCAGTTTTTCCAGTTCTCCGGTAAGGCGGCTGAGGTCTGTCCCTACGAAGTCGGCAAGCATGGAAGTGGCTTTCGGTTCAAGGTCTATTCCTTTACCTTTACGTTTCATATAGGATGTGATGAATGCCGGCAGTTGGGACTCTTTCACTTTCCTGGACTCAAACAGTATGCCCGACTTCTCTATTTCAGCTGCGAGTTTTTTCCTTTTATCCAATACGCCATGTTTGTGGCATATTACCAATATTGTAGATAGCAAGGGCTTTTGAAGGTAGTAGGAAAGCTCGTCTATATTGCGTATGTTCTGTGCTTCCTTCACTACTACCACTTGGTGCTCGGACATCATGGGATAGCGTTTGGCGGCATTGATAATTGCAGCCACGTCCACATCTGCGCCATATACAACGGTGAGGTTGAATTCTTTTTCGGTTTCATTCAGTACGTTGTCCGTTATATAATCCGAGATGAGGTCGATGTAATACGGTTCTTCGCCCATCAGGTAATAGATGGGACGATATTGCCCGGCTTTCAGTTCCCTTAAGATATCATCGCACGTAATTTCTTGCTTGGCCATATTTCTTGGTTTTACCAGTCGAATTTCAGATGTTTTACGGTTTTCTTCGCATCAATAATCATGCGCAGAGATGCAATGCCGATTTCAACATGTTCCTTTACATAGTTTTGGGTTACTATGTTATCGCTTTTATCGGTTTTGACGCCTTCCGGAATCATCGGTTGGTCGGACACCAGCAACAAAGCTCCGGTGGGGATATGATTGGCAAAGCCGCAACTGAACAAGGTTGCCGTCTCCATATCGACTGCCATGGCACGGGTTTTTTTGAGATACTCCTTAAAGTCCTCATCGTGTTCCCAAATACGGCGGTTGGTGGTATATACAGTACCGGTCCAGTAATCGCGGGCATGGTCGCGAATGGCGGAAGAAACGGCACGTTGCAGCATAAAAGCCGGCAGTGAAGGAACTTCCGGCGGGAAGTAGTCGTTTGAAGTACCCTCACCGCGGATGGCGGCGATTGGAAGGATAAGATCCCCTATCCTGTTTTTCTTGTCGATGCCTCCACACTTGCCCAAAAACAGGCATGCTTTGGGCTGAATGGCACTTAATAAGTCCATGATGATGGCGGCATTGGGGCTTCCCATTCCGAAGTTTACGATCGTTATTCCTTCCGCACTGGCCGAAATCATATTAGCGTCCCTGCCTAGTATGGGAACATTGAATTTTTCGGCAAAAATTTCGACATACTTGTTGAAGTTGGTCAACAGAATATACTCTTCAAAATCCTCCAGGTTACGTTTTGTGTAACGGGGCAGCCAATTAGCTACGATTTCTTCTTTTGTTTTCATAAGATTTCATTAAATTTGTTCCGTAAAACCGTTAGGGAACGATTATTTAACTCACAAAAATACAATAAAAAAGTAAAAACAAGAAATTAAAATAGAATGTTCTCACTGAACCTGCCAGCGTTTGAAGCCAAGATTATTACAAGGGATGGAAAAAGAAGTATTTTCGATGTTATCCGCCGCCGATACGTTACCTTGACCCCGGAAGAATGGGTGCGGCAGCATTTCGTACATTTTCTCATGACGCATAAGGGCTATCCGCAGGCACTGATGGCAAACGAGGTGCAGGTGCAGTTGAACGGTACTAAAAAGCGCTGCGATACAGTTCTTTACAGGCGTGACCTTACGGCACGCATGATTGTGGAATATAAGGCTCCCGAGGTGGAAATCACTCAGAAGGTCTTCGACCAGATTACCCGTTACAACATGGTGTTGAAAGTGGACTATCTGATAGTAAGTAACGGTATCCGGCATTATTGCTGCCGTATGGATTACGAACAGAACAGTTATACTTTTTTACAAGATATTCCAGACTACGCAAGCCTCTGATTTTACCGGCTGAATGAACCGTAATGAATCAGGGAGTGAATGCCTTTCACTCCCTGATTCATTGTCTTTCACTCCCTAACTCATTACATCCCCTTTCAGAACACTTTCCTGAGGGGATTGAAAAGAACGGCAACCATGTAAACACGATAGCAAAAAAGATGCACTTCCCCCACTCTTTCCTACTTCACTTCGTCGTATACCATCCGGGAAATGTGTGCGATGATGGCGGCATTCTCTTCGTCCGTTTCACTTGAGTCCGTTACGAAGACAGCGATATAATACTTCTTGCCACCGGGCATGATTACTATTCCGGCATCATTATCCGCCATCTTCACGCCTTTCAAATTACGATCGGAAGAACCGGTTTTATGCCCCACAACCGTATTGGAAGGCAATAAGCCTTTTAGTTTGTTGCTTCCTGTGGCTGTTTCTGTCATAGTTTTCCAAAGGAAATCCCGGTACACGGGGGCGAATAAATTTTTCTCATCGGCCATTTTCAGTAACCGTACCATTTCAGAGGGGGTGCTCCAATTGGAGTATGCCTTTGGGGGATTCCGGTGCATGGAGTCTTCCGTTTCGGACAAGTTGAAATCATTGATGCCCAATTTCCTGATGTACTGATGAATATGCCCTATTCCACCGGCATATTCTATGAGGATGTCGCAGGCATTGTTATCGCTTAGCGAGATGCTGTATTGTAAAAGCTCTCCCAATGATATATCTAGATCTTGACCGGAATGCTTTTGCCGCAGCGGACTGTAGGTATTTGGCTGTAATTGGGAAGCTTTTACATGAACAATATGTTTCAATGGGATTTCCTCTCTGTTCATTTTATCCAATACGGCCAGGGCTACATGGAATTTGAATACGCTCAGAAGCGGATAGTGCACCTCGTTGTTGTGCAGTATGGTTTCGTCTTTGTCTGTCAGTACGGCTACGCCGACCGTGGCTTTCTTCCCTTTAAGGAAACCGGCAATTTTGCCTTCCAATGCCTGCTGTTGTGCTTGTAGAACGATGTTTATGCTGAAACACAACACGCCTATCAAAGTATATCTAAGCTTCATATTATCCTTAATTCCGCAACACTATAGTTTAACATTATTTATAAGTGCCTGAGCAACAAAAAGTTGCCCAGGATTTTGCCATGTCAGAATTTTCACTTACCTTAGTGTTGCGAAAAGAAGACAAGCAAAACTCTAATATGACATGGCAAAAGTACAAATAAAATCTGAGAAACTCACTCCTTTTGGAGGAATTTTTTCTATTATGGAGCAATTTGATGCTCTTTTAGCTCAAACCATAGATTCCACCTTGGGATTGAGATGCACTATGTTTGGTTATCAATATAGCGAAATTCTACGCTCTCTGATGTGCGTATATCTTTGTGGCGGCTCATGTATTGAGGATGTTACAACTCACCTGATGAAACATTTGTCTCTTCATCCAACTCTTCGCACTTGCAGCGCAGACACCATATTGCGTGCTATCGAAGAACTGACTTGTAAGAACATCACCTATAAATCTGCTTCTGGCAACTCCTATGATTTCAATACTGCAGACAAGATGAACTGCTTATTGATCAAAGCCCTGCTTGCTACTGGTCAATTGAAATCCGGTCAAGAGTATGATTTTGACTTTGACCATCAGTTCATTGAAACAGAGAAGTATGATGCAAAACCAACCTACAAGAAGTTCTTGGGCTATAGTCCAGGCGTAGCTGTCATTAACGACATGATTGTTGGTATTGAAAATAGAGACGGCAACACAAACGTACGCTTCAACCAAAAAGAAACTTTGGAAAGAATCTTCAAGCGATTGGAGGCTTCGGAAATATATATTTCTCGTGCCCGCATGGATTGCGGCTCATGTTCGGAGGAAATCGTAGATATGGTAGAGGCTCATTGCAGGCATTTTTATATTCGTGCCAACAGATGCTCTTCTTTCTACGATTCCATGTTTGCCTTAACTGGATGGAAAACTGTTGAAATCAACGGTATTGAGTTTGAGTTGAATTCTATCCTTGTTGAGAAATGGAAAGGAAAACCGTATCGTCTTGTCATACAGAGACAAAGGCGAATAGATGGAGACCTTGACATTTGGGAAGGCGAATATACCTACAGATGTATACTGACTAACGATTACAAGTCGAGTGCAAGAGACATCGTGGAATTCTACAATCTTCGTGGTGGCAAGGAACGCATCTTCGATGACATGAACAATGGCTTTGGCTGGAATCGATTGCCAAAATCGTTCATGGCACAGAATACTGTATTCCTGCTTATGACAGCTCTCATCAGAAACTTCTACAAAGCTATTATGCAGAGATTGAAAACCCATGAATTTGGATTGCGTGCCACCAGCAGAATCAAGACCTTTGTTTTCAAGTTCATCTCTGTTCCTGCGAAATGGATTAAGACATCACGTAGGCATGTATTGAACATTTACTCAGACAACAATGCTTATGCCAACCTGTTCAAGACAGACTTTGGTTAAAGACCATGCTTTTCTGGTTAAACCAGCGTATTACCTCAAGTCGCTTTATGGGGTAAGGGGATTTTGTGTCTGCGACATTTCTGTTGTGCAAGAAATATGTACAATAAAATGAATTTTTGTCGTTTTACAAGCAAAATCCCACGAAACCCAATAGGTTGCTGATTTGAGGATGATAATAAACACTAAGCCTCACCATTCAGATTATACAGATAAGTATGCTGCATATCTGTATGACTCTCATTATGGGATGTACGATAGTTGAAGATAGCATGGGTAACCCAATTCTTGATTGGTTCGATGTCCAAACCTACTTG
>ENA-UEOR01001531-UEOR01001531.1-human-gut-metagenome-genome-assembly--contig:-NODE-1531-length-13674-cov-31.346547_pt1 | contig 13674 bp, 14 predicted proteins | sample MGYA00242887_ERZ507890 | MGnify/ENA primary metagenome ERZ507890 (study PRJEB26167, sample SAMN06115431) | human gut metagenome | host: Homo sapiens | place: China:Guizhou | collected 2014-10-21...
AACTTTTTGTGCCAAAAAATATAATCTTACATAATAAAACTGGTCAGTCGTTTACAGGTATCTTTTTTCAAAAAGAAATGTATCGTAAAGAAAAAACTCTAGGTAAAGCCGCTTATTTATGATATAATAGAAAATCATTGGGTATACGAATGATAAAATCAGAGAGGGGTGAGCATATGCCTGGATTTGAGGAAATCGTAGGACATGAGCAGATTGTTACGCATCTGAAAAGTGCGATGAAACTTGGGAAGGTGTCCCATGCGTATATATTAAGTGGAGAAAAGGGATGCGGCAAGAAGCTGCTTGCGGATGTTTTTGCAGAAACACTGCAGTGTGAAAAGGGAGGCACAGAGCCTTGCGGCAGCTGCCATTCTTGTGTACAGGCACGGAGCGGCAACCATCCTGACATTATACATCTGATGCATGAAAAGCCGAACAGCATCAGCGTGGATGATGTGAGACAACAGATCGTGAACGATGTACTGGTCAAACCATACAGTGGAAAATATAAAATTTATATCGTACCGGATGCGGAGAAAATGACAGCGGCTGCACAGAATGCACTTCTGAAGACAATCGAGGAGCCGCCTGCATATGCAGTGATTCTGCTGCTTGCAAACAATGCATCAGCACTTCTGCCGACCATCTTATCAAGATGCGTTATGCTTTCTTTGAAACCGGTCGCAGACGATAAAGTCAAGCAGTATCTGATGGAGCATGTACAGGTGCCGGATTATGAGGCGGATGTCTGCGTGGCATTTGCACAGGGCAATATCGGAAAAGCCGTACAGCTGGCAACATCGGACAGCTTTAATGAAATCAAAAATTCAGCACTTCATCTGCTGAAAAATGTATCTAAGATGGAGATCAACGATATTATCGCAACGGTGAAATCCGTATCCGAATTTAAGATTGATATTCAGGATTATCTGGATTTTCTGGCGGTGTGGTATCGTGACATCCTGTATTTTAAAGCGACAAGAGACAGCAATGGGCTTATTTTTAAAGATGAGCTGAATGTGATCACCGATCAGATCAATAAAAGTTCCTACGAAGGTATCGAAAATATTCTGCGGGGACTCCAGACAGCGAAAACGCGTCTGAATGCAAACGTTAATTTTGATCTGACCATGGAACTGCTGTTTCTTCTTATAAAGGAGAATTTGGTATAATGATAAAAATTGTTGGTGTCCGTTTTCGCACGGCCGGGAAGATTTATTACTTTGATCCGAAAAAACTGCCGATCAAAAAGGGAGACCATGTGATCGTTGAGACAGCAAGAGGAATCGAATACGGCAGCGTCGTAGCCAATCCAAAGGAGATTCCGGATGACGAAGTAGTTCAGCCGCTGAAAGCCGTTATGCGTATCGCAACACCGGATGACGATGCAAGAGTAGAACGCAATTTGGCAAAGGAAAAGGATGCTATGCGTATCTGTGCCGAGAAGATCCGCAAACATAAGCTGGATATGAAGCTGATCGATGCAGAATATACGTTTGATAACAACAAAGTCCTGTTTTATTTCACGGCGGACGGCAGAATCGATTTCCGTGATCTGGTAAAAGATCTGGCATCCGTATTTAAGACACGTATCGAGCTTCGTCAGATCGGTGTGCGGGATGAGACAAAACTGCTTGGAGGTATCGGCATCTGCGGAAGACCGCTTTGCTGCCATACATTCTTATCTGAGTTCGCACCGGTTTCAATCAAGATGGCAAAAGAGCAGAATCTTTCACTGAATCCGACCAAGATCTCCGGTGTCTGCGGAAGACTGATGTGCTGCCTGAAAAATGAAGAGGAGACTTACGAGTATCTGAACAGCCGTCTGCCGGCGGTCAATGATACGGTGACGACTGAGGACGGTTTAAAAGGAGAAGTACACAGTGTCAACGTGCTTCGTCAGACCGTAAAAGTGGTTGTGGAAGTCGGGGACGAAAAAGAGATCCGTGAATACGATGTCAAACAGCTCAAGTTCAAACCTCGCAGAAGAAAAGAAAAAAACGGCGGGGCAGGGAAACAGGAAGAAAGAGAGCTGAAGAAACTCGAAGCAATGGAGAAAAAGGAAGGAAAATCAAAACTAAATGACAATTAAACTGTATCCGGATGAGAGACTGGATGATCTGCAGAGAAGCGGGTACCATATCATCCAGAATCCGAAAAAATTCTGTTTTGGAATGGATGCGGTTTTGCTTTCCGGATTCGCAAAGGCAAAGCCGGGAGATAACGTTCTGGATATCGGTACCGGGACTGGAGTTATCCCGATCCTGATGGCGGCAAAGACAAAAGCCGGACATTTTACCGGTCTTGAGATACAGCATGAGAGTGCGGATATGGCGATGCGAAGCATTCGGTATAATCATCTGGAAGAGCGAATCTCTATTGTAGAAGGCGATATCAAGGAGGCCGGGACATTGTTTGCTTCGGCTTCTTTTCATGTAGTCACAAGTAATCCGCCGTATATGATCGAGCATCACGGTCTGGTCAATCCGGATAATGCAAAAATGATCGCAAGGCATGAAGTTTACTGCACGCTGGAGGACATCATCGTCCAGACAGCAAAACTTCTGAAAAACAGCGGAAAGTTTTATCTGGTACATCGACCGTTCCGGCTGGCGGAGATTTTTTATCTGCTTGTGAAGTACGGACTTGAGCCAAAGAGAATGCAGATGGTGCATCCGTATATCGATAAAGAACCGAACATGGTCCTGATCGAAGCCATGAAAGGTGCAAAATCAAGGATCACCTGTGAGCCGCCGCTGATCGTGTATGAGAAACCGGGTGTGTATACAAAGCAGATTTATGATATTTACGGATACAATGATGCCAGGGTCAAAGAGCATTCGGAAAGGTGAGAAATATATGAGCGAAAATCAGGGAAAACTGTATCTGTGTGCAACTCCGATCGGAAATCTGGAAGACATTACGATGCGTGTTCTGCGAGTGCTTCAGGAGGTCGATCTGATCGCGGCGGAGGATACCAGAAACAGCATCCGGCTTTTAAATCATTTTGATATCCATACTCCGCTGACGAGTTACCACGAATACAATAAAATCGAAAAAGCCTATGTTTTAATAGAAGAAATGAAAAAAGGGAAAGACATCGCCCTGATCACCGATGCCGGTACGCCGGGCATTTCCGATCCGGGTGAAGATCTAGTGCGTCTGTGCTATGAAAACGGTGTTGAGGTGACTTCCCTTCCGGGAGCCTGTGCCTGCGTGACGGCACTGACACTTTCCGGATTATCCACCAGACGTTTCTGTTTTGAGGCATTTCTTCCATCGGATAAAAAAGAAAAACAGGAAGTTCTGGAAGAATTAAAAGATGAGACCAGGACGATCATCATTTACGAAGCACCGCACAGGCTGGTGCGTACCTTAAAAGAACTTCTGGAAACACTTGGCGACCGCAGAAAGACGGATCGTTGATACAAATTTTTCTCCATTCACTAAAGGATAGATGAATAATGCGGCTGCTGCACAAAATCCAAGGAGCAGGGGCCGCATAGACCTCGTTTTGCAGACAGACAAGTTTATCTATATAATGGAGTTTAAACTGAACGGAACAGCGGAAGAAGCCTTACAGCAGATTAACGACAAGCATTACGCACTTCCTTTTGAAACAGACGGACGAAGACTGTTTAAAATAGGAGTGAACTTCAGTGCTGAAACACGGAATATTGAAAAATGGATTGTTGAATAATGATTCTGTCATTTCTATTATTTTGAATATCAGTGAAGAATCTGTAAACAATAAAAGAGTTGTTGTAAACAGATTCTTCACTCATGTTCAGGATGATAAGCTATACAATGATATCATCAAACAGATACGAAAATATCCTATCTCATACCATCCACCGGAATCACTTCCTGCATATAAATGGCATCCAGACTCCAAAGGGCGGCATCATTGGTACTGATACTTGTACATTCATCCAAAGGAGCGGGAACTTCCGGCGGAAGAACAGTTTCTATACGGAAAGGTGGAGCCGGAGTATGTTCCAAGCGGGAAAACAAATCTGTCCAAGCCTCTTCCGCCATTTTTGCATTACGGGTATGATAGGCTGCATATCCCAACAAACGGGATATACGGAAACGATTTTTCCTTAACTCCCATGCTTTCTGCTTATAACGGGCGGCAAGATCAAGCCATGCCTCATTCCATTCGGGATAATCAACCATACGGATCATTTCATTCATGACTTCAAAACCTCCCATGATAGTCATCAAATGATTTGTACTTTCTAACTTGGGATCACATTCGCTGGTAATAATCCCTGTAGCCGGATCATAACCTAAAGCCAACGGACCTGTAAAGATACGGTTGGGCAGTGCCACAATACTTTTCATCCCGGCTATAATTTTGTCACGGTAAACCGTATTGCCGGTACGTTCCCATTCAGTCATCCAGTTTCCGGCGTATGCCAACCAGTCGGGACCGATGCGGAGACGTGCAGGTGCCGTACAAGGATACTGACTGCGAGGTTGCGCCAGACGCATGGGGTCCAGCGTGTACAATTTCTGATCGGCATCTTTTACTTCGGTCATTAAATCACCGCATCGGTCGTCCGTAGTAAGATAATAGTAGAAACGATTCCAGGCAGCCTGACTGATCCGTGCTTCTTTGGCTCCACATCCCCAATGACTGACGTTGTGCCGGCTACCCAATCCTGCATTCGGACCGATATGATATACATCCACTTCCGCCGTATGACGGGTCATGGCTTCTGCCATGCGCCAGATATCAGCACGTCCGGTACGCAGGAAATTATACCATAGCCACATATTAGAAGCCAGTTCCGTGTTATCCCAAGCAAAACCTCCGATGTCATAACGCCAGGTATGGCGGACAGGATCGTATGCATGCATCACATCCCCATAATTCCAGAAACCATACCATTTGTTTTGTTCTATTGCTTTTTGATAGAAGCTGATATAAGCATCCAACCTGTCTTCCACCCGGGCACGGAAAGGAGTACTACGATCGGGAAGACTCCAAACACCAAATGCCTGCTTGGCATGCAAATAGTCAGGTACAGGCATCAGCACTCCCGGTCCGGCAAGTTGTTTAGCTTGTTCTGCAAAAGCTTTCTTTCCGCTATAACCGCCCTGAGGTATCAAGGTAAGAGTCGTTGTACGGGCAATCCCGTAAGGAGTGCTCATTCCCTCTTGCACATCTTCGTAACTGGCATTCAAGTCATGGGCCACATTATCATAATGGCGCAAGTCCATCGGCTCAGCATCCGGACTCCATATCCATGCGGTAAGAGCAGCCACCGGAGTTTTTGCATCCGAGATTTCAATAGAAGACGGATAAGACTGCCAGAAATCATGCAACTCAAGCCCCATGCCTCCGGTTATATCTCCGGCAAAGGCATAACCCTCACTACGGGTACCGGAGAAAGTACCTATCCAAGGATTATTGTCATTGGCACGTTTACGGATTGAAAATGCATCCGCTGTCAGTTGGGACAGACGATAGCTGTCCCAAGAAGCCCAATGATCAAGCAGAGCACGGTTCTTTTCGTCAAAAGCTTCATAAGGAGGAATGCGTTTTCCTTCCATCTGCTGTTGCTGTAACGAAGATTCTCCATTTCCGGTTTTACCCAATGTAAGTATGCGTCGTCCCACCAAAGGCTGAACGGGCTCGCTCCAAACTCCACCATCGGCACAAGAGAAAGCTACATGGCGATTGTATAAAGCCTCACGCATAGGAACATCAAAACGAACTCCCAAGGCGCGAATAAAATCTTTGTTCTGATCTCCGTCATATACAAAGCTATGCACCATTTTCACTTGCTCACTGCCACCATAAAAATAAAGCCGTACCACAAAGGGCAACCACTCACGACCCTTCGGACTTTTGTGTACCCCTTCCAATTTAACAAGCGCACGCACAGAACCGGCGCGCTCTACAGTCACAGATTTCAGTTCTCCTATATAATTAGTGAAAGAAACTTGAGAAGTACTTTCAAGTACCGGTTCACTTTGCGTATGGCAGATAAGCCTAGCCTTTTCTCCTACTTTCACACCTTTATATAACAGACTATCTATCAAAAATTCGCCTTGACGAGGTATATATGCTGAAATGACTCCGGTAGAGATATGAATACCCTGTGATGTTTCTGTAACAGAAACGGACTTCTTTTTATCTGTATCCGGCAGTTTGGATTTCGCTTTAGATTTCTTTACCGCCTTTTCCAGAGTCAGTTTTTCTGTTCCGGCAGGAATAACTCCAGCTATTCCTCCCCACTTTACAGAACCATCCGGCCAATAAGCCAAAGTCCAGGTATCAATAGGAATATCCTCACCACTCTCTGCAGATAGCCGTAACTTGTTTTCCGGAAAAACTTCCCCTTTATCAAAAGGCACTCCGAAACTTACGGCCTTATCCTGACGGGGAGTTTCACCAATCCATTGCAAAGGAACAGCAGCCGCTTCTTGCGATGAGCATTCATAACTGAAATTTGTAATACGAGTACGCGACAAAGTGGTACGAAAACCAAACCAGCCTTCCCGTAACGGTTCAGCATCCCTGAAATCCACCAAACGCTCACCGTCTATGTAATAACTAACCCTATTGTTCTCGTTGGTAATTTTGATGTGATACCAATGATTCGGCTTCAGCAAATGTCCGGCATCCGTATATTCCTTTAGAATAGCAGGACGGGCTTTAGGATTTGTAATACCCGACTCATCCCCATCATAACGACGGAAACGTGTAGTAGAGTTATGATTGCCACCATATCCCAAATAGTAAAGCTGTAAAGAATAACAATTCAGGAATATACCGCTACGCCATTTTTCTCGCTTCCATAAATTATCGGGATATTGAGGGTCTGATGCCATCCAGAAGCAGTTCAAATCACTCAGACGATCTCCATCCGACTCCACCACCACACATGCATCATATTCAATGGTCACTTTTCCACTCATTTTCTCTTTTCTCCAGAGAGTCAATCCCTTGGGAGATACTATCTCAGCGGTATCTCCCTGAAACGTTACTTTATAATCAGGCGATTCCGATTCAACCTTCCAGTATTTAGTAAACTGACGGGAATTTAAACCGGAAACCCTATTATCCTGTGCCTTTGACGTAAAGACAACTAATAGAAATAAAAACAGAAACAGATTTTTCATACGATGTTGTTTTGTTTTCATTTACTTTAAAAAGTCTTTTAACGGACAGTCCGTAGCTTTCAGCCCGTCAGCAATACTCCGGGCATTCATGCGGGCACCTTTCAAAGAGGTATGGGTATGGTCATGATTGAAATACGTTCCTACTACACGCAAACCTTGATTGTATCCCATATCCTGGAGCTTGTCTCCTGATATTTTATTCAAATCTATAAAATAAGCCCCGGCCGCTTCTGCCGCTTCACGCGTCCATTTACCAAAAGAACTGGTATTGCGCTCTATCTCACCATTATCAAACTTATTGCGGGGTGTATGACTCAGGACAATAGGAACAGCTCCCTTTTCTTTTACATCCATAATAAACTTACGCAAATACCAGCCGAAAGAATAAACCACTTGATAGCTGCCGGTTTTCTCCATTTTGAAGACCTTGCTTTCATTTCCTGAACCGGGTAATTCCGCACGCGCTTTCCCTGTGTTTATGTCACCTGCATCATTATGTCCGAATTGTATCAAAACAAAATCTCCCGGCTGAAGTGCATGATAGATTTTATCCCAACGCCCTTCATCTAAATAAGTACGCGCACTGCGGCCCGCTTTCGCATGATTCTCTACAGAGATCCTTTCCGTGTCAAACAGTTCGTGAATCACACTTCCCCATCCCCACATACCCTTTTCATCTTTATCGGCATTTTTCACAGTACTGTCTCCCACCGTAAACAATACAGGATTCCCCTTTTTACGGGTAGCCCCCGTAACCGTATCTTTTTCTACCGGTTTCAAATAACGCGCCAGTTCCAACCCTTTATAATTACGGATTCCTTCGGCTGCTGATTCTGCATTGACACGTGCGCCAAAAGCACTGGTGTGAATGCGGTCCAGATAGAACATATACTTTACTTTTTCTTTGCCGAATTTCTCAAATTTGCGCGCCGAGATATCATTCAGATCTATAAAAGGAACTCTCGCTTTTTTAGCTACCTGCTTCGCCCATAATCCAAATGTCTGATTTACCCGGGTAATAATAGTGCTGTCTGCATCTTCCCAAGCGTTGCGAGGAGTCAGGGACATCAAAATAGGATGAGCGCCTTTTTTCTTCACATCATGAATAAAACGACGCATATATTCCCCATACGTATATACGGTCTCTTTTGCTCCTGTCTCTTTAATAGTCACATTCAGACTGTCTTTGCCAATTCCCGGAATAGAGGCACGGGCACGGCCACTATCGTACGGACCATTGTCATTATGTCCCAATTCTATGATAACCCAGTCACCTTTACGAACTCCTTTCAAGACATCAGGCCATAACCGGTTATAAAAAGTACGGCTGCTGGTTCGTCGTTTTTTTTCGGTAATTGTGAGTAGATTCCTCCACCGATGATTCCGGCACCAACAAGAATAATGATGCCCCACTTAGTCTTCTTATTCATGGTTTAGTATTGTATATAGCAATTATATTATATGTCATCAAAGATTAGACTTCTCCCAAAGGGAAAGGTTTAAAGAAGAAAAAAGTAAAAAAGAGTTAATCAGTAGGCAGCCCGGTATTTCCCTTCCTCTTTATCTTCCAACATATTTAGATAAGAGGTATAGCGGGATTCGCTGATGAGATGTTCTTCCACTGCTTTGCGTACGGCACATGCCGGTTCATGACGGTGGGTGCAGTTACCATATTTGCAGTCGGCAGAAATTTTGAATATTTCAGGAAAATAGTGTCCGATCTCTTCTTCCTCCATATCGAATGTGCCGAAGCCTTTGATGCCCGGAGTGTCGATAATATAACCGTTTCCTTCTACGGGAAACATCTCGGAGAAAGTGGTGGTATGCATTCCTTTGTTATGGTAAGAAGAAATCTCGCCGGTTCTGGTTTCTATGCCCGGCAGTATGGAATTGATAAGAGTTGATTTGCCGACTCCCGAATGTCCTGAGAATAGGGTAATTTTGCTTTCCAGAGCTTTCTTAATTTCCTCCACTCCATTACCGTTCTTTGCGGAAACTTTGAAGCAGGGATAGCCGATCTGTGTATATAAGTTGATGAGTGCGTCCAGATAGCGGAGTTCGTCCTCGTCGTAAGCATCTACCTTATTAAATACCAGTTTGACGGGAACACGATAGGCCTCTGCGGATGCGAGGAATCGATCAATAAAAATAGTGGAAGTTTCGGGATAATTGATCGTTACCACCAGCATACACTGATCGAGATTGGCGGCAAGGATGTGGGATTGTTTGGAAAGATTGGAAGAACGGCGAACGATGTAGTTCTTTCTATCTTCTATTTCGCTGATAAAAGCAGTGCCTTCCTGATTAAGTATAATCTGAACACGATCGCCTACTGCTACAGGATTAGTGCTGCGAATCCCTTTCAGTCGGAAATTACCTTTGATTTTACATTCGATAGATTGTCCGTCATCGGTTTTCACCTGATACCAACTACCCGTGTTTTTGATTACTAATCCCTTCATTTATTTAGTTGATAGTTAATAGTTGATAGTTGAGAATTGGTTGCATTATCCAGTAACTGCATAGTAACTATCAACTCTCAACTATCAATTCTCAACTAATTAAACAGTCATAATTTCTTTATCCTTTTCAGCCAGCATATCATCGATTTGCTTGATATACTTATCATGGATTTTTTGCAGTTTGGCTTCCGCATTCTTCTGTTCGTCTTCTGCCAATCCGTCTTTTACAGCTTTCTTCAGTGCGTCGATACCGTCACGACGAGCGTTACGTACACTAACTTTAGCCGTTTCACCTTCTCCTTTACACTGTTTTGCCAGTTGTTTACGACGTTCTTCCGTCAAAGGAGGAATACCGATACGGATCATTTCACCATTGTTTTCAGGCATGATACCGAGGTCAGAGTCGATGATTGCTTTTTCGATGACACGGAACATGCTTTTATCCCACGGCTTGATTACGATACTGCGGGCGTCCGGAGTAGTAATTGCTGCTACATTGCTGATAGGCACCATACTTCCGTAAGAATCTACGCGGATGCCATCTAATAAGCGGGCACTCGCTTTTCCAGCGCGGATATGTGCCAGTGCTTCTTCCAGATACATGATGGCCATATCCATTTTTTCTTGTGCATTGTCAAGGCAAGTCTTTACGTCTACCATATTTTTTGAGATTTAAAATTGCATTTTGATTGATTAAGTAGCAAAAGTATATTATTTTTTGTTCATCTGCAACAGCATACCCATCTTTTTTATGAGTGACTTGCCAATGATAATCAGGGTAACGGCGGTGATAATCATTAAAATACCTACCATTAACCGGGGAGTCAGTTTTTCGTGAAACAGGAGAACACCGAAAAATAGAGCTGTCACCGGTTCCAGAGCACCCAATATGGCTGTTGAGGTAGAGCCTATATAATGGATGGCGAGTGCGGTACAGATCAGAGATACGGCAGTTGGCAGAATGGCCAGTGTCAGCACGTCGGCCCAGAGCCAGACTGACGGTATTATTTGCAGTTCCGTACAAAAATTTAAACGGACGATATAAACCGATAGTCCGAACAAAATTGCGTAGAATGTGAGCTTGGTGGTCGGCAGGTTTTTCAGCGTCGAACGGTTCACACCTACTATATATATAGCATAAGAGAGTGAGGACAGCAGAACAAAGATAATTCCCAAAGTCGACAGCGGTTTGTTTCCGTCTCCCTGATAGAGCAAGGCGATACCAGAAAGTGCCAGCAGGATGGAAAAAACGGTAATTGCGGAAATCTTTTCTTTGAAGAATATCCCCATAATGACTGCTACCATCACCGGATAGACAAAGAGAATGGTAGAAGCAATACCGGCATCCATATAATTATAGCTCATAAACAAAAGTAGTGATGAAAAAGAGAATAGCAATCCCATAATGACTAAGGGCAAGACGTCTGCCTTATGAAGCGCAAAAGACTGGTGCTGCATTTTCATCAGAATACCCAATACGATTGTCGCAAAGAAGTACCGGTAGAATAAAACGGTATCGACACTCATTCCGGCTGCATAGAGCGGAAGTGCAAAAAGAGGATTCATACCGTAGCTGGCAGCGGCAATCGCTCCATAGATAAAACCTTTGGTTTTGTTGGTCATTGTTTTGCTTTTTTTTAATGGCGTGCAAAAGTACGCAGTTCACCAATGATAAACAAGCGTTTAGGCGGTTGGTAGTATAATTTAATCTTTCGTATGCTAAAAACTATTTCTTAGTGAAGAGGATACTAATCTTGTTTATGCATAAAATTAATCGTCTGACAGTTGTCAGACGAAAAAGAATCAACTGTCAGACGATTAATTTTATTCGATCGGCAGGGCAGACGCATTATATTTTTTACTATATTCTCGTTTGTAATTTCCTTACTATATTGTTGGTTATTAACATATTATCATTTGCTAATGTCGATTATTTTCCTTATCTTTATAAGATATATTAAAACATAAACTAACATGAAAATTGGCATAATTGACCTTTGTAAACAAATAGAAGATCCTAGGATGAACCGCAAAAAAGTACATAAAATGGAAACTATTATCTATATATCCATTGCTGCTGTAATCTGTGGCGCTCAATCCTGGAATGAGATTGAGGAATTTGGCAATTCGAAAATTGCTTTTTTTAAGAGTCGCATACCCGGCCTAGAGTTCATCCCCAGTCATGATACTTTTAACAGATTCTTCAGTATGATAAAGCCCGATTATTTTGAGTTGATCTTCCGTAATTGGGTAAAACGAGTCTGTCTGGAGGTGAAAGGCGTTGTAGCTATAGATGGCAAGCTCATGCGTGGTCCAAGCCAATGTGATGGAGAACATACTAGGGGAAAAGAAGGATTCAAATAATGGATGGTTTCCGCCTGGTCTGCCGCTAATGGAATTTCTTTAGGTCAGGTGAAAGTAGATGACAAAAGCAATGAGATTACAGCTATTCCATTGTTAATTAACTCTTTGGAACTAAGTGGTTGTATTGTTACAATTGACGCGATGGGGTGCCAGAAAGATATAACCCAGACCATTATTGAGCATGATGCAAATTATATTATCGCTATAAAGGAGAATAAGAAAAAAAATTATCAACCGGCTAAACAAATCATTGACTATTATCAGGATAGAGATGAAATAATCAATAGAGTCACCAGGCATGTGTCGGAAAAATGCCGGATATGGAAGGATTGAGAAAAGAAACTGTACTGTAGTCAGTTATGGATCTATAATGGAGAAAATGTTCAAGAAGAAACTTGTGGGGTTGAAGTCTGTTGTAAGGATAAAGTCGGAAAGAACAATAGTCGCAACAGGGGAATATACTCAAGAGGTCAGATACTATGTAACTTCACTTGATAATACCCGACCTGAGAAGATTGCATCTGCCATCAGGCAGCATTGATCTATTGGGAATAATCTTCATTGGCAACTGGATGTTACCTTTCGAGAAGACTACAGTAAAAAGGTAAAAAATGCAGCCAGAAACTTCTCGGTGGCAACAAAGATGGCGCTTATCATGCTTAAGAATGAGAAAACAACAAAAGGAAGTATGAATCTGAAAAGACTAAAAGCGGGATGGGATGAAAACTATTTGTCACAACTTTTACAGGAAAATAATTTTTAATGCGTCTGCCCTGACTCAAAAAGGAGAAACACTTAAATGTAGGGCGGATTTCTTTCTCCGGATGCCAGGAAAAAAGTATCTTTGCACATAAACAATCTGAATTATGGCAAAGATACTATTGGTTGAAGATGAAATTAATATCGCCTCTTTCATCGAACGGGGATTAAAAGAATTCGGGCATTCGGTAACCGTCTGCCATGACGGGGATACGGGTTGGAAAATCCTTCAGGACGAACCTTTCGACCTTTTAATACTGGACATTATCATGCCTAAAATAAATGGTTTGGAGCTTTGCCGCCTTTATCGCCAAATGTTCGGGTATCAAATCCCGGTAATCATGCTGACAGCTTTAGGAACAACCGAAGACATCGTCAAAGGACTGGATGCGGGAGCAGATGATTATCTCGTCAAACCTTTTAGTTTCCAGGAACTGGAAGCACGCATCAAAGCCCTGTTGAGACGCAACAAAGAAGTCCCTTCCAATCTATTGACTTGCGATAACCTGGTATTGGACTGCAATACCCGAAAAGCCAAAAGGGGTGACATAGACATCGACCTTACTGTTAAAGAATACCGCCTGCTCGAATATTTCATGACTCATCAAGGGGTTGCCCTCTCACGTATCACTCTGCTCAAAGATGTATGGGACAAGAATTTTGATACCAATACCAATATCGTAGATGTTTACGTAAACTATCTCCGGGTAAAGATTGATCGTGACTTTGATAAAAAGCTGATCCATACAGTCGTAGGATTAGGATATATCATGAATACTTAAACTCACCAACACTAATCCCGGCTATGAAAATAGGTTCCAAAATAGCTCTTTTCTATACGTTAATCAGCGTGTTGACGACTGTCATTATCATTGCTGTATTTTATATTTTCAGTACGCAGTACATCAATAAGCTATACCGTCTTGCCGACAAGAAGAACAAGAAGAAAATG
>ENA-UEOR01001540-UEOR01001540.1-human-gut-metagenome-genome-assembly--contig:-NODE-1540-length-13614-cov-4.523602_pt1 | contig 13614 bp, 11 predicted proteins | sample MGYA00242887_ERZ507890 | MGnify/ENA primary metagenome ERZ507890 (study PRJEB26167, sample SAMN06115431) | human gut metagenome | host: Homo sapiens | place: China:Guizhou | collected 2014-10-21...
TATAACCTCGTGCATTTTTCCTGCAAACTGGAAAAGGGCGAAAAGGTCTGGATTTCCTGCAACGGCGTGCATCCGCTGCCACTGGTAAAGCAGATTATCAAGGAGACCTACAGGGTGGGTGCAATCCCCTTTGTAAAAATGATGACAAACTCTCTGGAACGGGAGCTGCTTCTGGGCGCAACAGAGGAACAGCAGAAAATCATGGCAGAGGTGGACTGCCGCCTGATGGAGCAGATGGATGCCTTCATCGGCGTGTGCGGCGAGGACAACCTGACAGAGCAGTATGATGTGCCGACAGAAAAAATCGATATCCAGAACCGTTTATATGATGACCCTGTGCATCACCGGATTCGTGTGCCGCACACAAAATGGGTGGTGCTGCGCTACCCCACAAACGCTATGGCGCAGTCCGCCAAGACCTCTTTGGAGGATTTCGAGGATTTCTATTTTAATGTCTGCAATCTGGATTATGGCAAAATGGGTGATGCCATGGAGCATCTGGTGGAATTGATGAATAAAACAGACCGCGTGCGTTTGGTGGCAAGGGATACGGATATTTCCTTCTCCATCAAGGATATTCCTGCCATCAAGTGTGCCGGCGGCTGCAATATCCCCGACGGCGAGGTTTATACCGCACCGGTGCGCGATTCCATCAACGGTGTGATTACCTATAATACCCCCTCCGAATACAACGGCTTTACCTTTGAAAATGTACGCCTGACCTTCAAGGACGGGAAAATCGTGGACTGCGACGGGAATGACAAGGAGCGTCTGGAACAGGTATTCAACACAGACGAGGGCGCAAGATATGTTGGCGAATTTGCCATCAGCGTAAACCCCTATATCACAAAGCCCATGAACAACATTCTTTTCGATGAAAAGATTGCCGGCTCTATCCATTTCACCCCCGGCAACTGCTACGAGGATGCCCCCAACGGCAATAAATCCGCTATCCACTGGGATTTGGTGCTGATTATGACACCCGAATACGGCGGCGGCGAAATCTGGTTTGATGATGTGCTGATTCGCAAGGACGGCAAATTCGTTCTGCCCGAATTGGAATGCCTCAACCCTGAAAATCTGAAGTAAGACAAATGAAAAAAAGGATACCCGAAACATCATGCTTCAGGTATCCTTTTTTTAATCTTTGATTTTAAATCTGACTTTTATTTTAAAATCCTTATAATCTTTCTTCCATTTTATCCCTCTCACTCGACTTTTATTTTCTGCTCCGATTGCTTTCCATGTTTTCCAGTTTACACTTTTCATACGATAAAAACAATCCTCTCTCAAAAAGAAGCACACAGGAAACAAAGCGTTTCAGCTTTTTCCGTAGAAAAAGAAATTTTTAAATTCCTTCTCGCTGTATCCATTGACAGAAAAGAGGGAAATATAGTAGAATGAAATTTATTAGAACAAGAGCAATGAAAAGGAGAGTAAGCGGCAACGCTATGCCACAGAGAGCCTCACCTGCTGAACGAGATGAAGAAGAGCCGCGGTCTGACCTACCTGTTCATTGCACATGACCTGTCGGTGGTCCGGTTCATCTCGGATCGTATCGCCGTTATCAGCAAGGGCCGCATCGTGGAGCTGGCTGAGGCGGAGGAGCTGTTCCTCCATCCGCTGCATCCCTACACCAAAGCCCTGTTGAGCGCGGTTCCCATCCCTGACCCCAGCCTGGAAAAGCACAAGAAGCTGCTGGTCTATGACCCCTCGATCCACGATTACAGCGTGGATAAGCCGGTCTGGGAAGAGATCGCAAACGGCCACTTTGTGTATGGCAACCAGCGTGAGCTGGAAGGCTACCGCAAGGAGTATGAAAGCCAGCTGTAAGCTGAACCGCTTTCCTGTATTTTAACACAATGACCCCGCCGTGCTGGGAGCTTTCCCGCGCGGCGGGGTTTTGTGCTGCCATGGAGAGAAAAAAGAACCGGACGCTTCAAAAACGTCCGGTTCTGCTTTTGCGATTGGTTATTGGTCCACTCGATCAGGCCTGAGCGGCTGCGTCAAATGCAGCGGCAAACTCATCGTACTGTTCGGTGGTGTAGGCTTCCTCGCTGGTCTCCCAGTTCACAGCCTTGTAGTTGCAGGGACCATACATTGCGTTGATCTTGCTGTACTCGTTGACGTGGGTCAGGCACCAGGTGATATCGTAGACGGTGGGGAAGATCAGGTTCTCGTCCAGGAAGTAAGCCTCGGCCTTGGCAAATGCTGCGTAGCGTGCATCGGTGTCGTCAACAATGGCACGGGCCTCGTTCACCAGATCGGTGAACTTCTCATAGGCAGCCACCAGCTCGGTCTGGTAGCTGGCGGGACCATTGTTCACAATGCCTGCAATGTTGGTCATGTTGCAGCTGTAGTAAGCGTTTTCATCGTGAATGATGATCTGGGTCAGGAAGTTGATGGGATCACCGAAGTCAGCGCCCCAGCCCATGTGGACGAAGCTCTGCAGCTTGGGAGCCACGACTTCCTTCATGGTGGAGGACACGAAGGTGTTGACATCCAGCACGATGAAGTCATCGCCGAAGCTGTCGGTGAAGCACTGCTTCAGGACGGTGGCGTGGTCCAGAGCGGAGGTGGAGCCGGCCAGAACGTAGTAGGAGCAGTGGACAGGGAAGGTGACACCAATGGCGCTCAGCTCTTCCATGGCCTGCTTCTTCAGCTCAGTGATGTCGCCGTTGTTGGCGCGCAGACGCTTCATGGTCTTGCCATCGTAAGCCTCGCCGTCCAGACCCATCTCCTTGGCCACCAGGTTGGTGTAGTCGGTGCCATCAGAGGTGTAGCACAGGCCCTTCATGGTGAAGAAGTCATTCTCACACTTCAGGGGATTGATGGGGTTATAACGGGCGAAGAACTTGTTCAGCACCATGCCCTTGGAGAAGCACTGACGGAACGCCTTGTTGGCAATGGCCTTGTTCCAGTTCTCATCGGGGGTGCCATCGGTGTTCATTTTGTCGTAGTTGAAGATGAAGCAGTAGCTGAACTTCTTGGCACGCTTCTCACACAGCTGCTGATTGTACTCGTTGGAGGGATCGGACTGAATGGTGGTGATGCTGCTCTCACCCAGATCCACCTCGTCCAGCTCGCGGTTCTGATACAGCTGCAGGCTGATGGCACCGTCGCTGATCATGGTGACAGTGAAACGCTCAAAGCGGCTGACGTTGGCAGCATCGTAGTAGTTGGGGTTGGGGATGTAGCTCTTGGTGTTGCCCTGGATGTACTCCTCCACTATATAGGGTCCGTTGTACCACATGGTGGTGTTGTCGCAGCCCCGGAAGCCATCGATACCCAGCTCCTCGATCAGAGCGGGAGCCACGGGGTAGAAGCTGGTGTAGGCAGCAACGGTATCAAAGTAGGGGCAGGCGTTGGGGCAGGTGAACACCAGAGTGTAATCATCCGGAGCTTCGATGCCCACACCGGCAGCCAGCATGTCCTCATAGGTCATGTCAGCGGCAGCGTCACCGGCTTCCTTGGTCAGCTGGTAGTACTCGTAAGCACCCACAATGGTGTCGTTGGGCATGGAGGTGTTGTTGGCCTCGTTCTTGATGGCGTTCATCACCCATTCAAAGCCAACCAGGAAGTCCTTGCTGGTCAGGTGAGCCTTCACCTCACCGTTGCAATCCACCCAGTCCACGTCGTCCCGCAGGTGGAAGGTCCAGACGGTGGCATCCTCATTGTGTTCCCAGCTGGAAGCGATGGCGGGAACCACCTTGCCGTAGCAGTCAAAGCTCAGCAGGCCGTCCCACAGGTTGGTGACCACGTTGGCATCCTCAGCCCTCTGGCTGTACAGCATGTTCCAGCTTTCCAGCTCACGGTTGCCGCTCTCAAAGGAGATGAACTCCTTCAGGGGGGTAGCGCCGGTGGAGTTGGGGGCAGCAGCACCGCTGGCGGCAGCGCCATTGCCGGTGTTGTTGGACTTTTCGCCGCAGGCTGCCAGCAGGCTGGCGGCACCCACAGCACCTGCACCCTTCAGGAAGGTGCGGCGATCAAAATTGAAGCTCATTGGATGATCCTCCCAGATCTTGCGCGGACCGAGCCGCGCGTTTTTCCTTTTCCTAAATGCAGTGAGGCTGTCTGCCTTTCCAAAAAGTGCACAGGAAAGACAAAAGTCGCACCGCTGTATATTTTAGCACTTTACTGGAAAGAAGTCAATCCGCCGCAGCACTGAATTGGAAACAAAACGGTGACAAACACTTTCGTGGGAAAAGAACATGGAAAAAATTACTATAAAATGGAAAGAACTGTATATCTATGAAGAACAGGCAAAAGAGAGAAACTGTTCACGCCGTGCGCACAAAACAGCTATCTTTTTTCATAAAAACATGATACAATAAAGTGTATCTGTATCAATAAGGAGCGCACCATGAAGAAACTGACCTCGATGTACAAACGCTACATGTTCCACCCCATTTTATATAAGACCGTGACCCGCACCTCCATTGTGGCCGTGCTGATGCTGCTGTGGCAGCGCTATGTCAGCGATGGCACGTTTACCATCTGGGAGGCCCCGGGCTTTCTGTGCGGCGTGGTGCTGCTCATCTGGGCCTGGGTGGACTATCTGCGGCTGGATGGCGTGACCATCCACCATCTGCTGGAGGAATTCAAGGGGATGGGCAAGCGGCAGAAAAAGATCCACTCCACCCGCTCCATCATCGACTATGCGGATGAGAAGATCGTCTCCTTTGAGGAGCTGGAACCCGAGGAGCGCACCTATTGCAGCCTGCTCTCCAATCTGGTGCTGGGCCTGCCGCTGGTTGCTGCTGCGCTGATCGCCAGCGTGCTGTAAGGGGGCCGCGGCATGGAACAAGAGCACAAGCAGCTGGTCATCGGCATTCTGGCCCATGTGGACAGCGGCAAGACCACCCTTTCCGAGGCCCTGCTCTACGGCACCGGCACCATCCGCAAGCTGGGCCGGGTGGACCATAAGGATGCCTTTCTGGACACCGACGCGCTGGAAAAGGCGCGCGGCATTACCATTTTCTCCAAGCAGGCCCTCTTCACGGCGGGCAATACCGATTTTACCCTGCTGGACACCCCGGGCCATGTGGATTTTTCCACGGAGACCGAGCGGACACTGCAGGTGCTGGATTATGCGGTGCTGGTCATCAGCGGCACCGACGGCGTGCAGAGCCATACCGAGACGCTCTGGCGGCTGCTGCGGCGGTACCGCATCCCCACCTTTGTGTTCGTGAACAAGATGGACCTGCCCGGCCCGGGCAGGGAAGCGCTTCTGACCCAGCTGAACCGTCGGTTGGGGGATGGCTTTGTGGATTTTGGGGCAGAGCAGGCCGACCGGGACGAGGCGCTGGCTCTCTGCGATGAGCGGCTGATGGAGACGATGCTGGACCGGGGAAGCCTGACCGATACCGACCTCATCCCCGCCATTGCCCGGCGGCATGTGTTTCCCTGCTGGTTTGGCTCAGCCCTGAAGCTGCAGGGGGTGGACGCGCTGGTGGAGGGCCTGGACCGCTATACCCGCCCGGCCCCCGCGCTGGAAGCCTTCGGGGCCAAGGTGTTCAAGGTGAGCCAGGATGAGCAGGGAAACCGCCTGACCTGGCTGCGGGTGACCGGCGGCGCGCTCAAGGTGAAAGCCCAGCTCACCGGAGAGGTCGACGGGGAGCCATGGGCCGAAAAGGCCAACCAGCTGCGGCTCTATTCCGGCGCAAAGTTCACGCTGGCGGAGTGCATCGGCCCCGGCCAGGTGTGCGCCGTTACCGGCCTGACCAGAGCCCGCCCGGGCGAGGGTCTGGGGGCGGAACGGGACAGCGACCTGCCGGTGCTGGAGCCGGTTCTGAGCTATCAGGTGCTGCTGCCCGAGGGCGCAGATGTGCACGCCGCGCTGGGAAAGCTCCATCGGCTGGAAGAAGAGGAGCCCCAGCTCCATGTGGTCTGGAACGAGACCCTGGGCGAGATCCATGTCCAGCTGATGGGCGAGATCCAGCTGGAGGTGCTGAAAAGCCTGCTGGCCGAGCGGTACGGGCTGGAGGTCAGCTTCGGCCCCGGCGGCATCCTGTATAAGGAGACCATCACCGAAGCCATGGAGGGCGTGGGCCACTACGAGCCACTGCGCCACTATGCGGAAGTTCACCTCAAGCTGGAGCCGCTGCCCCGGGGCAGCGGAATGCAGTTTGCCGCCGACTGCCGGGAAGAGGTGCTGGACAAGAACTGGCAGCGGCTGGTGCTGACGCATCTTGAGGAAAAGCAGCATCTGGGCGTGCTCATTGGGGCACCTTTGACCGATGTGAAGATCACCCTCATTGCGGGCCGCGCTCACCTCAAGCACACCGAGGGCGGCGACTTCCGGCAGGCGACCTACCGCGCCGTCCGGCAGGGACTGATGATGGCAGACCAGATCCACAAGACCCAGCTGCTGGAGCCGTGGTATGCCTTCCGGCTGGAGCTGCCCTCTGACAACGTGGGACGCGCCATGAACGATATCCAGAACATGGGCGGCAGCTTTGACCCACCCGAGACCGGAGCCGACGGGGATACCACCCTGCTCACCGGCACGGCACCAGCCTCCACCATGCGCAGCTACCCCATGGAGGTGGTGGGCTACACCCGGGGCAGGGGACACCTGACCCTGACGCTGGACGGCTACCGTCCCTGCCACAATGCAGCGGAGGTCATCGAGGCTGCGGGCTATGAGCCGGAACACGATCTCGACAACCCGGCGGATTCGGTGTTCTGCGCCCACGGGGCCGGATTTGTGGTGCCCTGGGAGCAGGTGCGCAGCCACATGCATGTGGACAGCGGCTGGGGCAAGACTGCAAAGACCGAGGAAGCGGTGCTGGCCCGTCCCCGCCGGATGGCCGCCTACCGCGCCACCCTGGAAGAGGATGCTGAGCTGCTGAAGATCTTTGAACAGACCTATGGGCCCATCAAGCGGGATCCGCTGGCGGCGTTCCGCCCCACCCAGAAGCGGGAACGCCCTGATTTCAACGCCGAGCAGTGGGAAATCCAGCCCGAATACCTGCTGGTGGACGGCTACAACATCATCTTTGCATGGGACGAGCTGAACGCACTCTCCAAAGAGAGCCTGGAAGCGGCCCGCCACAGGCTGATGGACATCCTCTGCAACTATCAGGGCTTTAAGAAGTGCGTGCTCATCCTTGTGTTTGATGCCTACCGTGTGCCGGGCAGCCCCGGCAGCATAGAGCAGTACCACAATATCCATGTGGTCTACACCCGGGAAGCCGAGACCGCCGATATGTTCATTGAGCGTGTCACCCATGAGATCGGCAAGGGCCGCCGCGTCCGCGTGGCCACCTCCGATGGCATGGAACAGGTCATCATTCTGGGCCATGGTGCCCTCCGTGTCTCTGCCCGCATGTTCCATGAAGAGGTGCAGGAGGCGGAGAAGGAGATCCGGAGGTATTTGCAGGGTTAAACCCCACCGTCATCCCTGCGGGATGCCACCGCCCCTAATAGGGGCGGCCTTGGCAAAGAGGGCGAGTTTTACGAAATGCCAAGGGCCCCCTACTAGTGGGGGCTGTCGCCGCAGGCGACTGGGGGGTTGAGCCGCAAGCCCGACTGAGAGGTTGTATGAAAGGGAGCGTGATAAAATGACAATAACTTCCGATTTTGTCTGGCAGGCCATCCAGCCCCGTCCCCGGGACGCGCATAAAGGAACCTTTGGCTCCGTGCTGGTGGTGGCGGGCAGTGCGTCCTACCGGGGCGCGGCGGCGCTGGCCGTGGAAGGGGCCCTGCGCACCGGAGCCGGTATCGTTACGCTGGCAAGTGTGGAGCCGGTGCTGGCGGCTGTGGCTGCCCGCCTGCCCGAGTGCTGTCTCTGCCCCTGCGAAGCGGGGGCCGAGGACGGCATCTCGCCCCAGAATATCGACCGCATCCGGCGGCAGAAGGTCTCTGTCCTGCTGGTGGGCCCCGGGCTGGGTTATACGGCCCAGAGCGCGGCCCGTGCTGCCGAGACCCGAGCGCTGGTAAAAACACTCCTGCCCGGCTTTTCCGGCAGTGCAGTGCTGGATGCGGATGGCCTGAACGCGGCCGCTGACCTGCTCCAAACGGAAAAAATGCTTCACCCTCAAGGGGAATTGATTTTAACGCCCCACCCCGGTGAGATGGCCCGGCTGACCGGACACTCTGCGGCAGAGATCAACGCGGACCGGGAAGGCACGGCGCTGCGCTATGCGAAAGCATGGAATGCTGTGGTGGTGCTGAAGGGGGCGCACACTGTCATTGCAGGGCCGGATGGCCGCTGCGCGGTCAATCCCACCGGCAACCCGGGGCTTTCCCGGGGCGGCAGCGGGGATGTGCTGGCGGGCATGACCAGCGCCCTGCTGGCCTGCGGTCTGCCTGCCTTTGAGGCCGCTGCCTGTGCCGTTTATCTCCATGGTGCAGCTGCCGACCGTGCCGCTGCCCTGCACGGGGAAACCGGGATGCTCCCACATGATCTGCTGGATGCGCTGGGGACCCTGTTTGCCGAAAACGGGCGCTGAGCAAGGGGACGATCCCATCAAAAAAAGAAACGCTTCCTTTCCTCTGGATTTGTGTTATACTGGAGCTATCCAAAACACAACGATCTGCCGGAAAGGAAGCGTTTCTTTTATGGTTCCTGCACTGGAAAAAATCATTGCCGAGAGCGACCGCATCGTCTTTTTTGGCGGCGCGGGGGTCTCCACCGAAAGCGGCATCCCCGATTTCCGCAGCGTGGACGGCCTGTACCACCAGAAGTATGATTACCCGCCCGAGACCATCCTGAGCCACACCTTCTGGGAGGAGAACCCCGAGGAGTTCTACCGGTTCTACCGGGATAAGCTCATTGTGAAGGGGGCAAAGCCCAACGCTGCCCACCTGCGGCTGGCAAAGCTGGAGCGGGAGGGCAGGCTGAAGGCCATCGTCTCCCAGAACATCGACGGCCTGCATCAGGCGGCAGGCTCCAAGACCGTTTACGAGCTCCACGGCAGCACCCTGCGCAACTACTGCGTGAAGTGCGGCGCGTTCTACGATGTGGACTTCATTGCCAACAGCACCGGCGTGCCCCGCTGCCCCAAGTGCGGCGGCATCGTCAAGCCGGATGTCGTCCTGTACGAGGAAGGGTTGGACGAGGAGGTGCTCTCCGGGGCCGTGTCTGCCATCCGCAAGGCGGATACGCTTATCATCGGCGGCACCAGTCTGGTGGTCTACCCGGCGGCGGGGCTCATCCGGTACTTCCGGGGCCGCCATCTGGTGGTCATCAACATGCAGCCCACCGGGGCCGATGCACAGGCCGACCTGTGCATTGCAAAGCCCATCGGTCAGGTGCTGAGCGAGGACGTTTTGTTGGAGGACTGAGATGAAAGCTGTCATTCTGGAAAGCTATGTCATGGAGGAAGGCGACCTCGACTGGTCGGGGGTAAAGGCGCTGGTGCCCGATACCACCAGCTATGTCCGCACGGCCTACGAGGAGATCGCCCCCCGCATTGGAGATGCGGACATCGTTCTGCTGAACAAGTGCCGCATGGATGAGGAGATCTTACAGCAGTGCCCGAACCTGAAATGGGTGGGCATCATCGCCACGGGCACCGACAACCTGGATCTGGAAGCCTGCCGCCGCCACGGCGTTGCAGTGGCCAATGTGCCGGGCTATTCTACCTACAGCGTGGCCCAGATGACCTTCAGCCTGCTGCTGGCCATCTGCCAGTGCGCGGAGCGCTACAACCGTGCCGTCAAGCAGGGATGCTGGCAGCTGGATATCCCGGAGAGCATCGGTCTGCTGCCCCAGATGGAGCTCTACGGCAAGACCTATGGCGTTTACGGCTATGGCAGCATCGGGCGGCAGTCGGCCCGCATTGCCAGAGCCTTTGGCATGGAGGTGCTGGTCTGTACCCGCACCGTCCGGCCCGAATATGCCGCCGACGGTGTAGAGTTCGTGGATTATGATACCCTGCTGAGGCGGTGCGATATCCTCAGCCTGCACTGCCCGGCTACACCCTGGACCCGGGGCCTTGTCAACGCGGAAGCGCTGGCGAAGATGAAGCCCGGGGCCATTCTGCTCAACACGGCCCGGGGCGCACTGGTGGATGAGGAGGCCGTGGCAGCGGCTCTCCAAAGCGGCCAGATGGGCTTTTACGGGGCCGATGCCTTTGTCACCGAGCCACTGCCTCAGGAAAGCCCCCTGCGGGCAGAACCCCACGCTATCCTCACACCGCACATTGCGTGGACGACCCGGGAGGCTTTGCAGAACCTGATGGACATTACCACCCGGAACCTGCGCACCTGGCTGGAAGGAAACGGCGAGCACATCGTCAACAGATAAAAAGGAGAGATGAATCATGCAGGCAACCATTCACAACGAATTCCTGACCCTGACCGTGGATACCCATGGTGCCGAAGCAGTCAGCCTGAAAAATGCCGCCGGGCAGGAGATGCTCTGGCAGGCCGACCCGGCTGTCTGGAAGCGCCATGCCCCCATCCTTTTCCCCTGGACGGGCAAGCTGACCGGCGGGGCCTTTACCCATAAGGGCAAGACCTACCCCGGCGGTCAGCACGGCTTTGCCCGGGACGTGGAGCACACCCTGCTCTGCGCCGAGGGCGACACCATCCGGCTGGAGCTGCGCTCGGATGAAAAGAGCAAGGCAGAGCGCTTCCCGTTTGATTTTGTCCTGACCAGCACCTTCCGGCTGGAGGGCAGGACGGTGCACCACACCCTGACCGTCACCAACCCCGCCGATGCCGCCGAGGAGCTGCAGTTCGGCATCGGCTACCACCCGGCGTTCCGCATCCCCTTTGATGACAAGCACACCACCACCGATTACGAGTTCCGCTTCGACCAGCCGGAAAGCCCGATGATCCTGGACGCTTACCCCAACGGTCTGCTGACCGGAAAGTGCGGCTACCGGTGGAAGAACGAGCAGAGCATCCCCCTGACAGACGATCTGTTTGAGAACGACAGCTTCTGCATGGCCGGTCTGCGCAGCCGCACGCTGGGCATCTACGAAAAGGACACCGGCAAGGGGATCGTCTGCAATGTGGAGGGCTACCCCTACACCCTCATCTGGTCGGCTCCGGCAAAGCCTGTGCGCTTTGTCTGCATTGAGCCGTGGCACTCCCTGCCCGGTGCCCAGACCGATACCCAGGAGTGGAGCCAGCGCGCCGCTGCCGCCTGCCTTGCCCCCGGCCAGACCTGGGAGACCACCCTCAGCACAACGTTTGAGCGCTGAAGCAAAGTTTGGCAAAGAAATGCAGGAACCCCTTGACAGAGGGGACTGCATTCTGATTTAATTAGAATCGATAAAAGGGAGTAAAGGGCATTCCGCAGGGCCTGCGGGGTGCTGCATGGCAGCGTCATCACGGCAGAAATGCCCGATGTCATGTGTTGGCTTGAGACTTTTGTCACAGACAGAGTGCTGTGGCAGGGGTCTCTTTTTTCTTGCCCGGCACCGGAACACAAGGAGGAAAAACAAATATGGATCTTCTGAACACATTCGCCAGTCTCTTTTCCAATTTTGGAAATCTGACCTGGCAGATGGTGGTGATGTGGGGCATCGGTGCGCTGCTCATCTACCTTGCCATCGTCAAAAAGATGGAGCCGAGCCTGCTGCTGCCCATGGGCTTTGGTGCCATTCTGGTCAACCTGCCCCTCTCGGGTGCCATCACGCAGGGGGATACGGTGGGCCCCATCTCTGCATTGTTTGAAGCGGGCATGTCCAACGAGCTGTTCCCGCTGCTGCTCTTCATCGGCATCGGTGCCATGATCGATTTTGGCCCGCTGCTGGAAAAGCCGTGGCTGATGCTCTTTGGCGCGGCGGCCCAGTTCGGCATCTTCTTTACCCTGTTTCTGGCGGGCTTCTTCTTTGACCTGAAGGATGCTGCCTCCATCGCTGTCATCGGTGCGGCAGACGGCCCCACCGCCATTTTCGTGGCCAACACGCTCAACTCCCAGTACCTCGGTGCCATTATGGTGGCAGCCTACAGCTACATGGCGCTGGTGCCCATCGTGCAGCCGCCCGTGATCCGGCTGCTGACCACGCAGAAGGAGCGCCGCATCCGGATGTCCTATGAAAAGGGCAGTGTTTCCCAGCTGACCAAGATCCTGTTCCCCATCGTGGTCACGATCATTGCAGGCATGGTGGCTCCGGCCAGTGTGGCGCTGGTGGGCTTTTTGATGTTCGGCAACCTGCTGCGGGAGTGCGGGGTGCTGAATGCGCTGAGCGAAACCGCCCAGAATGTGCTGGCAAACCTTATCACCATCGTGCTGGGCCTGACCGTTGCCGGGCAGATGACCGCCGACAAGTTCGTGCGGCCCGACACCCTGCTCATCCTTGCACTGGGTCTGGTGGCCTTCGTCTTTGACACGGCAGGCGGCGTACTGTTTGCAAAGCTGCTGAACCTTTTCCGGCCGGAGGGCAAAAAGCTGAATCCCATGATCGGCGCGGCCGGCATCTCGGCCTTCCCCATGAGCGGCCGTGTGGTCAACAAGATGGGCCTGGAAGAGGACAACCAGAATTTCCTGCTGATGTATTCCATCAGCGTCAATGTTTCGGGACAGATCGCGTCCGTCATTGCAGGCGGCCTGATCCTGACCCTGATGGCTTAACGGAGGTGATCGCATGCTTCATCTTACTTCGTGGCTGACCACGCTGCCGATGATGCTGATCGGGATGGTCGGCATCATCCTTGTCATCGGTATCATTGTTCTGGCAGTGATGCTGCTCAACCGGCTGACGGGCCGGAAATAAAAGAAAAAGGCGATGCAGCTGTTCAAAACTGCATCGCCTTTTTGCTTGTGTAAGTTTACAGAGTCTGGATGGCGGCCTTGATGCGCTGGGCGGCGACCTTGGTCTTTTCGGCATCGCCGAAGGCGGTCAGACGGAAGTAGCCCTCGCCGCACTCACCAAATCCGACACCCGGGGTGCCGACCACGCCGCAGTTCTCCAGCAGCCAGTCGAAGAACTCCCAACTCTTCATGCCGCCGGGGCAGCGCAGCCAGATGTAGGGGCTGTTCTTGCCGCCGCAGTACCACACGCCGCACTCGTCCAGCGCGTCGGCGATGACCTTGGCGTTCTGGCGGTAGTAATCGAGGTTGGCCTGGATCTCAGCCATGCCGCTCTCGGTGAACACGGCGGCAGCAGCGCGCTGAACGACATAGGGCACGCCGTTGAACTTGGTGGTCTGGCGGCGCAGCCACAGCTTGTTCAGGTTCATGCCCTCGCGCTCCAGCTCGTGGGGCACGATGGTGTAGCCGCAGCGGGTGCCGGTGAAGCCTGCGATCTTGGAGAAGGAGCAGATCTCAATGGCGCACTCGCGGGCACCCTCCACCTCAAAGATGCTGCGTGCCAGAGCGGGATCGGTGATGAAGCACTCGTAGGCGGCATCGTACAGGATAACGGCGTTGTTCTTTTTGGCGTAGTCCACCCAGGCCTTGAGCTGCTCGCGGGTGTAGGCGGCACCGGTGGGGTGGTTGGGGCTGCGGGTGTAGATGATGTCAGCCTTCACGCTGTCATCGGGCATCCCCAGGAAGCCGTTCTCCTGGCTGGTGCGGCCGTAAATGATCTTGCGGCCGTCGGTCACGTTGTCGTCCACATAGGTGGGGTACACGGGGTCCGGAACCAGAACGGTGTTGTCCACATCAAACAGGCCCAGCACGTTGGCCAGGTCGCTCTTGGCACCGTCGGA
>ENA-UEOR01001543-UEOR01001543.1-human-gut-metagenome-genome-assembly--contig:-NODE-1543-length-13602-cov-4.371830_pt1 | contig 13602 bp, 20 predicted proteins | sample MGYA00242887_ERZ507890 | MGnify/ENA primary metagenome ERZ507890 (study PRJEB26167, sample SAMN06115431) | human gut metagenome | host: Homo sapiens | place: China:Guizhou | collected 2014-10-21...
GCTACAACGCCAATCCGGACTCCACGGCCGCCGCGCTGCGCTCCATGGCGACGCTCCCGGCCGGCCGCCGGGTGGCCGTCCTCGGCAACATGGGTGAGCTCGGCACGAACGCCGCGGCTCTGCACCGGGAGACCGGCGTCTGCGCGGCGAAAGCCGGCGTGTCGCTCGTCATCACCTGCGGGGAACTGGCAAGGCAGATCGCCGCCGGTGCTGCCGCAGAGGATCCCGCCGTTGCGACCGCGTCGTTTGACACGCTCGATGCGCTGCTCCCGGCCTTGCCGGGCCTGCTGCAGCCGGGGGACTGCGTGCTCGTCAAAGCGTCGCACAGCATGCAGTTTGAGCGCATCGTTCAGGCGCTGACACAGGCGTAAAACTTCATGCATGCGTGCTGCACCACGAAAAAGTGCAAATGCCGGTGCATGAAGTCCTTGTGCATCCTTTCTGGTTGCCCCGCAGGGGCGAGGAAATGGCACATTTCTCATTTTGCTGTGCTTTTGCATAGCAAATACAGTGAATTTCCAGCCGGGCGAGGCATTGCTTCGCCCGGTATTTTCGTGTTTCGTCAATTCGTCAAAAACATAACGTTAAAAATCAAACAGCTTTGTTAAAAAAGTAGAAATGCAAAAAAGGGCTTTTCAAATGGCAAAAATGGCGCTACAATGCAGTTGATAAGAAAATAACAAAGCTCGACAGTGTTCGTTCCGATTCGCCGCAGCGGCTGTTGCCGCCTGTGTGGGAAGTGTGGAAAGCGGAACGCAAGAAGATAAAAAATAAAAACACGTTTGATTTCTTAAAGGAGGAATCTGTTATGGCAAAGACTAAGATCGCAGTTCTGTGGGGCCTGCTATTCTGGACAATTACTATGTCTGGTTCAAAAACAACTGCCCTCTGGACGGCCCCCTCTATGATGACGTGCGCTTTGAGCCGTTGGAGGGAGACCGCTGCGGACGGTACTTTGTGGTGTCTCAGGATTGCCCTTATGAAAAGCAGAAATGGACGCTGTATACGGAGCGGAGCGGCTTTGAGACCCCGGAGTTCAGCTGTGACAAGGTCCGCGAGATGGCAAAATACCTGGACAGTCAGGGCAAAAATCTTGCACAGGCTATGCAGTTGTCCGCTGTCGTGAAAAAACCGAAAAAGGAGGAACCGACGCGATGAAAGAGAAGAAAAGTCCTTCGCCGCCCAGCCTCCCTCCTGATGCCCAAAGGGAAATCCTGAACAGGCTGTCCGCGGAGACCCGGATCAGTTCTCAGGAGATCGCCGCCATTTTGAAGCGGCACGGCGTCTGCGGCGATATGGACGCCTTGCAGGATGCCTATCGGAAACGGCTGGGCCAGCGCCTTATGTCCACCATTCGGGATGAGACCGGCAAGCGTGAGGTGCTGGCCGCCAGCGGCGGCGAGTATGTCATCGTGGACTGCTGTAACGATCCGCAGAAGCTGAAGGCCATTCGGCACCGCATCCAGGCGCAGATGAACGGACTGGATGTGTCTGCCGGAAAGGTGCGCAAGCGTGTTCGTTTTCTGGAACGCTTCGCTTCCTGGGCGAGAAAGGAGACCTCGGATGGAGCGGCGTAAACTGTCAGCGGCGGATATCTACTGTAAATTCGCGGCGCAGCTGGATGAGGATGGCTTTCGGTTGTACCGCGCCGCGCAGCGGATCACCGGCTTCCAGCCCTATGACGCTTTCCCCTATGAAGATAACCGGGGCGCGTTTGAGGCAGCGGACGGACATACCCTTCTGCGCTATCTGGAAGCAGCTCATTTCGATGCCGTCACATGGGAGATCGTCCCCGGCACCACCTATGAACGGGCCATCCTCGGCAAAGTGGACACCACCACGCCGGAATACCGCGCGTTTCGTGAAGCGATCTGCGCGGATGCACTGGGGCACATGGGGTTGGGATATCTACTGAAAACAAAGGAAAAAGAAGTGAAAGAGGTGGGACATGAACGATAACATCACCGAGATCAACAAAGATACCTTCTGGGAACTGATCCAGAACGCAAATAACGCCTGCGGGCAGGACATGGACGCCATGATGGCCTTCCTGAAAGACCGGCTGATATCCATGGGGGCGGAGCAGGCGCAGAACTTCCACGACATCCTCAATGCCTATGAAGACCTTGCGGACAAGTTCGGACTGTGGGACGCCGCCGGGGTCATGAAGGAATACGGCTGCAGCGATGATGGCTTTATCGACTTCCGCGCCTGGCTCATTGCCCAGGGAAGGGATGTCTATCTGTCCGCACTGGCAGACCCGGATTCTCTCGCGGAGGTCATCCCCTACGGGGACTGCTGCTTTGAGACGCTCAGTTATGTAGGAGATCACGCCTATGAGCAGCTCACCGGCAAAAGCGCCAATGAGCAGACGGATCGGACAAGATATGAAACACTGCTGGCAGAGCTGGAACAGGATATCGTCTATAAAGGCGGTATTGAATTTCCCAGAGAGGGACCGGAGCTGAAACGGTACCTGCCCCGGCTCTGTGCGGCGCATCCGGGCTGGGATGGCAAAACGCGCTGGAATATGCAGCAAAAGGAAATGCGGGAGCTCATCCGTGCCGGAAAGGCGTATGACCAGCGGCAAACGCCCAAAAAGAAACACCGCAGTCATGGAGGTGAGGCCAGATGAGCGAACCCATCATCATCATCGGTGTGGATCATGGCTACGCTGCCATGAAAACCGCGCATTTTTCCTTTCACACCGGGCTGGTGGCCCATGAGCATGAGCCGTATACGCTGAGCAATGTGTTGGAATACGGCGGTAAATATTATGTGGTGGGCAGCGGACGCCAGCCGCTCCAAAAGGACAAGACCCAAACGGAGGATTACTACCTTCTCACGCTGGCCGCCGTCGCAAAGGAAATGGCGTACCGCAATGCCGGAACGGCAGCGGACATCCATCTGGCAGCCGGACTGCCGCTCACCAGCTTTGGTAGGGATAAGAAAGCGTTTCGGGACTACCTGTGCCGGGGCGGCAAACCGGTGTCTTTCCGCTATGAAGGACAGGACTATGTCATCACGATCTCCAAAGTGTCGCTGTATCCGCAGGGCTATGCCGCAGTGCTGACGCAGGGTAGCCTGCTGGATGAGCCATCCGTCATCGTTGCGGATATCGGCGGCTGGACGGTGGATCTCATGCGGCTGGACAACCGCATCCCCAACGCCGCCACCTGCCGCAGTCTGGAACTCGGCATGATCCGCTGCCTGGATGAGATCAGCGAGCAGATCCGCCGTGGCCTTGATCTGTCTATGACGGCAGCTCAGATTGAAAGCGTTCTGCGCGGCGATGCCAGCCATGTGAACGAGGACGCGAAAAAGATCATTTATCAGGAAGCGGAACGCTACACCAAACGCCTGCTCTCTGCCATCGCGGAGAGCGGTCTGGACGTCCGAGCCATGCCTGCTGTTTTTCTGGGCGGCGGTGCGACACTGCTGAAGCATCATGCTTCCGCCGCGGACGGACTATGCCGTCCCATCATACTGGATGACGTTTGCTTAAATGCCAAGGGATATGAGCGTCTGACAGAGCGAATGTCGCAAAAGCATGAGCAGTGACAAGAAGCGGCTGAACCTGTCCTTCTCCATGCGCTCACCTATCCAGCGGCAGGCGTGGCGGACGCTGATGGATATTCCGGCAGGTGAGCGCACTGGCGCCGTGTGCCGGATGATCTGTGAACACAAAAATCAGCGGGAACTGCTGGAGGCTGTGCGTCAGGCGATCCGTCAGGAATTGCAGGGCAGCCAGATCCAAATCGCACAAGCAGCGCCGCAGGCCGGGAGCATCGACGAGGATGTTCTCGGCTTTCTTGCGTCGCTGCAGGAAGGAGATGATACAGACTGATCCGATACTTTGATATGTTTGCCGGCATTGGCGGTTTCCGCTCCGGGCTGACCCGTGCGGGCGGTTTCCAGTGTGTTGGACACTGTGAGATCGACAAATACGCCAATGCCAGCTACCAAGCGATCTACGAACCGGGAAAGGAGGAACGATACTATCCGGACGCAACCCAAATTGACCCCGCAGACCTGCCGGACTTCGACCTGCTCTGTGGAGGATTCCCCTGCCAGGCATTTTCTAACGCTGGCCGCAGACGGGGCTTTGCCGACGCCAGAGGAACTCTCTTCTTTGAGATTGCCCGATTGGCTCAAGCAAAGCGACCTCCGTATCTGCTGCTTGAAAATGTTCCCGGCCTTTTATCGCATGACAAAGGGAAAACCTTTTCGGTCATCCTCTCCGCACTGGATGACCTGGGGTACCATGTCGAATGGACTGTGCTTAACAGCAAATGTTTTGGAGTCCCGCAATCAAGACGAAGGCTGTTCCTTATCGGATATCTTGATCCCCGATGCGCCGGGAAAATATTACCTGTCTTCGGCACAGGTGGAAAAGCTCTTGTACAAGTCCTCGGAGGGCCGCAAGGCTCCCGGATCTATGACGCAGACGGAGTAGCCTGCACCCAGACTGCCGGCGCTGGCGGCATGGGCGGGAAGACCGGATTATACCTGGTGGGCTTTAACCGGAAAGATGGGATCGTCGGAAAGCGGGATACAGCAATTCCGCTGAACGCCAGCGATTTCAGAGGAATCAACCGGAACCAAACACAAAACGCTGTGCTGGTAGACCTTTGCAGCGGGCATCCAAAGCAAACGGACGCTGCCCGCTGTCTCACCGCCCGGTATGGACAGACCACACTGTCCAACCGTAAAGGCGAGCGCTCCGGTGTCCTGCTCATCAAGGAGGCGACCAAGAAGGGGTACAAGGAGGCTCAACCCGGCGATACGGTGGATTTGGGCTACGCAGGCAGCAACACCCGCCGCGGGCGCGTTGGGTGTGATATTGCCCATACGCTGGAAACCAGCTGTATTCAGGGAATTGTAGAAAACGGTGGACGCATCCGCCGTCTCATGCCCCGCGAGTGCCTGCGGCTCCAGGGTTTTGAGGAATGGCAAATTGACCGCATCCTCGCCATCCAGTCCGACGCTCAGGCCTATAAGCAGGCGGGCAACAGTGTCACCGTCAATGTAATTGAGGCGATTGCCAAGCGTATCCGGACGGTGGACGAGGAATTGAAAGCGGGGGCCGCAGCATGATCGGAATGAAGGATCAGTGCTTTGGCGTTGAGGTCGAGATGACGGGACTCACTCGCAGGCAGGCTGCGCAGGCGCTGGCCAATTATTTTGGCACAGAACCTTACTATGTGGGGGGCGGATACGATAAATGGAGCGTGAAAGACCCGGATGGCAAGGTGTGGAGCATTATGAGCGATTCCAGCATTGTTACGGAAATGAAAACTGAAAGCGGGTATATGCATACCAGCAACATCGAATACCGGGTTGAGATGGTGACGCCAAAACTCACTTACGCGGAGTTACCCAGGCTTCAGGAGTGTGTCCGTCAGGTGCGCCATGTCGGGGCCAAAGTCAACCACTCCTGCGGTATCCATGTTCATGTGGACGCCGCCAACCACAACCGCCAGAGTCTGAAAAACCTTCTGAGCATTATGTACTCCAAGGAGGATATCCTGTTCAAAGCACTGCAGGTAAATTCAAGCCGTGTCAGCCAATACTGCCAGAAGGTGCGGGAGCCAATGCTAAAGGAAGCACGCAAGCTCTCCTCTGACGAAACAAAAAATCTCACGGCGCTGGAAAGCATCTGGTATGAAGGGAATATCTCTGACCGAGAACACTATAACTGGACCCGCTATTATGCCCTGAATCTGCACTCTGTGTTTTATAGAGGAACCGTTGAGTGGCGCTGTTTCAACTCTACGCTTCATGCCGGAAAGGTCGCGGCCTATGTGAATTTATGCCTTGCCATGTCTGCTCAAGCCATTAACCAGCGCAGCACCGTCATGCGGAAAACCTATAGTGACAACGAACTGTTCACCTTCCGTGTCTGGCTGGTGCGGCTGGGACTCAACGGTGACGAGTTCAAGAATACCCGTAATCATCTGCTGGCCAATCTGGAGGGTGATCGGGCATGGCGCTATGACAAGGATACTTATGAAGCCAATAAAAAGAAGAAAAAATCCAGAGAAATGGAGAGGTGAAGCCATTGAAGATACAGATCGAAGAAACCGTCTATGAGGGAACGGCCACGGAGATCATGGGCCGTCTGCGGGATCAGACCTTTGATCCCACAGAGTTCCCGGACATCGAGAGCTACATCTGGTTTTTACAGAGCAATGTCATCCGCACCACAGGAATGGACTGCCCACTGCCGGATGGAGATACGGAAACGCAGGCGCAGGCCATGTTCCGCCATCTGGACAGAATCGGCGGACTCAGACTGCTGGGGGACTAAGATGGAAGAAACTCTGTATTTCGCCTACGGCAGCAATATCAATTTAGAACAGATGGAGCATCGTTGTCCAGACGCCCAGCTCGTTGGGCCGGTGACGCTGCAGAACTATGAGTTGCAGTTCCGCGGCAGCGGCTTTGCCACTGTCTCTCCCAAGAAAGGCAGCGTCGTCCACGGTCTGCTGTGGAAGCTCACGCCGAAGTCTGAACAGGCGCTGGACCGCTACGAAGGCTATCCTCGCCACTACACCAAGGAGCAGGTATCTGTGCGGACCACAGATGGCGCAGCCGTTTCCGTCATGGCCTACATCATGGCAGAACCAATGTGCCGCCAGCCCGCACTGCCTTCTCCGTACTATTACCGTGCGATCCAGCAAGGCTTCGAGGCCAACGGCTTGCCAGTGGAATCGCTGGAGGAAGCGTGGAACAGGACCATCGACGAGATCTGGTTAGGAAAAGTGGAGAGGCCGAAGAATGGGAAAAACCCAAAAACCAGAAAACCGGAGAGGTAACTTCGTAAGATGGGCATAAAATCGTCGGGCGATGCAACGTTTGAGTCGCCCAAATCACACAAAGTTCATACCTCGATTACCCGGACCTCCTTCTCCAGCGTATGGGCATAGCGCATGGTGTAAAGCGTTCCACCACGATCTCGCCCATCATAAACGGCAATCACGCGCTGGGACTTTACGGCCATATACCGGTTTCTCCGCATAAAGCATGAAGGGGTATATTCTTGGCATACGACCGTGACCTCATCGCATATTCGCAGCAAATCATGAAATTGCTTGTTTTTTGTTTTGATCCTGCCCGCATAGGGCAATGCCGCCTCTAAATACAGATTGGGGCTGTATTCCTTTTGCTCGGCAACGATGGCCGCAAACATGAGATCCGTTCCTTCAGCAAAACCAGAGATGAAGTGGGTATATCCATCCTCAATCGCTGCCAGGACTTCACGTCGAAGCGCTTGCTCTACGTAGACGGCCCGATCTGTTGGAATATCCCGATGTCCCGTAACACAACATACTTTTGCTTCCATTATGGTTCCTCCCATTGCGGTTCAAGTTTAGAACGTCCTGATATGGGCAATATTGCCTATAACGCTATATGTTCATTATAGGCAATAATGAAGATATGTAAAGTGCGAAACGGAGGGAGGAGCCGGGATGATCTCATACGCCCCATTATGGGAAACGATGGAAAAGCGTGGAGCGACCACATATACGCTGCAATGTAAAGGTGGGATCAGTAGTTCTACGATCCGGAGGCTGAAAGCGAATGAATCCGTTTCGACCAACACTTTGGACGCACTATGTAAAATACTGGATTGTACTTTGGCTGATATAGTGACTTATCTGCCAGACAAGGAATAACGAGGAATGGAGGGGAATTCCATTCCTCGTTTTTGGAATCGTTTTGCCCTAAAAGCGAAAGGTGGGGAACACATAAGGACATTCTTCGGCTGGTCATTCCCACTGCGGAGATGCGCAGATTGGCGCGCTTGACTATGGAAATCGTGATAGGGCTTCTATTATCCCTTCGTATGTGCTACAATGATGCCTGTTTGTGTGAAAGGGGTGTCGTAGTGTTTTATACGATGGAGGAAGCGGCTGTCCTTTGTGGGTTTCTGGAACTGTATTTGAACCGGGACAGCGTAGATGCGGCAGTACGAAAGAACTACGAAAAGTTCCGACTTGGACTCGTGCAGGAGTCCCTGGGGCGGGATGACTACATCTGGGCCACCAAAGCACTGAGTTTTCTGCGCCCCCACTGGTGGCAGGATCACGAGGATCATAGAGCGCTGGAGAATGCTTTGCTGAAAACGCAAACACTGGCTCTGAAAACAAAAAAATAATCAAACCATTTCACGGCAACAGCGGTCTCAGACTGCTGCTGCCGCTTATTTTTTTTAGGAGGTGGTCCTATCAATCATCAAAAAATGACCATTCTTGTGGTGGAGCCGATGAAAAAGCCCACTATACAGGAGATCGACGGCAGCCTGGAATCCATGCAGCGGATCGTAGGCGGAGATATTGAGGCTGTTTACCCGTTCGATGACCCGGTCGCGCTCGTCTGTCACGGAGAGGGCAAGCTTCTGGGATTGCCTATGAACCGTGCCCTGACAGATGAATCCGGAGTGCCGTATGACATTGTCTGCGGCACCTTTTTTGTAGTCGGAATTGGAGATGAGGATTTTACATCCCTGACGGAGCAGCAGATCGAAAAGTATCGGAAGAAATACGCCAATGAGATGGTGTTTTCTGTTCCTGTGCCGTCCGGAAACCATAAAAAACAGTACAATAAGGAGAAATACGAACATGAAAGATAAGTATGTCTTAACCGCAGAATCTGTCACTGAGGGCCACCCGGACAAGCTCTGCGACACCATTGCCGACGCCGTAGTGGATGCCTGCCTGGAGCATGACCCCACCGCCCATGTAGCCTGTGAAGTCATGGCTACCGCAGGTAAGATCATCGCGGCTGGCGAGATCACGGCGGCGTGGCTCCCGGACATCCCTGCCGTCATCTGCCGCACTGTGCGGGAAGCCGGATATGGCGGCAGCGATTATGAGGTGGAGGTGATCACCCACGAGCAAAGCCCCGACATCGCCGGAGCAGTCAATAGCGGCGCAGAGACCGGAGCAGGCGACCAGGGTATCGTGTACGGCTACGCCTGCGATGAAACGCCTGAGCTTCTTCCACTGCCGGTAGTGCTGGCGCATGAACTCACCCGCCTGCTGACTCAGGCGAGAAAGCTGCACACGATCCCCGGCTTGAAGCCGGACGGTAAGGCGCAGGTGTCTGTGGAGTATCAGTTCGGCGTTCCCAAGCGTGTCTCTGCCGTAGTGGTCTCCTGCCAGCATGAGGATGGTGTGGAGCTGGCAGAGCTTCGCCATGCGGTCATGCGCCATATTATCCAGCCCGCTTTTCAGGACTTCCCGCTGGATGCCGAAACGGAGATCCTCATCAATCCTTCCGGCAGATTTGTGGAGGGCGGCTTTGAAGCGGATACCGGACTCACGGGCCGTAAGCTGATGGTGGATACCTACGGCGGCCTCGCACCACATGGCGGCGGCGCGTTGTCCGGCAAGGACGGCACCAAGGTGGATCGCAGCGGAGCCTATATGGCCCGCTACATCGCAAAAAACATTGTGGCGGCGGGACTTGCTGAATGCTGCACCGTCAGTTTGGCCTATGCCATCGGCAAGGCGAAGCCTGTCATGGTGGAGGTGGATGCCCACGGCACTGGTAAGTATTCCGATACTGCACTGGAGCAGGCCGTTCGCGCGGTGTTCAAGCTGACACCGAACAGCATGATCGATACGCTGGGTTTGGACAAACCCATTTTCCGCAAATTCTGCAACTACGGACACTTCACCCACGCGGATGCCCCGTGGGAGCAGACGGATATGACGGAGGTGCTGGAAAGCGCCTGCCGCGCCAAGGAGACAGGGGTTTCCGCCCGCTGATAAAAAAACAGCGAGAGGACTCGCCTCTCGCTGTCAGGTATTACTGAATGCTGTCCTTGAACGCCTTGCCGGCCTTAAAGACCGGAGCCTTGGAAGCGGCGATTTCAATGGTCGCACCGGTGGCCGGGTTTTTACCGGTGCGGGCAGCACGCTCTTTTGCCTCAAAGGTGCCGAAGCCAACCAGTTGGACCTTGTCTCCAGACTTCAGTGCAGCTTCCACGGTATCAATGAATGCACTCAGTGCGGCATCGCAGTCCTTTTTAGCAAGTCCGCTGGCCTCTGCCATAGCGGTGAGAAGTTCCGTCTTGTTCATGTTGTTTTCTCCTTTGTTTAGATAGTGGCTGAAAATAATATTTTTTATTATACCAAAAAATCACCCGGCTGACAATATAGCCGGAACAATAAGAAAAACAAGGAGTGATACCATTTCAAAAGAAAGATCAAAACCTCTTCATATTGTCAGCTGCAGCTTTGGTAAGGACAGTCTTGCCACCATTTTGCTGGCGCTGGAGCATGGGGAGCCGCTGGACGAAGCTGTCTATTGCGAGGTGATGTTTGATAAAACCGTTTCAGGTGAGGTGCCGGAACACCGGGATTTTATCTATCACACCGCTATTCCAAAGCTGGAGGGGATGGGGGTGAAGGTACGTGTCCTGTGCGCGGAGAAAACCTATGTAGATCTGTTCACAGGGACGGTCACCCGCGGCCCCAAGAAAGGGATGCTGCGGGCCTTTCCAATCTGCGGAAAGTGTTATGTCCAGCGGGACTGCAAGATCCGCCCCTTTCGCCAATACCAGAGGACCCTGCCGCCGGATACAGTACAGTATATCGGCATCGCCCATGATGAGCGGGAACGGCTGCTGCGCCTGACCGGGCAGCAGGTGTCCCTTTTGGAAAAGTATCATTTTACAGAAGAAGATGCCAAGCAGCTCTGCCGCAAGGCAGGGCTGCTGTCGCCTGTCTATGAATTTACAGACCGGGGCGGGTGCTGGTTTTGTCCAAACGCCAGAAAAAAAGAACTGCGCCATCTTTATGACCATCACCCGGAACTGTGGGAACGGATACTGGAACTACAGGCCCTGCCGGGGAAGGTGTCTGAAAAGTTCAACCGAACGGAATCATTCTCGGATATTGACGAACGGTTCCGTATGGAGAACGCACAAAAAAGTCCCTGTGAAAAGGCGGCATAAAGAAGGAGTTGATGAAAACGAGCAACAAAAAATATGAGATCACCGATATTGCTCATGAAACTTATCCGTTTCTCCACCGCATCCGGGCGCTGCGGGATATTGGGGAAAATGTAAAAGCTGGGGATCTGGGCGGCTTCGTAGAGGGAGAACACAATCTGGAAACAGAACTGTCTGACAGCGCATGGATCTTCGATGATGCCATTGCCTGCGGCAGCGCCTATGTGAATCAGGACTCCAGCCTGCACAATACCGCCATTGCCTGCGATCATGCCTATGTGTCCTGCGGGTCTGCTCTGTATGGACAAGCCCGTGCGGAGGATGATGCTTACCTGCGCGGGGCTGTGATGTGTGGGAATGCATACGCATCCGGTTTTGCGCAGATCATTTGCGGCCCAGACAAATTTAAACCACCGATTCTATCCGGCCACTGTAAGGTGTGCGGGAGTGTGCGGGGGAATGTAAAGGTCTGTGGGGCCGGTGCTGTTCTGCCCGGTGAAGAGATCCTCAATGATTTGAAAGACATTACTGTTCTTATCTCCGATAGCGGCCGCCGCATTCTGCGCGGCACGGTTAAAGACACCCTCAGACCCAGAAAGGAGCATGCTCCACAAAAAGAAAAATCCAAGAAGCGAGGGATGGAACGATGACTGTCTATGAAAGAGAATTGCGAAAGCTGTTTGAAAACAGCGACCTCATGGATCACCCTCGGTTCTCCGGGCGTGTCTGTATAGGAGAACTTGGGAAGAACCTGCGGGTACGGGCGGAGTTCCTTTCCACCTGTGTTGCGAATCAATATGACGCCATCCGCCTCACGGTGCTCAACCGCACGGAGGGTGTGGTGGATCGGACAATGCTGCGGTTCAAGGATGTCTGGGGTAAAAAGCCGGTTCCCGGCAATCCAAACTTCCGGGACGGCGTATTGGCTCATCTGTGGGATGACCGCGGGGATGTGGACTGGTATGCCTATCATCCCACGGCTGCGGATTACGATGCCCTCCGGCAGTCCATCGGGCAATATCTGTCCGTGTTCCGGGAACGGACGCCGGAACGGGAACAGACCGGCCCCAAGCTGGTGTTCATCTGCGCGCCGCTGCGGGGCGATGTGGAAGCCAATATTGAATTCGCTCGTCAAAAGGCACGGGAGGTGTTTGCGGACGGAGATATCCCCATCTGTCCGCACCTGCTGTTCCCACCCATAGCGGACCCGAACCACCCAGAGCAGGATGCCAAGGCGCGGGAGATGTCCCTGCAACTGTTGGAATCCTGCCAGCAGCTCAATGTTTATGGGCCCGTTTGGACGGAAGGAATGTGGGATGAGATCCACCATGCCAGCAAGCTGGGAATTCCGATGATGACGGATCAGAAAACCATTGGCCGGACGCCGCCTCGGCGTTCCGACAGAAAGGAACGGTAAGCCTTCATGGAACAGGAACACAAAAAGCCGTCCTGCCCCATTGTTGGGCAGAACGGCAATATTTTCAATCTCATCGGTCTTGCCAGCCGGACACTGCGGCAAAACGGCATGACAGCCGAGGCAAAAGAGATGCAAAACCGAATTATGGGCGGAGACTGCCACAGCTATGAGGAAGCGCTGGGGATCATCAGCGAGTATGTAGAGACAGAGTTATCCGGCAGCGTTCCCACAAAAAACAAAAACAAGGAGGACCACACACATGAACGATAACCAGAAATGGGAGATCATTCAAGGTGACGCACTGAAGGTGCTGAGCGGGTTCACCCCCAACACCTTCGATGCTGTCATCACCGATCCCCCGTATGCTTCCGGAGGCCGGACGCAATCCGAGAAAAACAAGTCCACAGCCAGAAAGTATTCCAGTATGGGGGAGAACGCGCCGCCTCCCTTTGATGGGGACGCCAAGGATCAGCGCTCTTGGACCCGCTGGGCGGCGGAGTGGCTGTATGAGGCGAGGAAAGCCAGCAAGCCCGGTGCGCCGGTGTGTATGTTCATCGACTGGCGGCAGCTTCCCGCAGCCACCGATGCCCTTCAATGGGCGGGGTGGATCTGGCGAGGCACCGCTGTCTGGGACAAGGGCAACAGCCGTCCTCAGAAGGGCCGCTTCCGTCAGCAAGCGGAATACATCGTCTGGGGCTCCAACGGCGATATGCCTATCAGCCGTCCGGTGCCCTGCCTGCCGGGGGTGTTCAAATACGGCAATCCCCAGAACCGAATCCATCTGACGGAGAAGCCGCTGCAGCTGATGCGGGACATCGTAAAGATCACGGAACCGGGCGGCCATATTCTGGACCCCTTCGCCGGTTCCGGCACCACGGTGCTGGCGGCTGTTCTGGAGGGTTATTCCGCCACCGGCATTGAGGTGACCGACACCTATACCAAGCTGGCAAGAGAAAGAATCTGTTCAGAGCTGGAGGAAGCTGCGTGACCTGATGCGCTGTCTGGCAAAGGGACTTGCTATAATACCGGAAAATCGGTATAATAAAAACGATCCAGTAAGAGAGCATTGTGAGGAATTAGTTATGAATCACGCACAATATGATCAGGAAACCGGAAAGCCGTTGGATCAGTCGTATCTTGAATGCGGACTTCCCGATGATTTGCAGGCTTCTATTCAGGAGATGCAAAAATCTTTACTGGGCCGAGTTTTAGAACATCAAAG
>ENA-UEOR01001545-UEOR01001545.1-human-gut-metagenome-genome-assembly--contig:-NODE-1545-length-13593-cov-28.059633_pt1 | contig 13593 bp, 10 predicted proteins | sample MGYA00242887_ERZ507890 | MGnify/ENA primary metagenome ERZ507890 (study PRJEB26167, sample SAMN06115431) | human gut metagenome | host: Homo sapiens | place: China:Guizhou | collected 2014-10-21...
ACTGTATTTAAATAGAAGTAAATCAGATAGGTGTTAGTAACTGTCTGAATCTAAAAGGGATATTGAAAATTCATATTTACCAAACAAAATAGCACTTTTTTTTTCGGAATTAATTTCTAAACTTTGTAGTCCGAATGTAAAAAGTATTAGTGGGAGAGAAAGAAAACATGCAGACTGATTATCAAACATTGTGGAATAAGTGCCTTGCGGTCATAAAGGATATTGTGCCTAAGGCAGCTTTTGACACATGGTTCGTACCTATCGTTCCGTTATCATACGAAGACAAGAAGTTTACCATACAGGTGCCTAGTCAATTCTTCTATGAGTATCTGGAAGAGAAGTATGTTAATGTTTTGAAAGTTACATTGTATCGTGTAATCGGTCAAGGAACCATTCTTAACTACCGTATCATGGTGGATAAGACCACTGGTGGTACGGTTGATTATCCGGCGGAGAATGCTTCCACCGCTGTAAAGAAAGTCACTCCCAAGGACGCAAACAAGGCTCCGAATCCTTTTATGACGACTGCTCCGCAGGATTTGGACCCTCAGTTGAACCCGAAGTATAATTTTGATAATTATTTCGAGGGTACGAGCAACAAGCTGGTTCGTACGGCGGGTGAGGCTGTTGCCCAGAATCCGGGAAAGACTACGTTTAACCCGTTGTTCATTTTTGGCCCGTCAGGAGTGGGTAAAACTCACTTATGCCATGCGATCGGAACCCGTATCCGGGAGTTGCATCCGGAAAAGAAAGTGTTATATGTATCTTCGCATTTGTTCCGGGTACAGTTTACAGATGCTATCCGTAAGAATACGACTAATGACTTCTTGAATTTCTATCAAAATATCGATGTGCTGCTGTTGGATGATATACAGGAGTTGATCGGTATGGATAAGACTCAAAATACATTCTTCCATATTTTCAACCACCTGCACCAGTTAGGTAAGCAGCTTATCTTGACTTCTGATAAACCTCCTGTGGATTTGCAAGGGATGGAAGAGCGCTTGATCACCCGTTTAAAATGGGGATTGACGGCTGAGTTGAGCCGTCCGGATCTGGATCTACGTAAAAAGATACTGAAGAATAAGATCAACCATGACGGAATCATGATTCCGGATGAGGTCTTTAACTTTATCGCTAATAATGTGACGGAGAATGTCCGTGACTTAGAAGGTATTCTCGTCTCTTTAATGGCTAATGCGGTTATCAATAATCGTGAGATCGATCTGCCGTTGACGAAACGTGTGGTTAGCCAAGCGGTTCGGTTGGAGAAGAAACAGATCTCCGTACAGATGATTCAGGAGATCGTTTGCAAGTATTTCAACTTGGAGCAATCGGTTATCCAGACTAATTCCCGTAAACGTGAGATCGTGCAAGCCCGTCAGATCACGATGTATTTGGCGAAAAAATATACGGACTCCTCTTTTTCCCATATTGGAAAGATCGTAGGAAAGAAAGACCATGCGACGGTCTTGCATGCTTGTAAGACGATCAAAGACCAGATTGAGACTAGTAAGTCTTTCCGGTCTTCCGTAGAGGAAATCGAGGTCTTGCTCAAGAACTAAATTAAGAATCCCTATATAGTAGGATAAGGACGTCTCTCTAAAGAGGCGTCCTTCTTTGTTTTGGAAGATCCGTATAAGTGTTAAGTTTTCTTTTTGGAAAACTATTTGATGCTTGGTTTTGTTTAAGTAGTTGAAAATGTGGGGTTGCGAGTTTGGTTTTGGAAAACTTTTCAATAAGTATTCTTTTTAACGTAGGGTAATTTGGATAACTGGTAAAGTATGCGTAAACTTGCAGTCGCAAAATAAATATAATAATTGTGGATCGTAAAACTTACACTTTTGACGAAGCGTTTAAGGCTTCATTGGATTACTTTACCGGTGACGAGCTCGCCGCTAAAGTATGGGTAAATAAATATGCCTTGAAGGATGCGTTTGGAAATATCTATGAGGAATCTCCGAATGATATGCATCATCGCTTGGCAAGTGAGATTGCCCGTGTGGAAAAAAAGTATCCGAATCCGTTGTCGGAACAAGAACTTTTCGACCTGTTTGATCATTTCCGCTACATCGTTCCGCAAGGAAGTCCGATGACGGGAATTGGCAATGATTATCAAATTGCCTCACTCTCTAATTGTTTTGTTATCGGATTGGACGGGCAAGCGGATTCGTATGGTGCGATTATTCGTATTGACGAAGAACAGGTACAATTAATGAAGCGCCGTGGTGGTGTAGGCCATGATCTTTCGCATATCCGCCCGAAAGGTTCTCCGGTTAAGAATTCTGCGTTGACTTCTACCGGGTTGGTTCCGTTTATGGAACGTTATTCGAATTCCACCCGTGAGGTGGCCCAAGATGGCCGGCTTAAGACCGAGTATTTGTTGCAGATTCATCTGTACTCTATAGTGGTAAATGTAGTTATGTTCCCAGTTTATCATAGGTATTTTGACGGAAACAACCTTACCCGTGATATTATTGGCAGCATCTCCAGCTTCGGTAGCAACGATGTCACAGGTAATTTCAAAGGTTGCTGCTCCATCCGGAATTTCCTGGGGTAATTGCATGAAGAGCTCACTATCCGAGTTCAGAAGGATTTCGGTAGTAGAAAGCGGAATGTTGAGTTCGCCTGTGACGACGGCATAGCCGGAACCTGGAATAGTGGTCTGCGCACTCCAGGGTGAAGCACCGGTATCGGAAGTGTTCAGATTCAGGCTGCCGGTATTGTGAATGCCGGTCAACTTTACCCCACGGACGGTAACCGTGTAGTAGCCCGAATAATCCCGGTCGGTAGAAGCCGATATACGGATTTGAGACAAGGCATGACGAAAGTTGAACATCACCTTCCTTTTTTCTTCCCACACCAGGTTTTTGCTACCGGTATCGGGAATGGAATAAAGCAGGTCTATCTGCCCCGAAGCCTCTGTAGCCGTGGCAACCCCCGTCAGCACTCCTTCGCTAAACAGATAGCCCGCATTATAAGGGCTGTAAGCAAGAAACGTGTGGTTAATGCCCTCTTCCCAATACCTGGCGGGAGAATATACCCATTCGCCGCCCTGCCGGGTTACTTCGACATTATCCATGAACAATTCTTTCGCAACTCCATCTGTCCATGGGTCCGTACCGTGCCGGTAGGCTATGACCCCGAAGTCGTCTCCTTCTGCAAAGTCAGTTTTGGCGACAGCACGTGTGGGAGTTCCCTTACCCACGAAGGTCTCGAAAGAAAGGGCTTTGAAAGAGGGACGATCGACTTCTTCTTCCGTAGAACAGCTCGACAGTAAAGCTATCAGGCTGAGAGTGATTAATAACTGCTTCTTCATTATACTTATATCTTCATTTTAATCTGGTTGTACTGCAAAAGCAGTAGTGGAGGTTATCGGCCATTCTTCACTGCATGTCCGAATAACGGACAGTTTAAGGCTCGGGCGTATTTCCGGCCAACTCCGTATCATTTACAGTAGCATCCCAAGGCTCGATTGTCATATTGTTATCATCGAACTCGATAGCCTTTTGTTTCAATGCCTGCGGCATACTGATGCCCAACTTATAATGATAAATCTTATTGACTTCCCACGTCTGTGCAGCAGTTGTATTGATAAGCACGCTGACTTCCTTGGTAGGAGTACCAGTCTCTTTCAGCGCCGTATAAGACAAGGTTACGGTAAATCTGACATTGCCCACGGTTTTTTGAGGCAACAGCATCAGCACACCGTCAGTTGCATCGGGTACGAGCTTGTAGTCGGCCGAAGATGCAGCCACAGCATCACCCAAAGCGACTTCTGCATCGGGCATCACCATGTATCCCGCCTTATTTTCGCCGGAAAGATTGGTCCAAACCAATACTCCGGCACCAGCAGCACGACCTACTATGTCAATGTCCCCTGTGGTATAAAATCCGGCAACGGCTTCATCGTTGCCAGCAGCCAGGGCCTCAACCTTTATGGATTTTACTTTCACATCGCTTGCATCTGCCTCTGCCACTTCCGTAAGCCCTACGGAATACTTTATCTGCGAAAGTGCATGACGGAAAGCAAAAACCTGCTTGGCGAGGTCGGGTGTGGACGCTTCGTCCCACTTATCGTTTTTCAACGCGTCTGCCACCATGAAATCTACCTGGTTGGCAACCTCATCCTGTACTGTGTACGAAAATACTCCGGATGCCAATGTAGCGGTAGCTTCTCCCGGTGCGCTTGCAAAGAATGTATGGGCTTTACCGTTTTTCCAATAAGCCTGCGGAGAGTATGTCCAGTTTCCTCCAGTCTTGGTTATTACCGCGCCTTCCAGATTGGGGATACCGGTAGCAGTAGCATCATAGGTTGTACCTGTCATCTGGCTGTCTGTATAAAATCCCCATACCTTTATGGACTGCCCGTCGGCAAATTGGTTTCCGGTAACCGGCACTCCTCTGGTAGACGCCTTGCCTACGTAAGTTTCAAATCCGATAGCCCTGCTATCCGAAAGCTCTATAAGCTCGCTATTGGAGCAACTTGTCAAAACTGCGGCCGCTACGGCAGCCATCATCATAATCTTTTTCATATTCTTTATCTGTTAATTATAAAATCGCCACTCTGCTATTCCGGGATGAAGTGGCTGTTCCCGTTTTATCTGCGAGAATGATTACTGTTATTCATCATGCGTCTCTCTGTTTTTGTTTCCTGCTGTTATTTATTCCGGTCATTCACTTTTATATATCCGACAATTGAGTATCATAAAATAATCTCTATTTCTTCACCCCAGTTGCTAAGTCCGGCATCGAAGCCACCGCCGGACGAATCGGGTATCACTACTTCGGGCAATTGCACCTCTTCCACGACAATGGGTATCACAATTTCAGGCTCAATAGCGCTGAAGTCTATCTGGTCGGAGATTTCAAATTCATAATTGACAACAGAGTGGTCGCGCATCACGAACTCCAACTGGACGAGATGCTGTACCTGCTCTTCCTGCGGAGTTCCATCCGGCGAACGGACCAGCCCGAAAACGTTGATTTCGCGGCTCAGAAAAGTGTCGGACTGCTTGCCCATATCGAAAATGGCAGTACCTGTATCATCCGTACACTCACCCGTAGAGAGGTAAATGCCCCGCGCCACCCCCGAGAGCGATGCGCGACAGGAAGCAGCTCCTTCAAGTCCTTGTACCTTTACGGTAAGTACCACCCGCAGAACACGGCTGCATGGATAGGCATAAATGGTGTCGGACCGGTTTCTGTCGAAAGCCTCTACCGTTTCCACAGAACTGTAAGTAGCAAAGAAGCGGTCGGGTTCGGATATCAGCAGTTCACTACGGGTGTGCAGGTTGGCATTCGAAGCTGCAGAATAGTAGATATTTCTGTTAGTGGTGGCACGGGTGCTATAAGGGGTACGCGTACGGGCATCCAGATAGACTTCCGCCGTGTACATATTGTCCATGCCGCGCAATTGTATCCTTTCGGTATCACTGTTGAAAAGCAGGAAGTTGTATATGCCGTTCTGCACGGTAACATCCCCGCCATAGGTGTCGCGGTAATAAGTATAGTTGGCGCCGGACTGTTCCTGACGTGCTTGCTGCACCGCATACATGGAAATGCGTACGCCTTCGGGCAGCGAGGTCTGCAACTCTGCGGGGACGGAGTCCCACACCACAGCGACATGAAGATTTTCATGCGGGTGGTCGTAACACAGGTCATTACGGTCGCAACCGGAAAGCAGTATCAGGTATGTGGCAAGTACACTCATAACTATTTTCATTACTATTCTATTTTCGGTTTCCGTTTAAACCGGTTTAGTGGCCAAACCAAGGAAACTTTTGCTTTTGTCGGGCCGAAATAGGAATATCGTTGTGTCTTCTCGTAAACATAGCATCCTCTGTCCCAGTGGTATTGTCGGTATTCGGTCATCATATAACCTACTCCCAAAGAAAATTCCATGCGCAGCCGCTTGCCCAAGGAAAACATATAGCCGTAGGTCAGTCCGCCGGCTATGAAGAATTCGCCCTGAATGCCGTGAGTGGGACGTGCCATGAACTCATAGAGTCCTGTGCCCACATAGAAACCGCTGAAGTGACCACGGAAATTCTCTTTGGAGGCAAACCAGTAACGAAGTTCCGGACTGACGGCGGCAAGTCGGTAATACTTATGCTTGCTGCGGTTGCTCCACCAGGCGTATTGCCAATCAAGGTTAAGGGACAGACGGCGTTTAAAGTAAAATTCAGCTTCGGCGTTAATCAGCAGGGCAGCCGCATAGAGCAGATTGGTCTTAAGGGCAAAACGAGACGGAACAGGTGACGCCGATGCCTGCCGCATACCAACGGAAGACACTATGGGAGCGTATCGCATAAGGGTACGGGCTGGCAACGGATATACGGTAGTTGGCATGAACGGCTGAACAGCAAGGGCTGAAAGATGCACAAGGGTATCGGAAAGCCGTACAGGTGCCGTTTTCATTGCAACAGAAGCCACTCCACCCACCTCGGACAACGTGTCTGCAAGAGATACGACTACGTGTACAGAGACGGTGACATATTCGCCGCATTCGGCATGATTTCGGGTGATAAAGCAATCTTCCTTAAGTCCCCGGCGTACTATGAGTTCGGATTTCACACGGTTGGAACGTAGTTTGGCAGTAGCAAGATTGGCCTTATGCGTGGGTAATGAATTACAGTATCCATTTACGATAAGAAACATACGTTGATTGAGAATTTCTTCTTTGTGCCGTCCGACAAAAGCCAACAGATATTCCAATTGAGGTTCATTGCTCTTGTAAGGTACGAAAAACATATCCCGGCGAAGGCAGAAACGGAACACACATACGCTGTCTATCTTCTCTTGAGCTACAAGGGGAAGTATTTGTAAGGCAAATAAAGAGAATATGACAGATGCTCTCAACATAAAAACGATATTTAGATAAAATAATCTCTACCATCAGAAACGTTTGACGGGCAACCGTTTGGCAGTTACTTACCAAGTAACAATCAATTGTTACTCCATGCAAGTCGGAGAAGCGTCTCCGGTTTGCATGATTCAGAGAAAAAACGCCTTTTTCAAAGCAATAAAGGCTACAAAGAGTCGCTCCGCTTTTAGTTGGAAAAAAAAACGGATAAATCATTTCATGTACTGCTTAAAATAAACCAGAGAAATTTTTTATTTAATCAATCATTATTGTGTTTTTCTGCAATCGACGGAAGATTTTATTTAATTTTTATTTGCATGTATGTGAAAAATATAAGATATTTGCAACCTATACTAACCATTACTTGGTAAGTAATTATTTCCCAATGCCGTGTTTTACAGTTTATTATAGCTCTGTGTATTTTCCCATTTACATTTTCTAACAGAAGAAATCAACTTGCGGTTAGCCTTATCTATCCGTTCGTTCTCAAAAGGTTTCAAGTATGTCTCCGTAACCCGGACGGAAGAGTGCCCTAAAGACTGACATATAATACCTACAGGTATACCCATATAAAATGCCAGGGTAGCCCACGTATGACGCGCCGTGTAGGAGCTCACCTTGAAACCGGGCAATAGCAGGCACATCAGCTTGCCCAAGGATTTGTTGAAACGGTGTAAAGCATCCTGATAATGCCGATGCAACTCCCATGCACTGCACACTCCTGCATCCAGTATGGGAAACAGGTAAGGCGATTGGGAGGTCTTGTCACGGAATTCATTTATCAGCGGTATCGCTTCGCGGGGAATATGCACAGTCATCTGCTTGCCTGTCTTATGACGGCGGTAAACAATCGTATCGCCCTTCATGTCTTTCTTACGCAAGTAGGCCAAGTCTATGAAAGGCATACCGCGAAACAGAAACATCAGTACGAAATACGCAAGAATTCTTTTCTGTTCTTCGGAGATCGGGACAGCTTTCGCATACATCAGCCGCTTCATCTGCTGCTCCGTCAACGCCCGTTTGATATGAGACTCGACCTTGGTATAAACATCATCAAACAACTTGGGGTTATAGTCCCCGCTACCCAAAGGCATCCAACGGTTATAGACTGCCTGCAATGTACGCATGTAAGTGGAAACGGTGTTCAGGCTCAGTTTCCGCTGCACCATCAACCAACTTTCATACTCCTTCAAACGTCCGGGGGTAAAAACTTCCTGCATCGGCAACTTTACATCTCTGCCACCGGAAAACCGGATAAAAGAACGCAGCGTACTGATATAGGTATGCACTGCCGGGTACTTTTTGCCCGCCATTAAATCATCGATTACTTTCATCATGTAACACGATAATTCGGCTGTTCCTTCATCTTCTGCCATTTTTTTTCTTTTCATAACTCATTTTTTTAATTATATATATACAATAATACTATCCTAGAACGAATTAACAATCGTAATGTTTATAAAGAGAAAGCAAAGGAAGCGAAGAAATAAAAAGCACTTGTGTGACAAACAGAAAAATCATACGACAGATAGGGAAAATATCAACCTAATTATTTATCTTTGTTAGCTTGAAAAGTTAGCATACCCAAAAAACAATAAGACAATGAAAGATTTCTTGAAATTTACGCTCGCCACCGTAACCGGTATCGTTATATCGAGCGTTGTGTTGTTTTTCATCAGTATTCTCGTAGTTTTCAGTATGGTTTCATCCTCGGAATCGGAAACACAAGTACGTAAAAACTCCGTCATGATACTGGACTTGAACGGTACACTGGCCGAACGCAGCCAGGAAAACCCACTGGACCTTATTATGAAGGATGATTACAGGACATACGGACTGGACGATATTCTCTCTTCTATCAAGAAAGCGAAAGAGAACGAGGATATCAAAGGTATTTATATTCAGGCTACTTCACTGGGAGCGGGGTTCGCCTCGCTGGAAGAGATTCGCAATGCTCTGAAAGACTTCAAGGAATCGGGCAAGTTTGTCGTAGCCTACGGTGATGCCTATACGCAGGGGTTATACTACCTGTCCAGCGTGGCCGATAAAGTCCTGCTGAACCCGCAAGGTATGCTCGAATGGCGGGGACTGGCAGCTACTCCCATGTTCTTCAAGGATTTACTGGAGAAAGTTGGCGTGGAGATGCAGGTGTTTAAGGTGGGTACATACAAATCGGCAGTAGAGCCGTTTATCTCCACCGAAATGAGTGCAGCCAACCGCGAGCAGATAAATGTATACCTGTCTTCCATCTGGGGACAGATTACGAACGCCGTTGCCGAATCGCGCAACCTGTCCGTAGAGGCATTGAACAAGGAAGCCGACCGCATGCTGATGTTCTACCCCGCAGAGGAAAGCGTGAAGAACGGACTGGTGGACACCTTAATATATAAGAATGATGTACGCGACTACCTGAAAAACCTGGCAGGCATCGACAAGGACGACAACATGCCGGTGCTGGGCATTCAGGACATGATAAACGTGAAGAAGAACGTACCCAGAGACAAGAGCGGAAACGTAATTGCCGTATATTATGCGTATGGTGAGATCGACGGCGGTTCGTCCGCCTCTACCGACGAGGGCATCAACTCCGAAAAGGTTATCAAAGACCTGCGTAAGCTGAAAGATAATGAAAATGTAAAAGCCGTAGTGCTGCGTGTGAACTCTCCGGGTGGCAGCGCATACGGTTCCGAACAGATATGGTACGCCGTAAACCAACTGAAAAAGGAGAAACCGGTAATCGTATCCATGGGCGATTATGCCGCATCGGGCGGTTACTACATCTCCTGCAATGCCGATACCATCGTTGCCGAACCTACCACACTGACCGGCTCTATCGGCATCTTCGGAATGATGCCCAACGCCAAAGGGCTGACGGAGAAACTGGGTGTGAACTTCGACGTAGTAAAGACCAACCCGTATGCCGACTTCGGCAACCTGACCCGCCCCATGAACGATGGTGAAAAGGGATTGATGCAGATGTACGTCAACAACGGCTACGAACTCTTCCTGACCCGCTGCTCCGACGGACGCGGCATCAGTATGGAAGAACTGGACAAGATAGCGCAAGGCCGTGTATGGACCGGAAGCACCGCCAAAGAACTGGGACTGGTGGACGAATTGGGCGGCCTGGACAAGGCGTTGGAGATTGCCATTGCAAAAGCGGGTGTAGACGCTTACACCGTAATGAGTTATCCGAAGAAAGAGGGTTTCCTGGAAAGCCTGATGAATACGAATCCCGGAAATTATATCAAGGGGCGTATGCTGAACGGCAAAATAAGCGATATGTACCGTCAGTTCAGCATCATCGAGAACTTTGACAAGATAGACCGCATACAGGCACGCGTACCGTTTGAACTGAACATACAATAAATTTAAATGAAAGATGCATCCGTAAAAATACATCATTGGCTATATCCCTTGTCCTGGCTCTACGGGACAGGGGTGTGCTTGCGAAACAAACTCTTTGACTGGGGCTGGCTCCGGTCAAGGAGTTTTGACGTTCCTGTGATATGTGTAGGCAACATCGCCGTAGGTGGAACGGGCAAGACGCCGCATACGGAGTATCTGATAAAGTTATTGCAGAATGAGGGCATAAACGTGGCTACACTGAGCCGCGGATACAAACGGAAGAGCAAAGGTTACATACTGGCAACCGCCGAAAGCAGCGTACAGAAAATCGGCGACGAGCCCTATCAGATAAAGAGCAAGTTTCCGGATATACGGGTGGCGGTAGATGAAAACCGCTGTCACGGCATCGAGCAGTTGCTTACATTGAAGAGTCCCGCCGTGGATGCAGTGTTACTGGACGATGCCTTCCAGCATCGCCATGTAAAGGCAGGAATGAATATCCTGCTGACCGACTACCACCGGTTGCTGTGTGACGACGCCCTGTTGCCTGCCGGAAGACTGCGCGAACCCGCCTGCGGGAAAAACCGCGCCCAGATAGTCATTGTAACGAAGTGTCCGGATGACATCAAGCCGATAGATTTCAACATCATCACCAAGAGGTTGAATCTGTATCCGTACCAGCAATTGTATTTCTCCAGATTCCGCTATGGCTCGGTGATGCCACTGTTCCCTGCAAAGGCAAAAGGCAGAATTACCTGCACCGGAGACGAACAGGTGCTACTTGTTACGGGTATCGCCTCTCCCGCCCCACTGGTGGAAGAAGTGAAATCCTACACCCCCAGCGTCAGCCTGCTGGAGTTTGGCGACCACCATGACTTCGGCGAGAAAGACTTGCTGCTCATCGAGAAACAATTTAACCTGTTGAAGGGAAACAACAGGCTGATTATCACGACAGAGAAAGATGCTACCCGACTGAAGAACCATCCCAACCTGAACGAAACACTGAAGCCGTACATTTATGTGCTTCCCATCGAAATAGAGTTTTTACAAAATCAACAATATATATTTAACCAAAACATTATTGGCTATGTTAGAACGTATTCAAGAAACCGCAGCTTATTTGAAAGGTAAGATGCACACGCATCCTGAGACAGCAATTATCCTCGGAACCGGACTTGGCAGCCTTGCAGGTGAGATTACCGAGAAGTATGAAATAAAGTATGAGGATATTCCCAACTTCCCCGTTTCTACGGTAGAGGGACACAGCGGCAAACTGATTTTCGGCAAGCTGGGTAATAAGGATATTATGGCCATGCAAGGACGCTTCCACTTCTATGAGGGATATTCCATGAAGGAAGTGACCTTCCCGGTACGTGTAATGCGGGAACTGGGTATCAAGACCTTGTTTGTTTCTAATGCCAGCGGCGGTACAAATCCCGATTTTGAAATCGGCGACCTGATGATTATCACCGATCACATCAATTTCTTCCCCGAACATCCGCTACACGGCAGGAATATTCCGTACGGCCCGCGCTTCCCGGACATGAGCGAGGCGTACGATAAAGAGCTTATCCGCAAGGCGGATGCAATTGCCGCTGAAAAGGGCATCAAGGTGCAGCACGGTGTGTACATCGGCACGCAAGGGCCTACGTTTGAAACTCCGGCGGAATACAAGATGTTCCGTATTCTGGGGGCAGATGCGGTAGGTATGTCTACCGTTCCCGAAGTAATCGTAGCTAACCACTGCGGTATCAAAGTGTTCGGCATATCGGTTATTACGGACTTAGGTGTGGAAGGCAAGATTGTAGAGGTTTCCCACGAAGAAGTGCAGAAAGCTGCGGATGCCGCACAGCCGAAGATGACGGAGATTATGAGGGAGTTGATTAACAGAGCGTAAGTAAATAAATGGTTGAAAGTTGATAGTCGGGAGTTGAAAGTTGCCGTGCAGTGTAAGTATGCAGTAACTATTCGCTTTTAACTATCAACTTTAACCTTTCAACTAATTAAGATGAGAACAGAAATAGCAACTCTCGGTGAGTTCGGCCTCATCCGCCACCTGACCGAAAGTATCGAATTAAAAAACGAATCAAGCCGGTACGGCATCGGGGATGATGCCGCCGTCCTCTCCTACCCGGCGGACAAAGAAGTGCTGGTCACCACCGATTTGTTACTGGAAGGCGTACATTTCGATTTGACGTATGTACCTTTGAAACATTTGGGATATAAATCGGCCGTAGTAAATTTTTCCGATATATATGCCATGAACGGTACACCCCGGCAAATCACCGTTTCGTTGGGACTGTCCAAACGTTTCAGCGTAGAGGATATGGAAGAGTTGTATGCCGGCATCCGCCTTGCCTGTGAGGAATACGGAGTGGATATTGTAGGCGGTGACACCTCTTCTTCCTATACGGGACTCACAATCAGCATCACTTGTATCGGTGAAGGTGAGAAAGGAAAGGTCGTTTATCGCAACGGCGCCAAAGAGACTGACCTTATCTGTGTTTCCGGCGACTTAGGTGCAGCCTATATGGGCCTGCAACTGCTGGAACGTGAAAAGAGCGTCCTTAAAGGGGGTGACAAAGATTTACAACCTGATTTCGCAGGCAAAGAGTATCTGCTGGAACGGCAACTGAAACCGGAAGCCCGCCGCGACATTATTCAGAAGTTGGCTAAAGAAGGTATTCAGCCTACTTCCATGATGGATGTTTCCGACGGCCTATCCTCGGAATTACTGCATATCTGCACGCAAAGCAAGGTCGGTTGCCGCATCTATGAGGAGCATATTCCCATCGACTACCAAACGGCCGTCATGGCAGAGGAGTTCAACATGAACCTGACGACTTGCGCCCTCAACGGCGGCGAGGATTACGAACTGCTGTTCACCGTGCCCATTGCCGACCATGAAAAGGTTTCCGAAATGGAAGGCATCAAGCTGATAGGCCATATCACTAAGCCGGAACTGGGTTGTGCCCTCATCAGCCGCGACGGACAGGAATTTGAACTGAAAGCACAGGGCTGGAATCCGCTTAAAGAGGAATCTGCCGCTCAGCAGGAAGAGGTTGAATAGACAAAATGCCCCAAAACCGGGGAAAAGAGGATATCAAATAGAAATCCGAAAATGACAAAACCTCAAGAATAAAATAAAAGAAGAAGGCATAAATAACGGATTTATTCCATACTCCTCTAAAAAAAATATACGCTGATAATTAACTATATAGAGAATTATCAGCGTTTTTTATTTCCTAACCTCTTGCATAGTCCAAAACTTTCACTACCTTTGCAACCGCAAAAGAGATAAAAATGGTGCCATAGCTCAGTTGGTAGAGCAAAGGACTGAAAATCCTTGTGTCCCCGGTTCGATTCCTGGTGGCACCACT
>ENA-UEOR01001548-UEOR01001548.1-human-gut-metagenome-genome-assembly--contig:-NODE-1548-length-13545-cov-5.290615_pt1 | contig 13545 bp, 8 predicted proteins | sample MGYA00242887_ERZ507890 | MGnify/ENA primary metagenome ERZ507890 (study PRJEB26167, sample SAMN06115431) | human gut metagenome | host: Homo sapiens | place: China:Guizhou | collected 2014-10-21...
CTTTGGGACGGGTAAAGAATACTATCGACGTTCTTTTTGACAACGCCGTATTCCTGCATTTGCTTCTTGGCTTGCCGTGTATTTGCAGTGCCAACTACGAAAGGAATGATATTGAATGGGACTGACCCTGACGGAAAAGATCCTGAAAGCACATCTGGTAGAGGGCGAAATGGTAAAGGGTTCTGAAATCGGAATCCGCATCGACCAGACACTGACACAGGATGCCACCGGTACAATGGCATATCTGGAATTTGAGGCAATGGGTGTACCTCGTGTACGCACTGAGCGAAGCGTGGCTTATATAGACCACAACACAATCCAGAACGGCTTTGAAAATGCAGATGACCACCGTTTTATCGGCAGCGTTGCAAAGAAACACGGCATCTACTTCTCCCGTCCCGGCAACGGTATCTGCCACCAGGTACATCTGGAGCGTTTCGGCGTTCCGGGAAAGACCCTGATCGGCTCTGACAGCCACACCCCGACTGGCGGCGGCATCGGCATGATTGCTATGGGTGCAGGCGGCCTGGACGTTGCAGTGGCAATGGGCGGCGGTACATACTACATCACCTGTCCGAAGGTAGTAAAGGTAGAACTGACCGGCAAGCTGTCTCCGTGGGTGGCTGCAAAGGATGTTATCCTGGAAGTGCTGCGCCGGATGTCCGTAAAGGGCGGTGTCGGCAAGGTCATCGAATACTGCGGCGAGGGTGTCAAGACTCTGTCCGTTCCGGAACGTGCCACCATCACCAACATGGGCACCGAGCTGGGTGCCACCACCTCCGTCTTCCCCTCTGATGAAGTGACCCGGTCTTTTTTGAAGGCCCAGGGCCGGGAGCAGGACTTTACGCCCCTTGCCGCCGATCCTGACGCGGCCTATGACCGAGTCATCCACATCGACCTGGACGCCCTGGAACACATGATCGCCTGTCCCCCTATGCCGGAAAACGTGGTCACCGTCCGCAGCCTGAAGGACACCAAGGTGGACCAGGTGTGCGTAGGCTCCTGCACCAACTCCTCCCTGTACGACATGCTGAAGGCCGCCGCCATGCTGAAGGGAAAAACCGTGGCCCCCTCCGTCAGCATGTCCGTGTCCCCCGGCTCCCGGCAGGTCCTGACCATGCTGGCCAACTGCGGCGCCCTGTCCGACATTCTGGCTTCCGGCGCCCGGCTGCTGGAATGTGCCTGCGGCCCCTGCATCGGCATGGGCTTCTCCCCCAACTCCGGTGGCGTGAGCCTGCGGACCTTCAACCGCAACTTTGAGGGCCGCAGCGGCACGGCGGATGCCAAGGTGTATCTGGTGTCCCCGGAGACCGCCGTGGCCGCCGCCCTCACCGGGGAGATCACCGATCCCCGCGATTTGGGGCTGGACGCTCTCCATGTGGATCTGCCTGACCGCTTTCTCATCGATGACAGCGCTGTGCTGGCCCCTGCCGCCCCGGAGGATGCGGCCCAGCTGGAGGTGCTTCGCGGTCCCAACATCAAGGAATTCCCTCAGGGCAAGCCTGTGGGGGACGCCATCACCGCCAAGCTGACCCTAAAGGTAGGGGATAACATCACCACCGACCACATCATGCCCGCAGGCTCCAAGATTCTGCCCTACCGCTCCAACATCCCCAAGCTGTCCGAGTTCTGCTTCGGCGTGTGCGACAAGGACTTCGCCAAAAAGGCCAAGGAGGCCGGGGAAACCATTCTGGTGGGCGGCAGCAACTACGGACAGGGTTCCTCAAGAGAACACGCGGCGCTGGTGCCCCTGTACTTAGGTGTCCGGGCAGTCATCGCCAAGAGCTTCGCCCGTATCCACGCCGCCAACCTCATCAACGCCGGTATCCTGCCCCTGACCTTTGCCGACCCCGATGACTATGACGCCTTGACTCAAGATGAGACCCTGACTCTCACCGGCATCGACGCCGGCCTGGACAGCGGCACCATGACGCTTCACGCTGGAAACCGTGAAATCCCCGTCTGCGGCAGCTTCACCAAGCGGCAGGCGGCAATGCTCCGGGCAGGCGGTCTGCTGAATTACACGAAAGAAAGCAATGACTGATGGATCAGAACACATATATCGAGCAGGCGGCGGCACATTTCCGCACCTTACTGACTGAGCAGTTAAACCGGCAGGAGCGTATGGCCCAAGGCTCCCCCGCCAAGGACTTTTCCCGTATGGAGCGCATCGTCATCGGCCTGATCCCCGGTGACGGCATCGGTCCCATCCTCATGGCCCAGGCCCGGCGGGTGTTGGAAAAGCTGCTGGCGGACGAGATTGCCAATGGCCGGGTGGAACTGCGGGACATCGAGGGGTTGACCATTGAAAACCGCACTGCTCAGGGCAAAGCCATTCCTGACGAGGTGCTGGCCTCCATCAAGGACTGCGACGTGCTGCTGAAAGGCCCCACGGAGACTCCCAAGGGCGGTACGCTGGAAAGCGCCAATGTGGCCATGCGCCGGGAGCTGGACCTGTTTGCCAACGTGCGGCCTGTATCCGTCCCGAAGCTGGGCATCGACTGGACCTTCTTCCGGGAGAATACGGAGGGCGAATACGCTCTGGGCAGCCGGGGCGTTGAGGTGCCCGGTATGCTGAGCATGGATTTCAAGGTCACCACAGACGCCGGTACCCGCCGCATCGCCAAGGCCGCCTTTGACTTTGCCCGGGCCAACGGCAAAACCAATGTGGCCATCGTCACCAAGGCCAACATTATGAAAAAGACCGACGGAATGTTCACCCGCATCTGCCATGAGGTTGCTGCGGACTATCCGGAGATCACCGCCGAGGACTGGTACATCGACATCATGACCGCCAATCTGGTGAACCCGGAGATCCGCAGCAGGTTTCAGGTATTCGTTCTGCCCAATCTGTACGGCGACATCATCACCGACGAGGCCGCCCAAATCCAGGGCGGCGTAGGCACGGCGGGCAGCGCCAACACCGGCAGTCAATATGCCATGTTCGAGGCCGTCCACGGCACCGCCCCCCGGCTCATCGCCGACGGCGAGGGGGACTACGCCAATCCCGCCAGCATTTTGAAGGCGGCAGAGCTGCTGCTGCGGCACATCGCCATGGCGGACAAGGCAGATCAGCTCGCCGCCGCTATGGGCCTCTGCACGGAGACAGAGCGCCGGGTGGTCATGACTGGTCACCGGGACGGGGCCTCCTGCGTCCAGTTCGTGGATTATCTGCTGGAAAAGCTGTAAAAGCAGCATCCAAACGGTTTACCTGTCCATATCGTCAAAAAGCGGTCCGCAGATATCTGCGGACCGCTTTTTGGTATGTTAGAACAAATCAGTCAACATGACAGAAAAACAGCAAAATAGGACACATTCACATTGCTGACTTCCACATATGGCATTTTCAGAAGGAAAACAGAGATAGACTTCCACAGAAACTTCCATCCCAACGGCGGAGGACGCAGAAAGAGAGGGAATCGGTTTCCCGATTCCCTCTCAAAAGATTTTGGTTTTTGCGGAACTTACTTGTTGAAGTACCGCTTCAGCATGCCCTCCAGAGCCTTGCCGTGACGAGCCTCATCGCGGGCCATCTCATGGACGGTGTCGTGAATAGCGTCCAGACCGTTCTTCTTGGCGCAGGCGGCCAACTCAAACTTGCCGGCAGTAGCACCGTACTCGCAGTCCACACGCCAGGCCAGATTCTTCTCGGTGGAGGCGGTCATGTTGCTCTCCAGGTCGCTGCCCAGCAGCTCGGCGAACTTAGCGGCGTGCTCGGCTTCCTCATAAGCGGCCTTCTCCCAGTAGAGGCCGATCTCGGGATAGCCCTCACGGTGAGCGATCCGGGCCATGCACAGATACATACCCACCTCGCTGCACTCGCCGTTGAAGTTGGCCATGAGCTGATCGAAGATATACTTCTTATCCTCCTCGGAGATGTCGGCGTTGTTCTTCACGGTCTCTGCATAGATGCCGAACTTGTGCTCAGCAGCCAGCTTCAGCTCGCCCTTGACCTCTTCAAACGCATTCTTGGCGTGGCAGACGGGGCACTCGACGGGAGCCTCGGGACCCTCATAAATGTAACCGCAAACCTTGCAGACCCACTTCTTCATAGATGTATCCTCCTTAAATAATTACCTTATCTTCGCTCTTTCCCTGAGCGTTTTTTGCTTTGTGAGTGTAGTATATCAGGAATTATTTCTATTTGCAAGTTGCAAATGCAACTTTTTTGAAAGAATATAAAATTGTTCACGCTTTGTTAGAGCTATTGAACTATTCAAAGACTATCCCACACAGATACAGCGGCCGGGGAAGCGATCGCTTCCCCGGCCACACTGGTTGATCTTATTCCTCGTTCCGGGCCTTGGCCTCGGCGATCGCCTTCTCCTGCGCCGCGGGAGGGCAATCCTCATAGCGGACAAAGTGCAGGGTAAAGGTGCCGCGGGACTGAGTCATGGAGCGGAGGTCGATGGCATAGGTGCTCATCTCGCCCATGGGGACCTCAGCGGTGATGACCTGCTCGCCATTGCCGGCAGGGTCCATACCCATGACGCGGCCGCGGCGCTTATTCAGGTCGCCCATGACATCGCCCATGTAGCTGTCAGGCACGGTGACCTTCAGCTCGCCCACAGGCTCCATCAGGCAGGGGTTACCCTCAGGCAGAGCGGCCTTGTAGGCCAGCTGAGCGGCGGTCTTAAATGCGATTTCGGAGGAGTCAACGGGGTGATAGGAGCCATCATACAGAACGGCCTTCAGATTCACCACCGGATAACCGGCCAGAGGACCGTGGACGCAGGCCTCCCGCAGGCCCTTTTCCACAGCGGGGAAATAGTTCTTGGGCACGGAGCCGCCGAACACTTCCTCGGCGAAGATCATATCATCCTGCTCGGTCTGGGGCTCGAAGCGGATCCACACGTCACCGAACTGGCCGCTGCCGCCGGTCTGCTTCTTATGGCGGCCCTGCTTCTGCACGGTCTTGCGGATCTTCTCACGGTAAGCCACGCGGACAGGGCTCAGCTCCACTTCCACGTTGAAGCGGGTCTTGAGCTTGCTGACCAGCACGTCTACCTGCATATCGCCGGCGCCGGAGAGGACCATCTGATGGGTCTCGGCGTTGTTGACCACGGAGAAGGAGGGGTCCTCCTCATTGAGACGGTTCAGGCCCTGAGCCACCTTATCGTCCTGGCCGCGGGTCTTGGGGGCGATGGCCACAGAGTAGCAGGGTTCAGCGAAGGGGATGCCCTTCAGCGCCACAACCTTACGGCTGTCGCACAGGGTATCGCCGGTCTTGACCTTATCCATCTTGGCGATGGCGCCGATATCGCCGCACACCAGCTCCTTGACCTCGGTGGCCTTCTTACCCCGCATGGTATACAGGCGGCCCAGCTTCTCGTTGTCGCCGGTGCGGGCATTGACCATGGTCATATCCGGCGTGATGCTGCCGGAGAGGACCTTCACGAAGGAGTACTTGCCGTACTGGTCAGAAATGGTCTTGAACACGAAAGCCGTGGGCACACCACCGGCGGACACCACGAATTCCTCGGTGGTGCCGTCAGCCAGAGTGGCCTTATGATAGTTGCCCTGCTCGGGAGAGGGCAGCAGCTCCATGATGTTGTCCAGCAGCATCAGGGTGCCCATATCAGCCACGGCGCTGCCGCACAGCACGGGGAACACGCTCAGCTCACGGACGCCCTGACGGAGGCCCTGAGCCATCTCGGCGTAGGTGAAGTCCTCGCCGTTGAAGAAGCGCTCCATGAATTCCTCGCTGGTCTCCGCCACGGATTCCTTCAGCGCATCGTTGAACTCGTTGATGACGGCCACCTTATCCTCAGGCAGCTCGATCTCCACACGCTTGCCGTCCTGCATCTCATAGGCGCGCTTATTCAGGATGTCCATGAGGCCGGTGACTTTCTTGTTTTCGTCCAGCGTAGGCACCACAACGGGAGCGATCTTGTTGCCGAAGCGCTCACGGAGCGCATCAAAGGTGGCGTTATAGTCGCTGTGATCCTCGTCGATCTTGGAGATATAGATAAAGCGGGGCATATTCCGCTCTTCGCAATACTTCCACGCCTTCTCAACGCCCACGGACACACCGTCCTTGGCGGAGGCCACGATGATGGCGGCGTCGGCGGCCCGGAGGGCCTCCATCACTTCGCCGGAAAAGTCGAATGCGCCCGGAGTATCCAGCACGTTGATGCGGCAGCCCTTATAGTCGATAGGCGCCACAGCGGTGGACAGAGAGATCTGACGCTTGACCTCTTCGGGATCATAATCACAAACGGTATTGCCGTCCGCGACTCTGCCCATACGGTCGATGGCGCCGGTCATAAACAGCAGGCTCTCTGCCAGAGAAGTCTTACCGCTGCCGCTGTGACCCAGCAGGCAGACGTTACGGATGTTCTGTACTGAATAGCTCATGTTTGTTCCACTCCTTATGTTGATGCTGTTGACACGGCCCGAACGGGCCGATAAAAGATCTGTCAACCATTGAGACTCACTCAATGTGTTAATTATACCGCTTTTTCACAGGCAATACAATAAGAATTTTGTGAGATCTCACATTTTGGAGGGGTAGGCAAAAAGGGTCGCCTATTTTTGTGGGGTCCCTCAAATATCATTTTCCTTGAAAAAAAAGTCTTTTGGTCCCGGACAGCGCGAAAAAGTACCGGGAGGCAGGGAAAAAGCCTGCCTCCCGGTACTTTATTCTGTCAAGTGTCAATATCGGCCGGTCCAGTCGCTCATCAGCAGCACCGGCAGGGTCCACAGCAGCAAAAACACCGTCAGGGACAGGGGGGTGAGCAAATCGAACTTCCCCAGAGACACCAGATACGCCGTCAGCAAAACGCCGGCGGCGCTGCCCGCCAGGGACAGCCAGGTAGCCCGGCGCACCGCTGTCCGCAGACGGCGGCTGCCCACCACTGCTTCGGCGTAAGGCAGCAGGCCCTCCCGCAGCAGCAGCGCCCGGGGCAGGCCCCGGTCCTCCTCCGCCTCGCTGAGGGCCACCCGGTCCGTCAGCTGCGGATACTCCACCTTGATCTTCTTATAGAATTTCCGCTTCAGCAGCGCCGGGGTGATGTTGGGGTCCCGCACTGCCAGAATCGGCGTGATCCGGCTGCGGTGCAGGGTCCGCAGCGCGTAATCCACATTTTCCGACGCCTCGTACTTCACGGCGAACACCGCCGCCAGCTGATGATCGATGGCCAGGAAAATGCCGGTTTTCAGATTGATGTTGCTTGGCAGGCGCACATCCTGCTTCCGCAGGAAGGAGGCCGTCCCCAACAGGACGGATTCCCCGTGGATCGTGCAGCCAAAGCCGCCCTGCTCATAGAAGCTCAGGTCCTGAGCCGTTTCCCGTGGGGCGTTCTCCCCCACCGCCAGTCCCTCAAAGACCCGCTCCAGGCCGCAGCCCGCCGCACGGGCGGCTGCCGCCGCATAGGCCGACACCTTGCCCAGCTCCTCGCCGTAGACCTTCACGCCGTTGAGCCGAATGGTCCCCGGCGGAAACAGGTCGGTATCCGTCAGGATCATGCCCCGGCGCTTTCCTACCCGGGCCGCGCCGTCCCATCCCGCCACGGCACAGCCGCTTTTCTGCTGTCGGCGGGTCAGCTGAGACCATGGCAGGCTCCAGCACAGCGGCAGGGAACAGGTGGCTCCCGCCGTCAGGATCACGGACCAGTTCCGCAGGAAGTCAATTCCGTGTCCCCGTCCCAAAGAGATCAGGCCCGCGAATACCAGCGCGGCCATAAAAATCACCGGCAGGAACACCGTCTGAAGACGGGAGGCATAATCATCCCGCATGGCGGTGGTGTAAAAGCCCCGCAGGTCTCCCCTCTGCTTGCAGGCACCCCTTGGAGTTTCCGTGACCAAGTAAGGGGGGTGATCGTCCAGCGATGCCAAACGGAAGCTATCATAGCTGCCCCGGCTTTCCCGGCTGATGCCCCACTGGGCAAAGCACAGCGCCAGTCCCGCCGCCGCAGTATAGGGCAGCGCTTCTCCCCGCCCCGGAACAAGCAGCCACAACGCGCAGTCCACCACCGCCGCCAGCACCGCCAACGACACCAGCAGTGCGCTGACGCAGCGTTTTTCACTCAGCTTCCGGATCGCGTACACCGGCACGTGCCAGCACAGCACCAATTCGATCAGCAGACAGGCCAGCATGGCAACGCCTTGGATCTGCCGGTCTCCGGTCCAGAAGGGGACCGTGACGCCGTACTGCTCCGCCGCCATAGCGGCGATAGGCACCAGCGCTGTAAAAAAGGCAAACCCCAGAGACCGGTGACGGCTCTTATAGGCTTCCCGCTCCTCAGACGCGACCTCGCTAAGCTCCGGCTCTTCCCCGATGCTCTCTGCCTCGGTAAGAGGCTTTACCGATTCCTCCGGGGCTTCCATGGAATCGTAGAGCTGCTCCGTTTCCTCCTGCCGCTTCCGGGAGAACAGCCCCCGTTTCGGCTTCAGCAGCGTTTCGTGGTGCTCCTCCATCACGGCCCCTACCGTTGTCCCTACCAGTTCTTCCAGACTCAGGAAGCGGGTAGCCTCCGGCTCCGGGCCGTCATCTGTCCGGAGTTCTTCCTCCGGGTCCGAATCGTCGGCAAGGGGGGCCTCCCCGTCCTGTTCCAGCGCCGCCGCAGCGATCCGTTCCTCCCAGAGGGCCATTGCCGATTTGGGCGTTGGAGATGGGGCCGTCTCTGTCGGTTTAGGGGCGGAAGGCTGTGCAGGAGCCGGTGCCTTGGGCGTATCCGGCTCTGCCGGAGCGGTCTCACGCTCCACCTCTTCCATGATTTTCTGCTGGCGGCTGGAGCCGTACTCCGCCAGAATTTCCTCTAAGGTGTAATCCTCGTCAGACGGCGGCGTATCCCAGGTGCCTGTGCCGTATTCTGTTTTCTCGACATCCTTTGACACCGTGTTCTCTCCAAACTTCTCAGTTCATCCGCTGACGCACGGCCTCATACAGCAGGATCGCTGCCGAGGCGCTGGCGTTCAGGGAATTCAGATCACCCTTCATGGGGATGCTCACCAGAAAATCGCAGTTTTCGGCAGCCAGACGGGTCATGCCGTCCCCCTCGCTGCCGATGACGATGGCAGCGGCGCCCTTCAGGTCCGCGTCATACAGGCCGGTGGTGCCGTTGGCCGCCGTGCCGAATACCCAGACCCCCTGCTTTTTCAGGTCCTTCAACAGAGAAGGGATGTTGGGCACACGGGCCACCTTCATGTGGGACACCGCGCCCGCGGAGGTCTTGGCCACCACGCTGGTCAGGCCCGCACTGCGGCGCTTGGGAATGACCACGCCGTGAGCGCCGGCGCAATAAGCCGTCCGGATGATGGCGCCCAGATTGTGGGGGTCGGAGATCTCGTCGCACACCACGATCAGGGGCGACTCGTTCTTGGCGGCGGCATCTGCCAGAATATCGTCTACACTGACGTACTCCCGCACCGCTGCCAGAGCGATGACGCCCTGATGGGCGTGGGTGCGGCTCATGCCGTCCAGCTTCCGCCTGTCGGCCTCCACCACCACGATGCCCGCCGCCCGGGCCTTGGAGGCGATGTGGCCCAGGGTCTTGTCCACCTCACCCTTCTGGATGAAAATTTTGTCGATGCTGGCCTCCGTCCGCAGGGCTTCGATCACCGCGTTGCGGCCTTCAATGAGGCCGTCGGCCTCGGCGGTCAGCTGGTCTTTTCTTTCGTCTGTCATATTGAAATCCTCTCATGATCGGAATTTGTCAAAATCTGCAGGGTATACTTTTTACAGTATATCACAGAACCGGTCCACAATAAAGATGAATTTGAAAAATCGTTCCGCCTTAGCGCGTCTGAATTTACAGAAAGTTTATGAAAAGGCAGTCTCTTTTCCTTGTGGTTTCAAGGAGGTTGTGCTATACTGCTTTTTAATTTCACACACTCTGAAAGGAGTTCTCAATGGACCAGAACGATAAAAACAATAAAAACCGACGGGGCAACCGCAATCTGCTGGGCGCTGTCAAGCTGGTGGCCTGGGCGTTGGTGCTGACGCTGGTGTTCTACTGCACCAGCAGCTACATGGGGTCTGCCGGAAAGCAGGCCTCCAACGTCAACATCAAATACAGCGATTTCATCGCCATGATGGAGAGCAAGCAGGTGGAAGACGTCACCGTGGACCTCTCCGAGGGTCTGCTGTATATCGTCCCCAAGGACGGCTATGTCTACACTGCTGAGAATGGCACCGCCTACACCAAGTCCACGGATCAGGACGGCAAGGCCGTTTACGCTTTTACCGACGCCGACGGCAAGGAGCATACTGCGGCGCTGAAGCTCTTTACCGTAAAGATGGAGTCTAATGACACTCTGGTGGAGCGGATGCATGAGGCCGGAAAAACAGACTATGACACGAAGTACGAGCCTCAGATGAGCCCGCTCCTTCTGTTCGCCATCAACTTCATCCTGCCCTTTGTGTTCATCATGCTCATGTTCTCCCTCGTCATGCGGATCATGGCGAAAAAGGGCGGCATGGGAGGCATGGGCGGGATCGGCGGCGTAGGCAAGGCCAACGCCAAGGTCTACATGGAAAAGCAGACCGGCGTCACCTTTGCCGATGTGGCCGGTCAGGACGAGGCCAAGGAATCCCTGACGGAGATCATCGACTTCCTGCACAATCCCAAGAAATATACCGACATCGGTGCCAAGCTCCCCAAGGGCGCTTTGCTGGTAGGCCCTCCGGGCACCGGCAAAACGCTGCTGGCCAAGGCCGTGGCCGGCGAAGCCAATGTCCCCTTCTTCTCCATCTCCGGCTCCGACTTTGTGGAGATGTTCGTGGGCGTGGGCGCGTCCCGTGTCCGCGACCTCTTTAAGGAGGCCGCCAAGGTAGCCCCCTGTATCGTATTCATCGATGAGATCGACACCATCGGCAAATCCCGTGACTCCGGGCGCTTCGGCGGCAATGACGAGCGGGAGCAGACCCTGAACCAGCTTCTTGCCGAAATGGACGGCTTTGACCCCACCAAGGGCATCATCCTTCTGGCCGCCACCAACCGGCCCGAGGTGCTGGATCAGGCCCTTCTGCGGCCCGGCCGGTTCGACCGCCGCATCATCATCGATCGTCCCAATCTGGCGGGCCGTCTGGCCACCCTTCAGGTCCATACCCGGAACATCAAGCTGGCTGAGGATGTCAACTTGAAGAAGGTGGCGCTGGCCACCGCCGGCTGCGTGGGCGCGGATCTCGCCAACCTTGTGAATGAGGCCGCTCTCCGGGCCGTCCGGAAAGGCCGCAAGCTGGTGATCCAGGAGGACCTGCTGGCCGCCTTCGAGCTGGTCATCGCCGGCACGGAGAAAAAGGGCAGCGTCCTGACGGAATTTGAGAAAAAGCTGGTGGCCTACCATGAGGTCGGTCACGCCATGGTGGCCTACAAGCAGAAGAACACAGAACCGGTCCAGAAGATCACCATTGTCCCTCACACCCAAGGCGCGCTGGGTTACACCCTGCTGATGCCGGAGGAGGATAAGACAGAGCTGCGGACCCGGGACGAGCTGATGGCGAAGATTGCTGTGTCCATGGGTGGCCGCGCCGCCGAGGAAGTGGTGATGAACACCATGACCAACGGTGCCTCTCAGGACATTCAGGAGGCCACCGGCGTGGCCCGGAACATGGTTGCCATGTTCGGCATGAGCGACCAGTTCGGCATGATGGCTCTGGCCTCCCGCCGCAGCCAGTATCTGGACGGCGGCTACGGTCTGGACTGCGCGCAGGACACCGCCGCCGCTATGGACAAGGCCGTGAAGGATATCCTGGACAAGTGCTATGCCGACGCCGTGAACATCATCCGGGAAAACCGTGAGGACATGGACAAGGTGGTGGCCTATCTGCTGGAGAAGGAGACCATCACCGGCGCGGAGATGGTGGCCATCATCGAGGGCCGGGATCCCTCCACCGTGGAGGACGCCTACGCCTCCACTCTGGCCCACGAGAATGGCTTCCGCCCCTCTCAGCCGGAGGTCATCGAGCCTGCCGCCCGGAAGGTCCACATGATCTCCGAGAAGATCGAGGCCCCGGAGAACGCTCCCGCCGGCGGGGAGACGAACAACGAGGATAAACCATCCTCTGACGAAGCGCCGTCTGACGAGAAACCTGAATCTAAACAGGAAAACGACTCCAGATCCGAATAACCACCAAACAGGCGTACCGTCCGGTACGCCTGTTTTTGAAAACGAGAGAAAAGAGAGGAAACACCATGATCCGTATTGCCAAGGAATCCGACCTGCCTGCCGTAGCCGCCGTCTACGAGGCTATTTTAGACCATGAGGACGCCACCGGCCTCCACTACACTGGCTGGAAGCGGGGCGCTTACCCCACCGCCGACACCGCCCGGAATATCTTCAACGCCGGGACGCTGTATGTAGGCGTGGACGAGGACGGCACGGTCTGGGGCAGCATGAATCTCAACGGCATCCAGCTGCCGGAATGCAAAAACGGTGGCTGGTCCATCCCGGCTGAGGACAGCCAGGTGGCCGTCATCCACACCCTGACCATCCATCCTGACCGGGCGGGACAGGGCTTGGGGCGGCAGATGGTGGCCTTTGCCGAGGACACCGCCCGCAGTCAGGGCAAGACCGTCATGCGGTTTGACACCGGCGTGGGCAACGCCGTTTCCAACCACCTCTACCCCGCCATCGGCTACCGCTTCGCCGGGACGGTGGACACCTTCTTCATGGGCTACGTCCACTGCCCCCTGAATCTCTACGAAAAAAAGCTGTAAAACCCCTGTGTAAACCCACGGTTTACAAATTTCGCCGGGAAGTTGGTGGCGATTTTGCCCGCTTTCGGCGATACTGTTCCCACGAAAGGATGTGACGCGTATGACCACAGGCCAGCGGATCGCCCTGAAGCGAAAAGAGGCCGGATTGTCCCAAGAGACACTGGGCGCGGAGCTGGGCGTTTCCCGGCAGTCCATTTACAAGTGGGAATCGGATACCGCCCTGCCGGAGATCGACAAGCTGGTGGCCCTCAGCCGCCGGTTCGGTGTGACCGTAGGCTGGCTGTTAGGAGTGGAGGAAGCGCCGGAGACGGCCTCTGCCCCGGACAGCGGCGAATTGACGGACGCCCAGCTGAAAATGGTGGAGGAGATCACGGCGCGGTACATCGCCGCCCTGCCGGCTCCGAAGCCCCGGAAGAAATGGCCCTATGTGCTGGCAGCGCTGATGGTGCTGTATGCCGCCCACCGCGCCTATCAGAGCATTGACCGGCAGTTTGACGGCGTTTACAGCCGGATTGGTCAGATGGATAGCAGTATGTCCAATCAGGTATACAGCATCTCCGGTCAGGTGGAGGAGATCCTCAAACAGCAGAACAGCCTGACGGTGGACTATGGAATAAAGTTGGTATCTGCCGATCTGGTCAAAAACGCCGTGACTTTCTCTGTCTACGCCGTCCCCAAAACATACGTGGAGGGCATGCGCGTTGAATTTTCAGTGGACAACGGCCACAATTCCAACAGCAAAACCGTCCTGTCTGAGCCGGATCAGAATGGGCAGCCGGTCAGCGAGAAATTCTCGGCGGAGCTGACCTGTGAACTGACGGATGACATCTCCATCACCGCGGTATTCGTCATGCCGGACGGCACCCGGCAGACCCAGCCCCTG
>ENA-UEOR01001552-UEOR01001552.1-human-gut-metagenome-genome-assembly--contig:-NODE-1552-length-13517-cov-37.833854_pt1 | contig 13517 bp, 9 predicted proteins | sample MGYA00242887_ERZ507890 | MGnify/ENA primary metagenome ERZ507890 (study PRJEB26167, sample SAMN06115431) | human gut metagenome | host: Homo sapiens | place: China:Guizhou | collected 2014-10-21...
TTGTACTTTTAATAATCATGACTGGGTTCCTGTTGCTTTATCAAAGGTGATGAATGGAAGTGTTTTGTTTGAATCAGTCGGGAGAGGAATTTTATGGGGAGATAATCAAATAAGAACTTATTTAAACGAAGGAAAGGGGATCGTTTTCTTAGCATTTATCAGCCAAAATGGGCGGTTGAATAATAAACCTATAGGGTTTCCTATAATTCTTTTAGAAGATGGAACCATAAAAGAGCTGTGTGCTAGTACAGAAAAAGAAAGTATTATACTTTACCGTAAATACCCATATTATGGAAGTAATAATGCAATAATACATGATAGTAATGAAATATGTGTCGATAATGAATATGAATTGTTCTATTGGAATATGAAATGGATTAGTTTAGGGCGAAAATTAGCAGTCGACAATAAACTTCATTATGATGATGTGCCTAAAGGCGCTTTATTGTGGTTAAAAAATCATACTCAAGGAAAAGAAGAGCGGATTTTTACATACGAAGACGGGAAACAAGTTTGGTGGTAGAAATGGAAAATAAATGGCTGAAATATGGAATAGCATTGGTGGCAGGCATACCGGTTGCGTTGTGTCTCAGCGTGGTGTGTTGTAGTACGTCTTCACTGTCATCCGATATTTTGGCGGATGACTGGCGGTGGATGTATGCCTGTGGAGTTCTTTCATCGGCAGCTTTTGCCCTGTTGATATTTCTTTTTCCGGCACGGATTAAGGAATGTCTGTCGGCTGTCGTTTCATGGGTGTTTATTCTATACGGAGGTATAGAAGCCGTTTGGGGCATCCGCCAGGTATACGGATTTACCTATTCCAACCATTCCCTCTATGCCTTGACCGGTTCGTTCTATAATCCCGGTCCTTATTCAGGCTACCTTGCCATGATATTCCCTATCTGCCTGTATGAATGGTTAAAGCGGAAAGAGGGTAAGAAAACCATACCTTATTATGTTGCTTTAGCTGTCATGCTATTGATTCTTTGTGTGTTGCCTGCCGGAATGAGCCGCTCGGCATGGATAGCCGCAGCGGTCTCTTCCATTTATGTTTGTGGTATACACTATAAGATGGAAATTCAGCATTATATCAGGCATCATCGTAAGCAGGCAGTGTCTTTTGCCATAGTAACCTTTATTTTGGGCGGTATAGCATTGGGTGGCATTTATCAAATGAAAAAGGATTCGGCAGACGGCCGTCTGTTTATGTGGAAAATTGCTGCCCAAGCTGTCAGTGAGCACCCATGGACAGGATGCAGATGGAACAGTGTTCCGGCTGCTTACGGACAAGCGCAGGAGAATTATTTTGCAGCCGGAAATTATACGGCAACGGAGGAACTTGTGGCAGGTGCTCCCGAATATGTTTTCAATGAATATCTGCAAGTAGCCATTGCCTGGGGAATACCTGTGCTTTGCATCGGGTTGTTGATACTAGGTGGGAGCATGTACATAGGTCATAAACAAGGCATCTATGGACTATGCGGCGCATTGCTATCTTTAGCGGTATTTGCGTTTTCTTCTTATCCATTACAATTTCCAGCGTTTGTTTCGGCTTTGATTATATTAGTATTAGCTTGCGGTATCCGTGTTCTTCCTTTAGAGAAAGTTTGGCCTCGCATTTTATTTACTGTTTTATTGTTAATCGGAAGCTATGGCTGTTTCTGTAAATATCAGCAGAAATCCAAGACTGTAGAAGCTTGTAAGCAATGGACCAAAAGCCGTATGTTTTACCACTCGGGAGCTTACCGGCAAGCGGTGGAAAGCTATGCTGAAATTCAGAAAGAAATGAAAGGGAATACCCGCTTTATGTTTGAGTATGGCCATGCCTTGCATAAACTGCATGAACCCGAACTGTCTAACAAGGTACTGAAAGAGGCCTTGAAAGTGAGTGGCGATCCCATGATACTAAATATTATCGGGAAAAATGAACAAGACATGAAGCACTATGATAGTGCGGAATATTGGTTTATGCGTGCTGTCCATCGGTTGCCCGGAAGGATTTATCCTTATTATCTTTTGGCCAATCTATATGCGGATCCGTTTTTTTATCGGTGTGACAAATTGGAGCGGATGGTACAGACGGTATTGGAGAAAGAACCGAAAATTCAATCTACCGCTATCAAGCAGATGAGACGGAAAGCACGGGAATTATTAAAAAAAGTACCCGAAAATTAGTTTTTTCAAAATAAAAAGTTTTTATTTGTTATAGATATCACAAAATATGACCATGAAATTACACATATTTGCATCAGGCTTATTATTAGCCGTTTCTTTCACTGCCTGCTCGGGAGAAAAAAAGGAAACAACGGAAAAAGAAGGGGTGGAAACAGTTCTTCCTTCTTTACCCAATGAGGTGACGGTGATGCCGCTGAAAAAGCAGGTTTTCAATCATGAATTGATCAGTAACGGGAAAGTGACGGCACAGGATTATGCCGACCTGTATTTTCGTACCTCGGAAGTGGTGGCGAATATCTGGGTAAAGAACGGGGATATAGTGCGGAAAGGTCAAAAAATAGCCCAATTGGATTTGTTTAAGTTGAACAATACGTTGGTACAGAATAAAAATAGTTTGGCACAGGCTACCCTGGAGATGCAGGATGTGTTGATAGGACAAGGATATGCTCCCGATAATCTGAAGGTGATACCTGCTGATGTGCTGGAACTGGCAAAAGTAAAAAGCGGGTATGAGCAGAGCAAAGCTCAATATGAATCTGCTCAATATGATATGGAACAAGCTACGTTGACTGCTCCTTTCGATGGAGTGATTGCCAACCTCTTTGAAAAGAGATATAATATGCCCAAAACTTCCGAGCCTTTCTGCCGGGTAATCAATGCCGGAAAATGTAGCGAGCAGTGAAGTGACAAAAGATTCCATTAAGATCACCTGGGATGCACCGGCATCAACAGAAGGAATCGCAGGATATAAGATCTATGTCAACGGAGCCGTATATGCAGCCGATATTTCCAAAGATGCAGTAGGATATACACTTTCCGGTCTGAAGGCAGGAGAGACTTATCAGATCCAGGTTGTTGCAGGCGGAACAGACGAGCATGCAACAGAGTATGCGGCAGCAGCACTCAGCGTAACAACGAAGTCTGAAAATAAAGACGACAATAATGGCGGAAATGACAACAATGGCGGTAATAACAATAACGGCGGAAATAACAACAATGGTAATAATGGAAATGCCGGAAATAACAAGCCGTCAGATAACAAGAACACTACAACCGACAAGAATCAGAATAGTACAGTAAATAAAGCAGCTAAGACAGGAGATATGACAAACGTTGTATTCCCTGCAGCAGTGATGCTGCTTGCAGGTGCAGTAGTGGCAGGAGTCCTTTTCAGAAGAAAATGGATGAAATAAGAGTCTGATTTGTTAAAAGAAATACAGAAGAAAAAGAATAGAAAGCGGAAGCAGATGCATTCTTAAGATTCTCTAAACCACCTGAAATCCCTTGACAAATCAGCACATGACCGCTATAGTATTTGTAGTTAAAAAATATTTAACAATTTAGTAAAGAATTAAAGGTGCTGAGGAAGAGGAGTACATCGTTACTGCCGTCAGAGAGAACCGTTCGGGGAGAGGAGCAAAGCTGCCGGTCAGACCGGTTGGGAGAGAAGATCACCCGGCTGAAAGACGGTTTCGGAGAGGGATGATGGAAGGTAGCTTCTGAACCGGATATCTGAAGGGCTGTAAAGTCTGTGGAAGTTCCTGGATTCAGGATTTCAGAATGCAGAGGCAGGGCAGGTAGGATGTCCCGGAGTGGTTTCCGTTAAAGAACTTAAGAGATACAGAAAATTGTCTGTAAGATAAGGTGGTACCGCGAGATTTTCGCCCTTTACATTAGTAAAGGGCGTTATTTATATTATAGACAATTAGAAAAGTAAAGGAGAGATAGAATGAGCAAGGAGCTTGCAAAGACTTACGATCCGAAGCAGATCGAAGAGAAGATGTATGAAAAATGGTGTGAGAATAAGTATTTTCACGCAGAAGTAGATAGAAGTAAGAAGCCTTTTACGACGGTGATGCCGCCTCCGAATATCACAGGAAAGCTGCACATGGGTCATGCACTGGATAATACACTGCAGGATATCCTGATCCGTTATAAGAGAATGGAAGGATACAATGCACTGTGGATTCCGGGAACAGACCATGCGGCTATTTCTACCGAGGTCAAGGTTACGAACCAGTTAAAAGAAGAGGGAATTGACAAAAAGGAACTGGGCCGTGAGGGATTCCTTGAGAGAACCTGGCAGTGGAAAGAAGAGTATGCGGGAACGATTGAGAATCAGTTAAAGAAGCTTGGTATTTCCTGTGACTGGGACAGAGAGCGTTTCACCATGGATGAGGGATGTTCCAAAGCAGTAGAAGAAGTATTTATCAGCCTTTATGAAAAAGGTTATATTTATAAAGGATCAAGAATCATCAACTGGTGTCCGAAATGTAAGACTTCCCTTTCTGACGCAGAAGTTGAGCATGAGGAACAGGCAGGACATTTCTGGCACATCAAGTACCCGATCGTAGGAACAGAACGTTTCCTTGAGATCGCAACTACACGTCCGGAAACTCTGCTTGGAGATACAGCGATCGCCGTACACCCGGACGATGACAGGTACAAAGATATCGTAGGAAAGAATGTCATCCTTCCGTTAGTTGGAAGAGAAATCCCGATCGTGGCAGACGCTTATGTTGATAAAGAATTCGGAACAGGTGCGGTTAAGATCACACCGGCACATGACCCTAACGACTTTGAAGTCGGAAAACGTCACAACCTGCCGGAGATCAACATCATGAACGATGATGCAACGATCAATGAAAAGGGTGGAAAATATGCAGGAATGGATCGCTATGAGGCAAGAAAAGCGATCGTGGCAGATCTGGATGAGCAGGGATACCTTGTAAAAGTTGTTCCACATATGCATGCTGTAGGAACTCATGACCGGTGTGGTACAACAGTAGAGCCATTGATCAAACAGCAGTGGTTTGTCAAGATGGATGAGCTTGCAAAACCGGCGATCAATGCACTGAAGACAGGAGAGCTGCGGTTTGTACCGGAGCGTTTTGACAAGATTTATCTGCACTGGCTCGAGAATATCAAGGACTGGTGTATTTCCCGTCAGATCTGGTGGGGACATCGGATTCCGGCTTACTACTGTGATGAGTGCGGTGAATTTGTTGTGGCAAGAGAGATGCCGGAAAAATGCCCGCATTGTGGATGCACACATTTCACGCAGGACGAGGATACACTGGATACATGGTTCTCTTCCGCACTGTGGCCGTTCTCCACACTTGGCTGGCCGGACAAGACAGAAGACCTGGATTATTTCTATCCGACAGATGTACTTGTAACTGGTTATGATATCATTTTCTTCTGGGTGATCCGTATGGTATTTTCAGGCTATGCACATACAGGAAAAGCACCGTTCAATACAGTATTGATCCACGGTCTTGTAAGAGATTCACAGGGACGTAAGATGAGTAAATCTCTTGGAAATGGTATCGATCCGCTGGAAGTTATCGACAAATAATCGCCTCCTTCTTCTTTATGACGCAGAATGGCCGAAGTAATCTCTATCAGGTAACTATGCAGACGTCCTTTGTCCCATTGTTCAAAAATATCCGCCATCTGTTCATTCTTCAACGCCAGCAGGTGCTTCATGGCGAAATAAATTTCAGCAATCAGCTGCATATCCCCATATTCTATGCCATTATGCACCATTTTTACATAGTGGCCTGCGCCACCGGGACCTACCCACTCACAACACGGAGTACCATCCTCAGCTTTTGCCGCAATACTTTTCAGCATCGGCTGAATGACTGGCCATGCCTCTTGCGCACCACCGGGCATGATGGACGCTCCATGCAAAGCACCCTCCTCACCTCCTGAAATGCCGCAACCTACAAAGTACATTCCTTTATCATAAAGTTCCTTTACACGACGTTCCGTATCTTCATAATAAGAGTTGCCTCCGTCAATGAGGATATCACCCTTTTCCATCAAAGGAAACAGCTTGCCCGTCAGTTCATCGACAGCGGGCCCCGCCTGTACCATCAAAAGGATGACACGCGGAGTTTTCAGTGCTTCGACAAAATCTGTCAGTTCATTACTGCCTATGATGCCTTTTCCTTTGGCGCGGTTGGCTATAAAGTGTTCCACTACATTTTCTTCTTTTCCAGGAACGGTACGGTTCCATACTACAACCTTCCATCCCTTGTTGGCAAGATTCAGAGCAAGGTTCTGCCCCATCACACCTAATCCGATTAATCCTATATCTGCCTTTTCCATAAATTATTCTTTTTATATTTAACAATTTGATAGGTTATTTGTTCAATAATTCTATCTTTGCAATTTGAATAATAACACATTATCATGAAGAGGTTAAAAATCGGCTTATTAGCCCGAATTATCATCGCCATCACATTGGGTATAGGATTCGGAAACGTTCTTCCCGGCGAATTGGTCAGAGTATTTGTGACTTTCAACGGAATCTTCAGCGAATTTTTGGGTTTCATCATTCCACTGATTATTCTCGGGCTGGTCACTCCTGCCATTGCCGATATCGGTAAGGAGGCAGGAAAGATGCTGGTGATAACGACATTGGTAGCATACAGCGCCACGTTGTTCTCCGGTTTCCTGTCTTATTTCACCGGAGTGACTTTTTTCCCTTCCATGATTACTCCGGGAGCACCGATAGAACAAATCAGCGAGGCACATGATATTTCTCCATTCTTCACTGTAGCCATCCCCCCGGTGATGAATGTGATGACTTCCTTGATTTTAGCCTTCACACTAGGTCTGGGCATCGCACATCTGGATAGTACAGCGCTGAAAAACGTATGTAACGATTTCAAAGAAATCATAGTCAAAACCATCCAGACGGTGATTCTGCCCCTACTGCCTATCTATATATTCGGTATATTCCTGAATATGACCCATTCCGGACAGGTATATAACATTCTGATGGTATTTATCAAGATCATCGGAGTCATTTTCCTGCTTCACATCTTCCTATTGGTTTTTCAATATACCATTGCAGCGCTGTTTGTACATCGGAATCCGTTCAAACTACTGGGAAAGATGATGCCTGCCTATTTCACAGCATTGGGCACACAGTCATCGGCAGCCACCATTCCGGTGACTTTGCGACAGACTGTCAAGAATGGGGTCACGGAGGATATAGCCGGATTTGTCATTCCGCTATGTGCCACAATTCATCTGTCGGGAAGCACGTTGAAGATTGTTGCTTGCGCACTGGCACTGATGATTATGCAAGGAATGCCCTTTAATTTCCCCATGTTTGCAGGATTCATCTTTATGCTGGGAATCACGATGGTAGCTGCACCGGGAGTACCGGGAGGAGCCATCATGGCTGCATTGGGGATCCTGTCTTCCATGCTGGGATTCGGAGAAAGTGAACAGGCTTTGATGATAGCACTTTACATTGCCATGGATAGTTTCGGTACTGCTTGTAATGTGACGGGCGATGGGGCTATCGCATTGATTATTGATAAGTTTTTCGGAAAGAAAAATCTCCGGTCCATACAATAAACAGGAAAAATATTCCCGAATCAGATAAAGTCAGGAAACTCTGTAACCCATTCATGAAAAGTTGCCAGGCTGATTTATGACGTGTATGATAAAAAAGGTAACGGCTTTAACTCTGATAAAAGAAAAACATTTTCATGATAAATAGCAGGCAGGCAACAAGTTGCCTGCCGATTCTTCATAACAAACAAAAAAGGAAAGCATGAGCTAGAATACAGGCATCTGCCAAATGAATCCCACTGACACACGATGGGTACTGAAATTGTCCTCACCCAACGCCTTTGCACGATCGGTATATTTATAGGAACGCCCCACGTATGCCAGGAAGAAGTGCAGATTGCTCTCCATCGGATAAAATTCTATACCTCCTGCATATCCCCATGCCGTGCGATATTTCCCTTTTTCCACTTCATCGCTTGCCTTATAAACGGAAGCAGTTTCATACATTCCTTTTGCAAACAAGTTCCACTTTGGGGCAAAACGATAATTCACATGCAACACATATGACATATATTCGGCATTAAAAGCATTGTGTGCCTGATTATCAGTCCCTACTATGCTAGTTATAATTCCTTTACGGTCTACTCCTTCACGAGAATACATCCAGTCAAAATAGGCATGCCATTTAGGGCTGAAATTAAATTCATTACCCAAAGCGTAATAATACATCTTTTCGCCCTTCGTTTCGTTCATCACAGAGGCAGACCAACGGGTTTTGAAAACATCCAGGAAATTTCCGTTCCAGTTCAAGGTATAGACTAACGGCAATTTGGTACGTTCCAAATCTCCATACATCTCCTCAGACGGCCCGTTCCGACTGTTCAATACCTGAAATTGTATCTGCTGATAAGGATTATAGTTGTATGCCACATTCAAACCGGTCATGAAGTTACTCATGTGCTCTATCATGTCACTATATTCGTAAATATCAATCGGATTCAAATCAAATTCTATACCACCATACGAGACACATTGCTTTCCGGCAAAAAATGAGAACTTATTTAATTTGATGCCTACTCCTGCCCAATCTATGCTGGTAGGTACATTATCTATATTGTCGGAACCATCGTTACCCCGATTCAGACGCTGACGGTAACGGTAACTCAACCAATCATTGATATCTCCCTTCATTTCGATACGGAGCTGCTTCATTTCGAATGCGCCCTGATCAAATCCGGAATCATTCCATTTCATGTTGAAATCACCGTGCATATTAAGATAGAGATTGAACTTATCCGTTTTCTTCTTGATACCGGTGACTTCTTCAAACAGGCTTTTGTCACCGACCATGAAATCACTTCCGGAAGATTGGGCATATAAAGAGCAAGTGCCTGAGACAGCAAGGGCTGTCAGGCATACTAACATTATTCTTTTCATAAGTCAAAGTTTTAGGTTGTAATGTATTCTCTTTTTCTTTTATGCGCACAAAAGAAAAAGAGATAAAAAGAAAAAGTGCCGGATGGACTAGTATACGTTGAAGTATTCCTGAATCTTCTTCCAGTCTTTTGTTTTAGTTAATGCCAACATCAACAACACACGCGCTTTCTGAGGATTCAACTCTTGTGAAGCCACGAATTGATATTTATTATCATCCACCTCGGCATCCAATGTGGTCGGTCCGGTAGGAACACGGCTGGAACGCACTACCAAAATACCTTGCTGACGGGCCTTTTCCAACATCGGAAACAAATTCTGATGAATGTTGCCATTCCCCACACCGGCATGAATAATACCTTGGTAACCATTATTCAGAAAAGGGATCATAACATCAGCCTCTACATTGGAATAACTGTAAACGATACCTACTTTCGGCAGCTTGTCAAGGTGGGCCACATCAAAATCGGAACCGGTGGTATGGCGTTTCAAAGATTCCATATTATAGAAAACCTTACCATTCAAGACATATCCCAACGCACCGGAGTTAGGGGACTGGAAAGTCTGTACATCCACCGTATTGGTCTTCATGGCTCCGTGAGCTCCCAAAATCAAACCGTTCATGGCAATTACGACACCTTTTCCCCGTGATTCCCTGGCGGCGGCAGTGACTACTGCATTATACAAGTTCAGCGGTCCGTCCGCACTCATGGCCGTAGAGGGGCGCATGGCTCCTACCAATACAACAGGCTTGTCACTCTTCACAGTCAAGTTCAGGAAAAAGGCGGTTTCTTCCATTGTATCAGTCCCGTGGGTAATCACGATACCGTCCACATCTCCACGGCTGAAAAGCTCGTTGATACGCTTGGCCAACGTCAGCCATACGGCATCATTCATGTCCTGAGAGCCGATTTTTACAATCTGTTCCCCGGTCACATTGGCTATTTTGTTCACTTCGGGAACCGCTTCCAGCAATGTGCTGATAGCCACCTGTCCGGCAGTATAATTTGTTTTAGTAGCCGAAGCGCCTGTTCCGGCAATAGTCCCTCCTGTAGCCAATATGTGGATATTAGGCTTTTGGGCGACAGCAGCCAATGTGGTACATACCAGCATTGCCGCCATAAGGCTGAGTTTTCTTAATCCGTTCATAATCTTTTCAAGTTTAGGTTTTATTACTATAATAAATATTTGGAAATTTTGTTCACACAAAGAAGAAGATGTGCCGATGATATATATGTATACATCGAATCATTATAAATGTTACAGGCAGAAGATCACTCATCTTCAAGTCCGACTACACCTACCCCCTTTCCTTTCTAGAACACCTGTACCAGCAGCAGACCTATCACAATAGAAACAATGGTGGCCACCATCCCAGGCATCATGAACGAATGATTCAGAATCCATTTTCCAATGCCTGTTGTTCCTGTACGGTCAAAATTTATAGCTGCCACTACTGTAGGATAATTAGGAATAAAGAAATATCCGTTGACAGCAGGGAACAAAGCAATCAACATCATCGGAGAAATACCCAGTGCTATTCCTAACGGCACAATGGCACGCACCGTAGCAGCCTGGCTATAAAGCAAAATGGACATGACAAACAATGCCAGACCGAACAACCAGGGCATTTGGCGCACAATCCCCTCAATAGAGCCTGTCAGTTCCGTAATGTTTCCATTAATGAAGGTATCTCCCATCCATGCAATACCAAATATAGCGATTACCGCCTGCATCCCGGCAGGAAACACACTGCCTTGTGTAGCTTTAATTCCATCCGTACGTGAAATGAGAAGAATAACAGCCGCCGCACACAACATCAAAATCTCAATAATAGCCGGCATATCCAAAGCCGTACCATTGAACACAGGACGCATGGCAGGAATAGAACCGAACAACACTATCAACAGCGTGGCGGCAATAAAAATTATCACCGAGATACGGGCATGAAACATATTCTTCACATCGTTCAGCTCCACATGTTTTGTATCAATCATCCCGGCTTCCAAGCGGCGCAAGTATTCGGGATCTTCCAACAACTCTTTACCCACCTTCTTTGAAAGGAAAGCTCCCACCAGCACACCGATTAATGTAGCGGGAATAGTAATCTTTAGAATATCAAACAGAGTGATGTCAAATCCTGTCAGCAATCCCAGCAACGCTACGGTAGCGGCAGAGATAGGGCTGGCGGTAATAGCCTGTTGCGAGGCGATAACGGCAATGCCTAAAGGACGCTCAGGACGAATTTTAGTTTCCGTAGCCACCTCGGCTATGACAGGAAGCACAGAGTAGGCCACATGCCCCGTACCTGCGACAAAAGTAAACAGATAAGTAACCAACGGACTCAGGATAGTCACTTGTGAAGGGTTACGACGCAACAACCGTTCTGCTAATTTCACCATATAGTCCAGTCCGCCGGCAGCCTGCATACAAGAGGCGGCAGAGATAACGGCGACAATCATCAACATCACATCAATAGGGGGAGCGGTAGGTTGAAGTCCGAAAACAAAGGTCAATATGGCAAGGCCTACACCTCCCATCACTCCCAGTCCGATACCTCCCAGACGGGCACCTACAATAATAGCGACAAGTACAAATAGCAGTTGTAATAACATGTTTTTTATCCGTTTATAAATATACAATTTTAATTCTGAGAACAAAGATAGACCATTTCTGTTCTACAAACCTTAAAATTTCTAAGAATTTTTCCTTTTTTCACTACTTTCTCCCTAAAACATTCAATAAAAGTTAGTTGTTTTGTATAATAAACAATTTGTCAATGTGCTAATCGGCTGTATTATGTCCCACATAGTTATTGGTACATTAGCAAATAGACAAATTATTAAATTATTACATATGAACAGAATTTGCAATCTTTTTGGAATAAAGTATCCCATCATACAGGGAGGAATGGTATGGTGTAGCGGTTGGCGACTGGCCTCCGCAGTAAGTAACGCCGGAGGACTGGGACTGATAGGAGCAGGCTCCATGCATCCCGAGACCTTACGCGAACACATACAGAAATGCAAAGCGGCGACAGACAAACCTTTTGGAGTAAACATTCCGCTGATGTATCCCGAAATAGACATCCTTATCAATATGGTAATAGAAGAGGGTGTGAAAATCGTCTTCACCTCTGCCGGAAATCCAAAGACCTGGACAGAACACCTGCATGAGCATGGAATCATTGTGGCCCATGTAGTGGCAAGCACCAAGTTTGCCGCCAAATGTGAAGAAGCAGGTGTAGACGCCATCGTAGCCGAAGGATTCGAAGCAGGAGGACATAACGGACAGATCACATACGCCTGATGACCAGCAGCCACCTCTTTTTCGATAAACTGATACGCCTTCGGGCGGTACCTGGTATCCACCACACAGTTTTTGATCGGCAGACGTTTTGCAGGTACCTCATCCACCACGGAAATGTCCAGATCACCGTATAAAATAATGGCAAGCGTCCGTGGAATCGGAGTTGCACTCATGACAAGAATATGCGGCTTTGTTCCTTTTTCCGAAAATATTTCCCGCTGTTTGACGCCAAACCGGTGCTGCTCGTCTGTGATCACAAGCGCAAGGTTCTGATAAATCACTTTTTCCTGTATCAGCGCGTGTGTTCCGATAATCAGCGCATCCGGGTGATCTAAAATCTCCTGATATGCCAGCTTTTTCTGTTTTGCAGTCATGGAACCTGTGATAAGAATCACTGGGAAAACCAGACCAAACATCTCACACATGCTCTGAAATGATTCGTAATGCTGTCTTGCAAGCACCTCAGTTGGTGCCATAATTGCAGACTGACAGCCATTGTGCGCCGTGTCCGCCATCGCCAAAAACGCAATGATCGTCTTTCCGGAACCGACATCTCCCTGAATCAGACGCTGCATGACGTAATCACTCCGCATGTCTGCCCGAACTTCTGACAATGCCCGTAATTGGGCATTTGTGAGCTTATACGGCAGTTTTTCGATCAGCTGCTCCACAAAATCATCCGACTGGAAAGAAAACTGATTTTTCTCTTTTTCTTTTTTTTCTTTCTGATATTGCAGGTTTAAGATAAATAAAAAGAGTTCGTCAAACACAAGCCGTTTTCTTGCCTCGATCAACGTCTCCATATCGTCCGGGAAATGAATCTGTTTGATTGCATAATTATACTCACAGAGCTGATGCTTTTCCCTCAGTTCTGTCGGCAGATAATCCCGGAATAAATGTTCTTCCTCCAAAACAGACCGCTCTGCTTTCAGCATAAGCTGATTTGATAATCCTTTCGGCAAAGTGTAAACCGGAAGCAGCAAATGTTCCATTGCCTCATATTTTTCCGGCGTATAAATTGCCGGCTGCTCCATGACAAACCTTCCGTTTTTGTGCTGTACCTTGCCGTAAAACACATAAATTCCGCCCGGATGAAGGCTGTTTTTGATGTATGGGAGACGAAACCACACCAGTTCCAGACGTTTTCCCATGCCTGTGATCGAAGTTACCGTGATCTGCATGCTGCGCACTCTCTTCACAACCGGAGTCTGAATGGAACCTAAAGTCATGCATTCATGGTTGTCGATGTCAATGACACCGATGCCCATGATTTCCAGTCCACG
>ENA-UEOR01001557-UEOR01001557.1-human-gut-metagenome-genome-assembly--contig:-NODE-1557-length-13493-cov-31.177177_pt1 | contig 13493 bp, 8 predicted proteins | sample MGYA00242887_ERZ507890 | MGnify/ENA primary metagenome ERZ507890 (study PRJEB26167, sample SAMN06115431) | human gut metagenome | host: Homo sapiens | place: China:Guizhou | collected 2014-10-21...
CATCATCGGGGAATTCCCGGTTTCCAAGTCGGATAATATCGTGCTGACGCAGATATGCGAGGTTCCGTTGAACCCAATGGGGACATTTATACAGAATACGCTCCAGACCGTCCGCCCGGAAACCGTCGGTGATCTGAATGCCGTTTTCCCTCTGCCAGCGGAACTGGTCGAAGGAAAAGGCTTTGTCCAGCCCGTCGGATAGTTCCTTAACAGATTTCTCCTTCAGATCCTCCCGGCTGTACAGCAGGCGCACCTTCGCCGAAACGGGGACGCTCTTGCGCACCTGCAATTCATTGTACAACGGGTTGCGGCTGAAGGCGCCGAAAGTCTCGATCATCACCACAGGCACGTCCAGCTTTTTCAGCAGCACGCCCATTTTCCGGGGCAGCGCCGTGCAGGTGCCGTCGAAGGAATAGCTGGACTCCGGGTACATGAGAACGCTGCTTTTCAGCTCCTTCAGGCAGTAGACCATATCCTGCACCAGCGTCAGGTCGGTGACGAATTTCCGGGTGGGTACGCAGCCGATGGTGCGCATCGCCCACGCCATCAGGCCGCCCATGCCCACAAAGCCGTCGGATGTACAGATAATATTGTAGGGTCGGGGGTACAAAATGGCGCTTGCGATCTGCAAATCCAGAAAGCAGGAATGGTTCATGAGGATCAGGCACGGCTCGTTCTTACCGACCTTCTCCATTCCTTCGCTGGTGTAATGGAAATGGGTTCCGGCCAGTCCCAGAATGGACAGCCCCCGCACAAGGGTGCGCCAGAAAATGCCGGGCCGAATGGGGTGCAGATGTAGCATCCGAAGGATCATTAGGATTCAAGCCATTTGCCTTTTCCCATTCATCGGGCATACCGTCACCATCCGTATCCACATACGGAGTGCCTTTGTATTCCGGATATCCCCCCATCTGGCGGATATCGGTGATGATACCCTGTTTATAAGAATCTTTCGGCAAGCGGCGATATTTAAACTGTCCGTCTTCTCCCATTGATTTAGGAGCCAGCCCGGTCAAATCACCGTTAGCATCCTTGGCCATCTTCTTATCATAATAAGGAACGCCTGTTCTCACTTCCTCTACAATACGTTCATCCACAATATCACGGCAAGGAATGTTGGCACCTGCATTTTTCAGTACAAAATCGTATGCATCATGTGCAGAAGTAATGCGGATGTACGGCATTTCAAAAGGACGGTTGCTACGCATATTCTCCGTATATCCATCTGTATTCGGCTGAGTTTCAATCTGGATACCACCTGCCCAGTTGTCCTCTGTAATGGCAGGATAGCCTTCCATAATATTACCATCAGCATAAACACGGCCATACACTTTATGATCCAATTTGCTTCGTCCCGCTTCGGGTTTCAGGATGCGATGCCCCACAGGAGTATCTTTCGGAGTGGCCGGTCCCGGTTTATAATAGTTGTTTATCATATTGAACATAGCGGTATAATCGCCACCGTCCGAAGAGCGATGTACCCAGTTGAACACCACATTGTTTACAAAATTGAAAACACCATTCCAACCGACGGAAGGATTACGTCCCGAATTACTTGCCCACAGGTTACGCATAAATGCACAATTCTCACCACCTAAAGTGCTGCCGAATGCATGATTGTAAGTATCCAGCGCTTTTGCCGAGATAGTATTCTGTATGGTAACATTTACGGTAGGCAGTTTCAGATCTTTTGATTCATATTGTCCTTCGCTGGGGTCGTACATATGGCGATAGAAAGAAATGTTCTCATCCAATCCCCAAGTACAAGAGCAATGGTCAATCATGATATTTCCAATCGGGTTGCCTCCGAAAGAATCGTCACGATGCCATACCTTTGTTTCGCCGCGGCGGAAACGCATATGGCGTACCACTACATCATGCGTATTTACCCAAAAAGACTCTCCGGCAATACATACCCCGTCACCCGGAGCTGTCTGTCCTGCAATAGTGACATATGGAGCCCGGACGATAATGGGAGATTCCAATTTAATAATACCTGAAACATTGAAGACAATGATACGTGCTCCACCTGTCTCACAAGCCTCACGGAAAGAACCGGGACCACGGTCATTCAAATTAGTCACGGTAATCACCTTACCGCCACGACCGCCGAAACTGTACATACCTCCTCCTTCAGCACCGGGGAAAGCAGGAATTCGTGCCTGCGGCAAATCGTATGGACGGGAAGCCCACGAAATATACGGACGACCTTCTCTCGCTTCTTTCTGTACAACAGACAATGCTTTTGCCCAGGCTTCGTCAGAGCGGCGACGTTCTTCACTCATCATTTTCTGGTAGGCTTGCTTCGCTTCCTCAGTCAACTGGGGATACTGGGCCATTGCCACTGGAGCAATAAAAGTAGCCATACACAGTCCTAAAAACATTTTTCTTTTCATACTTTATTCTTAAAAAATTATATCTGTGCTATAAGTAAGTTGGAATTTATATTCCGTTCTCTTTTTCTTAACAATTATCTTTTTCAAGACGCACTTTTCGGGGATATGTACTCAAAAATGCTTGTATCTGTCATAATAAACTAGCAGATATAAAACTATCGTATTAAATTATTTCCTAGCATCCAATGTGCCTTCTGATTCATAATAATCCAACCATCCTTTTGATTGTTCCAACCACGGATTCATATTCAATACATTAGAGGGCAGACCGGACAGGTAATAGTTTTCCTGCCATGAAATTACTGCTTCCTGACCATTCACATTATCTACCGGAGTTTCTCTATCCTGTAAAACAAAGTGCTGGCTCCAGAACTCTCCCAACCTATTCATTTCGGCTTGTAAGTCTGCCGCATTATCCACATCTACAGGCTCAAAATCAGCAATGACAGAAACAAGAGGATCTGCCTTTCCGTCATAATCCTTCACTTGTAAATATTTACCCACACGGGCAGTACCATTTAACGGCTCAATACCCAAGGTAGTACAGGTGGTATTGTTATCACTTGCATCATCATTATACAGCATCCAACGCCATAAATCCCAATAACGCTTACCCTCATAAGCTAATTCCACCTGACGCTCACGCAGACAAGCCTTAATAGCTTCATTCTTATCGGTAATCGTTCCCAAGCCATAATTATTGGATGCAGGAATACCTACACGGGCACGAATTTCACCAATTGTTTTCACTGAATTACTTATATCCCCCGTAGCTGCATAACATTCTGCAAGGTTCAACAACAATTCAGCATAACGATATTCGTATACATCAGTGCCATCCCATTGATATGTGTTTGCACTATTTTCAGCCGGATCGGACATTTTACGTACTATCGCCGGACTGCTGCCTTCATTTTCCGTGTAATAATGCAACTGAGAACCATCTTCTTTCGTTTCACTCCAACGATAATTCCAAACTACGGCATCTGCATCCTGATCATATCCCCATTTCGCTCCGGAGAAAGTAAACGTATAATAGAAACGCGGATCACGATTCTTGAAGAATAAAGAACGGTCGTACCCGTTTATCGCCTCACCGTCATCATTTACAGCTTTGGAACCATCCGCCATCGGGAAAATATCCAACATACCCATAGGAACATGATAACCGGAACCACTGCCACCCATTGTTTTCAAACGGATTGTTTTCTGCCATCCACTATGTTCATCATTTTTAGAGGTAGAGCTAGCCAACAGTTTGACCATAATCACCTCCTTACATTCCTGATTGTCAAACTTGTAGAACATTTCATTCCAGTCTTTGGCGGAATTGCCATACAAACCATAACCTTCGCTGCTCAAGAAAGCCTGTGCTTCTAGAGTAATATCCAACGCATCTTTCCAGCGTTTACTGCCTGTATTATTCCAATCTGCATTAAAGATAGGGCTTGCAAATACCAGCGCCACGCGGCTTCTGTATGCCAATGCAGCTTCCTTGGTCAACCGTCCATACTGGTCACTTCCCCATTCTTTACGAGTGGGAAGCAGATTCGCAGCCTCTTTTAAATCACTCAAGATCTGGTTGACACATGTTTCCACACTTTCACGATTATAATCTTTAGCTCCCTCACGGTCGGCCGCCATAAGCACTTTATTTACCACAGGAACAGCTCCGTATACACGTACCAAATCAAACAACTGCATGGCACGGAAGAAATAAGCCTGTCCTTTCGCTTTTTTTATGGCAGCTTCCGACAAGTCCTGACCATATTTATCAACTCCTTCCAGAATTTCATTGCAACTGCGGATACGGCTATATGGATCATTCTTTATATTCGTAGCCAGATTACTGCCAAAATAAGTTTCACAGTCCGTAGCTTTTTTCAAACTTCTGGAAGCGTCAAATTTCTTCTCGATACCCCATTTCTCCTCCGTATAAGTTGAATAGTCATTCCAGTTACCGGACAAGCCGTATGACTGTGGAGGGGTCATACCCGACTTATAAAAATAGTTATAATACACATTCTGAATATATAAGTCCAAATTAGATTCGATGCCGAAAGTCTTTTCCGGTGAATAACTGTCATACGGATTCATATCCTGCAAGAACTGGTCACTGCAACTGCTAAATGCCAATCCGGCTGCCAATAACACAGTATATAATATGCGCTTTTTCATATCAATGATTCTTTTTAATTTTAGAATGATACATTTACTCCCAACGACCACGTTCTCAATGTAGGATACAATGAAGTTGTTCCACAATACATATTACGATAATGATCGGGATACGGGTTATAGAAATCCCATAGATTATTACCTGTCAGACTTAATTTAGCCGACTGGATCTTTAAAGGTGACAACCATGCCTTAGGCAGCGTATAACCGATACTTAAGTTACGGATATAGCAACGGAACGTACTGATAGACCAAAAATCAGACGGTGCAATTACTGATCCTGATATTCTGTTGTCTAAACCTAAATTAGGATATTTCCCCGTCGTATTATTTCTTTCATCAAACATATCTTCCCAGAATGAGTCCGGTGTCCAAAGCATATCCCCACTGGATGTTGTGATTTTATTGACGTCAATCTGGCGATAACCACCCCATGAAGTGGCAATCATCATATTAAAGCTGATACCTTTCCATTCCGCCCCCAGTTTGGTGGTAAAACCATATGTCTTTCCACTCTTATTCAGTTTGGCATAATCCTGGGTCTTGGCAATACGTCCGTCGGGCCCCGACTGCGTACCATCCTCATTCAATACGCCACCCAAATCCTGATAAGCCAACATACCCGGTTTTAACTGACTGGCATCTTTTACGCCCAAATATTCCGGAGAAGTGCCTGCGGCTTCTGCATTGGCCGATAAATAGTTCCAATAATTCTCAATATCATCACTGTTCCGTAAAATACCATCTCCGGAACTTGTACCTCTCCATACTTTATACCCGTATGTAGGGAATATAGTAGAAGCACCCTCTCTTACAGAATTTTCCTGTATATAACTCGGAGCAGACTGGGGCCATTCTCTTACCCTGTTGCCATTAAATCCAAAATTCACTCCGATATTATATTTCACCTGATCTATTTTATCGCGCCAATTCAAAGAGAATTCACTACCAAAAGCATCAATACGCCCAAAGTTCACTTCTGTCAAAGCACCTCCTGCAAAAATAGGAGTACCTATGATACCACCGATATTCTGATTCAAGATGTCAGAGTTTATATCATAGTACACATCCACAGTCGCACTTAAACGGTTATTGAGGAAACGCAAATCAAAACCAAGATTAAATTTATCGGTATTATCCCAATGCGCATCAGGATTAGGAGTCGCTCCCGGCTTGATACCCGTTTGCAGGATACCACCGTTAGAACCGAATCCATATCCTCTACTAGGATCCAATGAATAGAGTTGCTTCCATCCCCATGCTTTGATATTATCTTTACCGGTACGTCCCCATGAGAAACGTACTTTCATGTATTCAAACCATGACGGCAGCAACTTCTTCATAAATTCTTCTTCCGAAGCTACCCACCCCACGGAAACACCCGGGAAGAAGCCCCAATAATTGGCCGGAGCAAATTTAGTGGAAGCATCGCTACGGAATAGGAATTGGAACAAATACTTATCGGCATAATTATAGCTTACACGACCTAAATAAGACAAAGAACCCTGTTTGTATTTATATGTAATAGAATTACCTGTATCCATCGCTCCCGCACTTGGCGAAGTACCCAAATAACCATCCGGGTCAGGGTTATTAAACAACATCCGCTTGGAATGCATATAAGCCTGCATTTTTTCCACTGCAGCCATGGCGGCAATGCTATGCTTGCCAAACTTTCCTTCATAATTCACATAGAAGTTCAATTGCTCGTTTTTAGCCATCTGGTCTGAATATACCACACGAGTGCTTCCCGTAAATTCTTTTAATTGATAATCGGAAACAGACGGATGATCGCTATAAAAACGATTTCCGGGTGTCAATGCATCGCTTGCTTTCAGATAAGCCAACGTAAATGGCATAAATGCCTGCTCACTATCACTGGCACTACGCTTCAACGCATAGCTTCCCTTGAATGAAAGACCTTTGATAAACGGAACGGCATAAGTGACGGAGAAGTTGGCATCATAACTGAAATTATCATTCGTGGAATAAGAACCGTCATTATTCTCCATAGCAAAATAATTCCATGTACTCATTTTATTGCCCGATGTTGCATTACCCGCACTCGAGTAACTATTCAACAAAGGAGATGTATAATAGGTATTACCATCATCCAATGTTATCTCCCATGGCAAATAATTCGGCATATGAGCAAGAACCAAATAATCACCGGATTCACCGGGCTTAGTTCCCCCATAACCGTTCAAATTGCTTAAACCTTTGGTAAAACTCGATGTGGTTTCCTGCTGGTTACCCGCTATGGTTGCAGAAAATTTCAAATCGGAAGTCAATTTGATATCCACACCTGCACGGAAGTTCCATCTATTATAATCCTGTTTTCCAAGATTCGCCCCCTGAGTATAGTAAGAAGCACCCGCAAAATAAGTAGCTTTCTCGCTACCGCCACTTACATTGACCGAATGGTTCATTGTAAAAGCGCCGGACCAGGCTTCATCCAGCCAATTGTAATTCAAGCCATCCATCTCGGCCAGTTCCGCTTCATTATAAATTTTATTCATCCAGTTTCCATCCGGATCCATACTTATCTTATTATTGGCCAAATTAAAGGAATTGGCAAAACGTCCATAAGCTGCTCCTTTTAAGGTTTTAGGATGTCCCACTGCATCATTAAATCCGAATTTACCTGAATAATTGATTTTGGGAGCTCCTGATTTACCTCGTTTGGTCTTTACAATAATAGCACCTTGCGAAGCACGGGAACCGTAAATGGCAGCACTGGCATCACGAAGGACTGAAATACTTTCAATTTCAGAAGGATCAAGGGCATTGAAAGTTTCTAATGTCGGAAGACCGCTGTTGGCATCTATCTGAATCACATCATCGATTATGACCATCGGATTAGTACTACCACCATCTTTAGAATACGAGAAAGATTGACGAATAGACATAGTTGCCCCTTCACCCGGACGGCTGTCACCACCACTGATACTCAAACCAGGTATCTGTCCCGCTAGCGCAGCACCCAAATTCGACACCGGCAAATCTGAAATTTCCGAAGGAGTAATAACCCCGATAGATCCTGTCACATCTTTTGCTTTCTGAGTACCGTAACCGACTACAACCACTTCGTCCAGCATTTTGGAATCTTCCTTCAGCACCACTCTAAAGTCTTTTCCTTGTTTCGGAGCAATCGTTTGCGGCACATACCCCACAAATGAAATGACAACCTTCTTGCCCGAAGGGACTTGCAAAGCAAATCTTCCGTCAAAATCAGTAATGGTACCGTTTGTAGTTCCTTCCACCACCACACTGGCACCAATCACCGGTTCACCAGTTTCATCAACCACCTGTCCGGTGACAGTTTTAGTCTGTTGCACCGACTGGGATATAGGAAATCCTGTCTCAGCGGATACTCCCTGAACAGAAACTCCTGTCAGAAACAGACTGAGACAGACCACTTGTGTCAAGTTGCCAATCTTGTCCAGCTTCTGAAGAAATGCATTTTCTTTCTTCATAGAATCATTTTTAAAATTAAAATATTATCTTATTTTTCTTGTTGAAATATCTGTTTCAGATAAGCGACATTCGTCCCGAAGTTTTTCTTTACATTCCGGACTTCATCCTTATTCCGTGACCGTTCAATGACCAGCCATCCGCTCCACCCCATCTTATCAAGGGTATGCTTTACGGCATTCATATCCAGACGGGTATTATAAGGAAGAGTAACCCCGTCTGTATCCGTACAATGTATCTGACAAATCCGATCCTTTCCCAATTTTTTCAACTCTTTACAGAGGTCGCGTCCATTTTCCAACGCATTTTGAAAACTATAATAAATCTTTATACCTTTCGAATTAATTTCTTTCAACAGTTTTATATCCCCTCCGGCGTCCAAAGGAGTACGGATACCTATCACTACTCCATCTTTCACTGCCATTTCTCCCACTTCGTGCAAACGGCTTACCAACTCCTGACGTGCATCACCCGCTACTGTCCAGTCCTCTTTTATGCCGCCTAATGGAAGGAAAGCTACTTGGGCCCCCATCACCTTCATCGTATTCAAACAATCCTGCACTAAAGCTTTATAATTATGATGAGTCAAGAAAGATTGTCCAAAGAATCCGGACATCGCCACAGAAGGGACTTCAATATGCTGTTCCTGTGCTGTTTCTTTAAATAATTTACAGAAATGGGGCTGGTGGAACTTATTATCAAAAGTATCCCGTTTTCCCAAGCCTCCCATGTCCATTTCTATGCCATCACCTCCTAGTTCCTTCATCAATTGAAAAGAACCGATCTTCTGACGCTTTAGCATCATCCAGTCACACGCAGCTATTTTATAGCGTTGTTTTCCCTCTGAATTCTGTGCTCCCAAAGGCAGTAACATAAACAGGAGCATGATTAAACTGATAATTTTTTTCACATTCATCGTAATCTAGTTATTGTTTAGAATTAAGACGAATCACAAAAAAGTATGTAATCACTAAATCTTAATAAAGTCCAAAAATAACTTAGCAAACAAATAAGACAATCCCGCAAACACGACGCTCGCCTACATCTGTTTACGGGATTCCTGCTTTATAAGGTCAAGAAATCAACCTTTACGCCATTCATTCATATATTCCCTCGGAGTCTGATCATATTTCTTACGAAAACATTTACTGAAATAACCGGAATCCTTGAAGCCCACGGCAAAAGCTATTTCTGAAATACTCATATCCGAGTTTTTAATCAACTCTATTGATTTATTCAGACGAATCTCTTTCACTAAATCCACCGGAGCAAACCCGGTCAGGCTCTTTAACTTCTTAAAGAAAGCCGAGCGGCTCAGCCCGATAGTCGATGCTATAGTATCTATATTAAAATCACTATTATCCAGATTCTCTTCTATAACCTGATGAATCTTTTCAATGAACTGCACATCTTTCTTCACCAGGAACTGTTCGTATGTATCCTGTTCCTCCTTATGTTCTTCGGGCTGCTGCCATACACGTTCACGGAACAATTTACGTTCATTCAGCAACTGTTCGATACGTGCTACCAGATAGTCTTTGCTGAAAGGTTTGATGATATAGGCATTCGCTCCCATGCTTATCGCTTTGGTCTTCGCTTCATCATTACCTTTCGCCGTCAGGATAATCACCGGAATATGACTGATCTGGAAATCTTTACGGATGCGTTGCAACATCTCTATTCCATCCATATTCGGCATCATCTGGTCGGTGACTACCATGTCGGGATGATAAAGATGTACTTTCTTCAGCCCCTCCACACCATCATTGGCCATATAAATATTGAATTTATCTTCCAATTGCAGCTTCAACATATTGCATAAATCCTTATTATCTTCTACAATCAGCACGGTAGGCAAAGACGAATCGACAGGCTGTTCTTTCTCCTCCTCGCTTTCCTTGCCGGCAGAGGCAGAAACAGATTCAGCCTCAGGAACACTCACCGTTTCCCCGCCCATATAGAAATCGACTTCCGACGGTTTGTAATGCTCCTTACCCAGTTGCAATTCAATGGTAAAGACCGCTCCCTTCCCTTCAGGACTCTCTGCATAGATTTCCCCATGATGCAGACTGATAATTTCCTTAGACAAAGCCAATCCGATGCCCGTTCCCTGATAATAAGCGCCACGTGCATTGTCAGCCTGCGAGAAACGCTCGAAGATTTCGGAAAGCTTGCTTTGGGGAATCCCCACACCGCTATCTTCCACCCGTACATAACAACGTTTACCGTCGTCTGTCAATCCGGTAGTTATATAAATACTTCCTCCGGAATGAGTGAATTTGAATGCGTTGGATATGATGTTGCGGATAACAATGCTCATTTTTTCCTTGTCCGCCCATACCATAATCGGTTCATCCGGCAACTGGAAAGTAAAACTGATCTCGTTTTCTTCGGAAAGTACCCGGAATTCTTTCTGGAAAGAAGCTATCATCTCATTAAAATCAATTAATGACACATGCAAACGCATCTTGCCGTTCTGAATCTTCCGGAAATCAAGGATCTGATTCACTAATTGCAGCATCTGATTGGTATTCTTCTCCATCAGATCCACATATTGCAATCCTTTCGGAGAGAGTTTTTCGCGTTCTCTTAGTTCCTGTATCGGGCCTTTTATCAATGTCAAAGGAGTGCGCAATTCATGGGAGATATTGGTAAAGAACTTGATTTTCATCTCCGATACTTTCTGCTCGATATAAATATCATTCTTCATTTTGAGCATGAAGAAAGCCAGGCGCAGGCTGAAATAGAGAGCTGCCAAACCTAGAATTACATAAATAAGGGTTGCCCACCAGCTCAACCACCACGGTGGAAGGATAGTGATGGCTAGTGTACAGTTGGAAACCAGCTCCAGATTGGCTTCATCTACGGTTTCTACACGGAATGTATAGTCTCCGGGAGGTACGTTGGTGTAAGAAGCGATACGGTTCTTTCCGTTATAATGCCATTCTTTTTCATATCCTTCAAGTATATATCGATAAGATACCCGGTTTTGATTATAGAAATTCAATGCGGCAAATTCAATCGTGAACATGGATTGATTGTAGTTCAGTTCGATTGCTTTGGCGTATGTGATGGATTCTTTCAGGATCGGACATTCGCGGAAACTACGCAGATCGCGGTTGGAAACTTTAAAGTCAACAATACGTGTATCGTAGTTCGTATGCAATGTTTCCAGTTTGTCGGGAGAGAATGTCAGGATTCCCTGCCGGGTACCAATCCACAAATCTCCATTCAAGGTACGGAGGGCACTACCCTCTTCCAATTCCACATTCAGGAAACCGTCGTATTTGTCGTAGTTACGAAACTGTTCGGTAGCCTTATTGAAGCAGGATAAGCCAATTTCCGTTGTAAACCACAAGTTACCGTTTTTATCTTCTACGATGGACTTGACTACATCGTTATTCATTCCTTCGCGTATGCCGTATGATTTGAAAATCGGCTCACGCTTTTCTTTATCATAGCGAACTAATCTATTCAAACCACCTCCGAATACACTTACCCAGATTTGCGAATCAGTATCTTTGTAGAGTACATAAATATCATTATCTGCTACGTTTGAATTTTCGCTGACCTGGCGGTACGTTTCAAACTGGATCTGTTCGGGGGCAGTGAAATGTCCGTCGAAAGACATCAGGCCATCCATTGTTCCTACCCAAATACGTCCGTCTTCATCTTCCGTCATGGTACGCACCTCCATATAAAGACCGTATGCAGGATATTGTTTCAAGCCATTGTATTTATGGATAAAGGTAATTGCTCCGTTCTCTTCGGAAATTAGATTCAGACCTCCTCCCAGTAATCCTACCCAAATGCGCCCCTGGCTGTCCTGATAAGTAAAGTACACATCGTTGTTACTGATAGAATTCGGATTCTTGGGGTCATTGATATAACGGGTAAAACGCAACCCGTGCGGTGAATTCATGTCCGGTTCGGCTTTGACAAGCCCGTTTCCTTTGGTGGAAAACCAAAGATTACCGTCTTTGTCTTCCATAATATGATATACGGCTCCCAATAGATAGTTCTTATCCTTCATGGATCAGTCCTGCATCCAGACTTACAATGTCTCCATCCTGTAAAATCCGGTCTTTGCTTGGAATACCATGTACGACTTCGTCATTGACAGATACACAGATGGATGCCGGATATCCATTATAGTTTAAGAAGTTTGGTACACATCCAAGATCTCTGATCGCTTTCTCTCCAAACTGGTCGATCTCTAATGTAGAAATTCCTGGTTTTACAAAATCAGCTAACTTGTTGTGAACCTCTTCTAACATTTTACCGGCTTCTCGCATAAGTTCGATTTCTTTTTTTGATTTGATCGTAACTGCCATGGTCTGCCTCTTATCCTAAAATAGATTTAATTTCTTCAAAAACAACTTTGATATCCTGTGTTCCATCGATCTCGTGTAAGCTTCCTGCTTCTTTATAGTGTGCGATCAGTGGAGCTGTCTGTTCATGATAAACATCCAGACGTTTTTTTACAGTTTCTGCTTTGTCGTCATCGCGAAGAATTAATTCTCCACCACATACGTCGCAGCAGTTTTCTTTCTTTGGAGGATTATACTGAACATGGAAGATTGCTCCACAGTCTTTGCAGGATCTTCTTCCTGACATTCTGTTGATGATATTTTCATCTGGAACTTCGATATCAATTGCAAATTCAATCTTCTCACCGTCTTTTGCAAGTGCTTCATCTAATGCATTTGCTTGTGGAATCGTTCTTGGAAATCCATCTAAAATATACCCTTTTTCACAATCATCTTTGTGGATACGATCAACAACAAGATCGCATACAAGTTCGTCTGGAACTAACAGTCCTTTGTCCATGTATTCCTGTGCTTTCTTTCCAAGCTCTGTTCCTTCTTTAATATTTGCTCTGAAAATATCACCTGTTGAGATGTGTGGAATATCGTACGCCTGTGCAATCTGTTTTGCCTGAGTACCTTTTCCAGCACCTGGAGCTCCTAACATAATAATTTTCATGACAAATCCTCCTTTTGTCTCTCTTTTATTTTTAGTTACCATACAATTTGTTTCCATACCATCGTTTTTAATGCCATTGGACTTTTGTGCTTATATAAAAACATTCCATATAAGCACAAAAAGCTGTAGTTGTCACTACAGCTTTTCTTATAGTTACTCACTCAAAAAACCAGAATAGTTCTGTACTAACAACTGTGACTGGATCTGCTTGATCGTCTCAAGGATAACACCTACTACGATGATGATAGATGTTCCTCCAAATGAAACGCTTGCTCCAAATACTCCATTAAAGAAGAATGGAACAACTGCCACGATCGTTAGTCCTGCAGCACCTATAAATATAATATATTTTAATATTTTATTCAAATAATCTACTGTAGGTTTTCCCCAGGGTCTTTCGCTGCTTGTACTGTCATTTTGAATCCTCATAGAGTGGTTTCATTCCATAGCCAAACATGG
>ENA-UEOR01001558-UEOR01001558.1-human-gut-metagenome-genome-assembly--contig:-NODE-1558-length-13485-cov-71.931235_pt1 | contig 13485 bp, 8 predicted proteins | sample MGYA00242887_ERZ507890 | MGnify/ENA primary metagenome ERZ507890 (study PRJEB26167, sample SAMN06115431) | human gut metagenome | host: Homo sapiens | place: China:Guizhou | collected 2014-10-21...
GTTCCACCAGTTGCCTGTCGGAGAATCCGGTGTATGCCTTCAGGACCATAAGGGCGATCTTTGCGGAAGGACTGAATCTGTTCCTGCGTCCCAGGCGCCGGTCCGACAGGCCGGCGGCTTTTGCCATACATTCAAACGGAAAGACCGAATGAAGCTTGCCAAGCTCACTCTCATTAAAACTCTTGCGGTATTTTTCCAGAATATCAAATTCTGTAAAACCCAAAGTAGGGTGAATTTCTGAAATATTCACTATCTTTGCCATATCTTATTAGTTTGGATATTTCCCCCGTTTTGGCCGTCAAACCTTATTTTCGGGGGAATACCTAAAGATACAAAAAAGCCAACTAATTCGCAATACTTTGTGTATGAATTAGTTGGCTGATTTTGTAATATTTAATGAATGTCCCTATTTAAATGACGCATGTAAAAAGCCCCTGTACCCAAGCTTAATCATAAAAATACGTTAAAACAAAAGTACGTTTCCTTTCATTTGGTGTTTATTTTTAACTGAATCACAAACTTAAATTTATAAATACCTGATTTTAGCCGATAAGATTCTAATACAGGTAGCCCCACGAATTATCTCCCTCCAACTCCCATTCGTGCACAATTTATATCTACCGTAGTGTTACTGTGAGGCTTCAATTCAAAGCCATGCTCCGATTATTTATAAGATCTACTGATTATAAGCAATCTCAATCGGTTATTTAAGGTTTCATAAACTAAAAGGAACCATACAAATACCTCTATACAAATCAATATAAATAGAATATAATCAATTTCATCATAGTAATTATAATAGGTAGTAACAAATCGATATGCGACTACCAATCCAATGGAATGAAAAAAATTGTCTTGCCTCTTTACAAATAGAGACAAGACAATTATTCTACTATAAAAGTTTTAATTTATCAATATCCAGGATTTTGATATTCAGCACCATTAGATATAGTTGCAGTAAATGTTGTAGAGATAGGTCGTAATGCATAATTAGGATTAAAGAACTGAGCCAAGTCCGGATGTGTTTCCTCCAAATAATTTGAACTCTTAAACATGCCGGTACGTTTCAAATCATAAAATCTACAATATTCGCCACAAAGCTCACGTCCTCTCTCATCTAAAACAGTACGAACTGTAGCTGTACCTGTCAATGCCTTTGCCCCTGCACGAGCACGTACCTTATTAATGTATCCCATTGCATTCGCACCACCATTGATATAAATATCAGCTTCTGCAGCTATCAGGTAAACTTCTGCCATACGCATCATAAAAGTCGCATTTAAATTGCCATTGCGTTTTTTAGAAGCATTGGCCACATAGTAATTGCTACTATTATGCTTATTCAATGATGGATAAAAATAACGGAACTGATTTTCCATACCATTATATTGCATATTTACATTATGTTTTTGATCATTGTACACATCATCATAAGCAATCATTAAATAATTCGAGGTATGTCTATTTGCTTTTTCCTCAGCATAATCCTCATCCTGAGGCATTACAAATTTAATCGCCAAATCTCCCTTCTTTAATTCAGTACCAACTATAGATTCATCTTTATCATACATATTAGCCGCACTAGTATCCCAAATATAATTCTTATTTGCATTCCATTCAGTAGTAAATGACTCATGGAATCTAGGATCAAGTGTTCCGTCCTCCTGCACATAAAGGTTTAAAAGATGTTGAGTAGGCATAAAAATGCCAGAAATACATCCTTCCCAAGTTAAACGAGTTTCTTGATTATCTTCACGTGCTCCGAATTTATTCACATTACACAAGAAATATTCATCATTACGATTTAATTTATAGTTACCGTTACTAGAACCATGACCATCAGAACCAGCATACCAACGATGCTTCCACAAAGCTTCTTTATTTTCCCAATTATTCGATTCTTTAAAAACTTCTTCATAGGTCGGATACATATAAGCATTATATTTTGCACCACCTGATTCACAATCAGCAATCAATTCTTTAGCCGAATCCAAAGCCTTTTGCAAATATTCTGTCGAACCATATTCATAAGTTTGCAAACAGGCCTTTGCCAAAAATCCCAAAGCTGCCTTTTTGGTTGGAACCGTAGTAGTGGCATGTGTACCAACTGCCAACCATTCTACAGCATATTCTAAATCAGGAATAATAACTTCTTTATAAATAGTCAGCGGATCTGTACGTTCCGGAGCATAATTCAAAGTTGTCTCAGGTTCAGTCAACATAGTGACCCCACCAAATTGCTCTACCGCATTAAAATAATAGATTGCACGCAAGAAACGGGCTTCTGCAACTTTAGCATTTCGTTCCGCTTCCGTTTTATATGGTGCATAACCAGCCAATGCAATTGCTTCATTACAAGAACCTACTCCATCATAAGTACCATTCCACCAATTATTTGTATAAGTGGTATTAGGAGATGCTCCTGCAAAGAACCAAAACCATTGGGTGTATGAAGTTGATTGATTAGCCTGATAGGTCCAAAGGTCTGAATCACCTTCGGTCAAACTCATCCAACTATCCGTACCATAGAAATATCTTTCCATAGCAAAATAACACTGGTTAACCAACGTTTCATACCCTTCAATAGAAGTAGCAAGATTTTCCTTGGTAAAGCCTGCCGGATTATTTTCTTCCAACGAACAAGAGCTGAAAGATACAGCAGCTAAAGCCACTGAATATAAAGTAAGTTTTCTGAATATATTTTTCATTTTAAATATCTCCTATATAAAAGTTAGAAAGTTAAATTAACTCCGAATACAAACTGTCTAAAAGTAGGGAATGCATCCGAACCGTTTGTTTCTGGATCTGTACCCTTCAACTGTTTATCCTTTACATAAATAAACGGATTGTATGCAGTTGCATAGATACGGCATTTTTCCATCAAAGCCTTACGTGAGATATTAACTGGAAAAGTATATCCTAAAGTGATATTTTTCACTTTTATGAATGAACCATCACGCACTCTTAAAGCTGAGATGACCGTACTTTGTTCCGAGCCTGTACCTGGAGCAGGATAATAAGCTCCCTGGTTATTTTCCGTCCAATAATCCGCTCCAGCCAACTGATTTGTTGTTACACTTTGTTCTGCCGTATAATAACCCAACAAATCACTATTAATAGTTTGACCATAACGAGCCATTGCAAATACAGACAAATCAAAATTTTTATAAGTAAATGTATTATTCAAGCCAACAATCCAATCCGGATTAGTGTGTCCCAACACTTGACGGTCATTTGTACTATATTTGTGTACTCCACCATCACCATCTTTTTCCAAAGTTTCAATCTGAATAAAACCGGGTTTAACACCATAAGCATCCAAAATATCCTGAGGAGTATTTGTACCCCAAATTCCGGTATATTTATAGCCATAGATGGACTTTATAGAATGCCCTACAAACAAATTTTCAGAAATTAAATCACCGTCAGGCAATTTTTCTATTTTCTCTTTACTCCATGTTACAGATAGTGTGGTATTCCAACTAAAATCTTTGGTTTTTATATTATGTGAATTAATGGTGACTTCCACACCTTGATTACTAGTTTCAGCAATATTCTGCCAAATAGATAATGGGGATCCCCAACCGGTCAAACCACTAGTAATAGGCAAAGTACGTTTAAAGAGCAAACCTTTTGTTGTTGTTTTAAACCATTCGATAGAACCATCAACGCGATTGTTTAATATGCCATAGTCCAAACCAACATTCCAGTTATAAGACTTTTCCCAACCCAAATCCTTGCTACCATAAGTACCTGTATACTGAGTAAAAGAAGAGTTTTGACCATTTAAAGTAAGTCCATTACCGGTATAAACATAGGCTTGTGTAGTTGTACCATAAGCATCCACCCCGCCCGAATTACCTGTAATACCATATCCTACACGCAGTTTTAAATTATTCAACCAATTTTTTGCCACATTCATAAAAGGTTCGTCAGAGATACGCCATGCAATTGCTCCAGCAGGGAAACTATCCCACTTATGCCCTGCTGAGAACTGAGACACACCATCCCAACGATTTGAGAATGTAAACAAATACTTACCTTTATAAGAATAATTGAAACGAACAGCAAATGACATTTTCTGTGTTTGAGCAAAATCAGACTCAACATGCTGCGATGCGCCGGATGCTAATCGCCAAAATGACCAACGATCTACCATTTGACCACTAGCTGCAGCTAAGCTACTATCATTTTGATTCTTATTCCAAGAAGTAATAACAGAACCACCTATATTATGATCTTTTGCAATAGTAGTATTATAAGAAAGAATATTCTCCCATGTATAATTCCATGCGTTCTTATTAGTAATAGCAGCATGAGGTGAACCTGCATAACTAGGTCTATTAGCATTACATTGATCTCCCCAATATTGTCCTTGACGAGAATCACTGAGCGTACCATTAATACGGCTTGTAAAAGTAAAATCTTTTATTGGACTCAGTTCCAAATAACCACTAACATTCAAATAAGTGGAACGAGTATTATTCACATATTGATCTTCAATAAAATCACCTAATGGAGAATATTGTCCTGTAATATATTCATGATTTATTTTCCCATTTTGATCATAAGCATCTCCCAAAGGAAATGATGAAAGACCTTTTGTAAAGGTATTTCTCACTCCTTGATTTCTATCTTGATAAGTTAGATTAGAAGTAAAGCCCATTTTAGCCCAAGAGAAAATTTCTTGATCAATATTCAATCGCAATGAATATTTATTAAGATTGTCATTACTCAATAAACCCTCTTCTCTATTATAAGAAGTTGAAGCAAATATCTTAGTCTTCTCACTACCCCCTGAAACAGAAAGACTATATTTTTGGGTTGTAGCTGTATTACCTGAGGCTTCATCAATCCAATCAATCCACTTTCCAGCATTATAAGCATCCGTATAATCTTGATTACCAAATAAAGCAGACATATCAGAAGGGTAATCTCCATTCTTATACTTATAAGCTTCTCTTTGATAATTCACCCATTCATCTCCAACCATACCATGCTTATAATTAGGTGAACCACTGAAACCATAATATGCATCAAAGTTTACAGTAGCTTTTCCTTCCTTCCCACGTTTTGTTGTTATAATGACTACGCCATTAGCTCCTGCTGAACCATAAATAGCAGTAGAAGAGGCATCTTTTAATACATCCACACTCTCAATATCAGAAGGGTTCACCTGGCTATAACTCCCAGGAATACCATCAATAATGAATAACGGTTCATTACTACCATAAATAGAACGAGAGCCACGCAACAAAATAGAAACATCTTCACCAACCTGCCCGCTAGACTTCACAATATCCATACCTGCAATTTTTCCTTGTAAAGCCTCCATCACATTACTAGTAGGAGCAACTGTCACATCTTCATTTTTCATGGAAGCCACCGCACCAGTCAAATCACGTTTCTTCACAGTACCATAACCTATTACCACAACTTCATCCAAAGCCTGTGTATCAGGTTCCATTTTTATATTTATCAGACTATTATTCCCAATAGTAATTTCTTTAGTCTTATAACCTATATAGGAAATCTCCAATATATTCTTTCCACTAGGCACTTCAAGTGTATAATTACCATCAAAATCAGTAACGGTTCCTATAGTCGTACCCTTTACCAACACAGAAACTCCAATCATAGACTCTCCTGTTTCATCCAAGATTTGTCCTTTGATTGTTTTTCCTTGCATAACAGATAGAACAGATTCACGATCCATTCCATTATCAACATTTGCATACGAAAAAGCAGCCGGCATACATAATGCAGCTGATAATCCTAACACAACAGGTGTTCGTCTGATTCCGTAACCCAACGGCTTAGGACATTTCTTCATGTCTTTTCTCATTTTTCTATGGTTAACAAATTAATTAATAATCCATATTATTTATCTCTAATGTAGTAAAAATACGATGTTTTAGTTTTCTTTCTTCAGATAAAGTCATTACTTCCATTGCTTCATCAGAAACCAATAATACATTCTTGGCCTCTTCAAATACTTTCAGTAGTTCTGCGTGCTCCTTTAAAAGCTTATTCCAATGAAAAGCTGATTCAGGAGCATCATCCAGAACATACTTGATAAAGTCGTCATCCTTCAAAAAGTCTTCTACCTTGCTATACACCTTTTTTGTATCCACGTTACAATCATTTTCCATTATGACGGATAGTGGTTCAAAGTTGTACTCACCTGGAAACTTAAAATATTATCCTACCAATTCCCTTAATCTTGTAATACCTCTATGCATCAAATTTCGTACCGACTGGTAATTCATATCCATAATGGTACAAATATCTTCATATTTCTTCTCTTCTATATAATATAAGGTAAGTGCCTCACGTTGGCGCGGAGATAATTGAGCCAACAAATGTTTTACTTTTATATTTTCAAAACAACTTTTTTCCTTTTCCAAATATGTATGTTCTACATCATCACCTGCTGCAACGGGATTCAGTTCCTCAACAGCCGTTTCCGACATGAACATCCGTCTGCGAAGTTCATCGCATAACTTATTTTTCAAGGAAATGAGGAGGTATGATTTGAAGTTGTCAATGATACCCAATTCAGCCTTCTTTGTATACAATTTTACAAAGACATCATGAATGCAGTCCTTCAACAATTCTTTGTCAGTAGTTAACTTACATCCATAATTAAATAGAAGATTAATATGCATATCATATAATGTAGAGAATGCACTTACATCTCCAGATTGGAAAGCGGTTACCAAGCAAGCTGTCTTATCATTTAAGTTTTGTTCCATCACAGTATACTAATTATAGGTTGTTTTGATGATGATGCAAAACTAGGGAGGATACGCTACTTTTTTAGGTAATATTTGATTATTGGACCGAAAAAACAGATAACCTGCTGAAAAACATATATGCTAAATAATACAGATTTTCATTAAAAAGGAGAACCAAAATAAGTCCGGTTCTCCTTCCATGTACTAAATTCTATGAAACCAATAAATACAATCTTTGTTTTCCTCTGCTTTAAGCATATATATATCTTTAATATTCAACCGTTTAGCAATCACCGTTATTGCTCCGGTCTTCGGATCAACAGACTTCAATATGTATTTCCCAGGTGATAAATGAACAGGAATATCTGTTGCAGAATGGGAATAAATGATACTTCCAATACCAGATTTTACCAGTTTCTGATACTTATTTGTACCAGTATCCTCCATATCCATAGCAGCCGCATCAGTTAAAAAGCTTTCATCGGCAACCGGAACAACCGGGCAAGAGCCACTTGCCATGAAGACAGCCCAAGCCATATCCGGATAATTCTGCGCATAGTAAGTAACCGCTTTTTCCGGGAACTTCTTACGATATTCACTCACCGCCCGATAAGCTTCATCAAAAGTAACCTTACCTACTTTCATTTTACGGGCATGCTGACGGGGAGCCAGGTTCTTTCCACCTTCGGGAGCATAAAGACCATCCACTTTATAGTGCCAGTAACGAATATCAATAATGTCAACTAATTTCGCACGCTGCGTATCATTCAGAATGGCATCTTGAACATCCTTTGTCGCACTTAACGCCACGGTCGCTTTCTTACCGGTTTCTTTCTCCCACTCTCCTATCACATCCAGCCAGAATTGTACAAAATGCAACGGACCGGTAAACTCCGCACTGATCAGTTGTACCACATTTGCATCATCGGCAAAATTATCCAAGCATTGGCGAATATACTTTCTATGAAACTCACGACGTACCGGATGACTGATATCATAAAACATATCCGCTACAAAGATACGTTTGTCACCGGCAAAAGGAACAGGTTCAGGCATATCGGTCTGATTGATATTATTGGCCGACCGCCAAGGACAGTCTACCCAATGTGCTCCCGCCTCCAAGATATTATGCTGGAAGTAATTCTCATGGAAAAGCAAAAGACCTTTCTCCGCCCCTTTTTCGGCAAACTGCTTCAACCGGTTCCAATACCATGCATTGGGACGGTTCAAATCATACTTGCTCAATCCTTCCCAAGCAGTACCTTCTCCACTGCGGGCAAACGGTTGTTCGTAGAATGGCCCCCACACATCTCCATCACGGCGACGGACACGCTCATGATCGTCACGACGACGCTCATACCACAAACCGTAATTATGATCTAAAACCAAAATCTGATTCTTCACCATATAATTCACCGTAGAATCAATTCTATCCGTCAGCCCAAGTCCTTCGCGTCCCGGCACGAAACGGGTAACATGTGGCTTGGCTTTAGACAAGAAGCTGGTCCTCAGTTTCCCATTCCACCAAGGAACCTCCTGCCTGCCGCCTACCAGTAACCGGCCATCCACCTGCATACGTCCATTAATAATGGCAAACAGATGATCCTCTTTTTCCTTATATATAGGTGTCTTGAACTTCAAATCTTCTAAAGATTTCAGTTTTCCGGAAGACACACTGGCTGTATAAGGTGCTTCCTCAATCCATTTTTGCATAGTAAGACGGGGAGTATAAGCTTCCTTTGCCATCTCCATTGCCGCTTCTACGGTAGGACTGCTGGTTGCGTTGGTAGCCCTGGGAAGAATACGTGCCTGGTCAGAACAATCTTTATTCAAACGTGCCGCCAACTGTGCATAAAACAAGCTGCGGGGATGTACGTGATTATTTGATTCCGCCCATTGGCCGTCACCCGAGAATTGCGCCCAACAACCGTATGCACGGTTTACCGCATCTCTTGCCGGTGAATAACACTCTATCCCGGCAGCTGTACATTGCCAGAAAAGACTGTTGCCTGTATTCCAACCGGCACCATTTTTATCCTGTCCCAAATTCTTAAACACCAAATCATGGCCATCAATGTTTACCACATCAAATAATAACCCGCAAGCCCAGGAATCAATAGAACCGCTGAATCCTAACGACTCTTCCGAATCACACTGTACAAAAGCATTCGGACCTGCCGCACAAAATCCGGCTGAGAAATCATGAATACCCTGTTTAGAATAACAACGCTGAAAAAGTGTCTGCTGCCCCATAGTATAAAATGTACTGCGACGCATTCCACCTATCTCTGAAACAGGTTCTGTGGATACACAATCTTCTACAGTTGTTTTAGAGCCGGTACGCTGTACAATCACAGCACTTCCTGCAAAGTGCTTAAAATTTACCCTGCGCACCCAACAGTTTTCGGCATTTTCTATAGATACCCCCGTCCAGCAATGATCCTCATCTTTAGGATACTTCTTATCATAGTCAGAAGCCAATGTCAGATTCTCCAAACCTGCTTCTGCGATTCTGCCCGGCCAACTATAACGTAACACTTTGACAGTTCCCCATTTATTATCCAAAGCCATTGTCAAAGGAGCATCCAAAGTCAATTGGTTTCCATCCGCCTTACTTACCGACCTATCCCAAACCAAATCCATCTCTCCTTCTTTCCAGCCCAAAGCGGAAATACCTCCGCCAAAAATATCACAACCGACAGAAGCAATCCATTCTTTCGTAGAGGGGCGGACAATCCGGACCCGCTCTCCGGAAACCAGCTGTACATTATTGGTTACCTGAAAAGTACAAGTATTTACAGGAACGTATGATGTCAACACATCCAAGGTATCCGTAACAGCCAAATCATTCCGCCCTTCAATATAAAGCAAAGCTCCTCTGTCCACTCCCTTTTTCAACAATACGGTCTGTTCCCTGTCACTGCCGCGCAGCACGACTCCCGACACAGAAATACGCAAGCTCTCATTCAATTCAAAAGTTCCTTTATCCAGCAAAACAGCCCCACGAAAACCATTTTTATCCAAAGCCAATGAAGATACATAGTCAATGGCGCGCTGAATACGAGAGGAATTATCCCCAGGCTTCCATGAAACAAAAACGGCATTCGCCACATCAGGTATAGGGTATTCCGAGTTACGGTAACCGCAAGAAGAATAATCTAGAATACGGTTTCCGCGTTCATCAGTCACATAAGTCAGTTTTTCTTCCTTCACCTGTAAAGGAAAGGTTTGCGCAGAAATCCGCGCAAACCCCAAACTTAAAAATCCAAATAATAATAACTTATAATTCATTTTACATCAAACTTTTACGTTTTGCCAAAGTATCATGATTGTTCTTTATATCCGTCCAATCCACTTTCTTTGCAGGATCTATGCCATTAATGTATTTTTCAATATTGGTATACCCGTCGCCATTACAATCTTTCACCGCATCACCCGGATCATTAGGATTGAGTCCGTATCTCACCTCCCAGACATCCGGCATACCATCACCATCCGTATCAACCACAGGCGTACCTTTATATTCGGGCAAGCCACCTACCTGACGGGGATCTGTAATGATACCTTGTTTATAAGAGTCAACAGGAAGACGTCTTTTTACATAAGTACTAACGAATTCAGGAGCGTCTTTCACGTAAATAGCTTTCCCTGTCTTCACCGTCTTCATCACACGGGCATCCACCGCATCCCTTTTAGGGAAAGTAGCCCCGGCATTTTCCAATACATAATTATAGGCAGTTTTGGCATCCATAATAGTCACATGGGGCATTGAGAAAGGCTCGTTTACACGAATTTGATCTGTAAACTTCCCTGCGTCCGGCATATCGTACACCTGCACGCCGCCATCCCAATTATTCTTTGTCACACGCGCATTACCTTCCACTACATTTCCGGCTACATACGCTTTACCAAATGTATCCGGTTTCTTCTTGTCACGACTTGATTCGGGTTTCACAATCCGGTGGGCAATCGGCTTATCTTTCGGAGTGATAGGCCCCGGTTTAAAATAATTATTAATAATATTCAAACGGCTGGTTTCATCTCCCCCGTCAACAGAACGGTTCCACCAATTAAAAGTCACATTGTTTACCAGATTAAAATCCTCATTCATGCCAATGGAACAGTTACGGCTGATATTGGATGCGAACAAGTTACGGCAAAACATACTGTTATGCCCACCTATAGTCGCCCCGAAAGCATGATTGTAACAATCCAAAGCTTCCGAAAAAATAGAGTTCTGAATAGTTATGTTGACAGTAGGAAGCTTCAGACCATGCCCTGTGGAATCGCGATTGTATACATGGCGGTAAACAGACATGTTTTCATCCAGTCCCCAACTGGCAGAGCAGTGATCGATAATAACATTACCCACACAGTTACCTCCCAAAGCATCATCCCGGAAGAACACATCCTGCGCCCCCCGACGGAAACGCATATGGCGGATAATAATATCATGCGTATCAAGCAGGAAAGAGGCTCCTGTTACACAAACCCCATCCCCCGGAGCTGTCTGACCTGCAATAGTGATATACGGAGCACGGACGTTTATAGGGGTTTTCAGCCGGATAACGCCCGAAACATTGAATACAACAATACGCGCGCCACCGGTCTCACATGCCTCACGCAATGTTCCGGGCCCACTGTCGGCCAGCGAATTGACCACAATTACTTTTCCTCCACGTCCACCGGGAGTATAGGCCCCTCCCCCTTCTGCCCCGGGAAAGGCAGGTATGTTGCTCTTTATTAAATCCTCCGGTTTGGATGCCCATGGTTTATAAGGACGTCCTTGAACAGCCTCAGACATTACTACAGGTAATGCTTTCGCCCATGCCTCATCCGATTTCCGGTCTATTTCCTTTTGTTGTTCTTCTCCTCTGATTTTTACCGAATCAGGAATTACAGGATACTGTGCCGCCACAGGCAACACACATGCAGTCAATGCTGCCACTGCAAATAGTTTCTTTAGTTGATTCATTTGGTCGCTAAATTATTATTTTTTCTATAACTTCGTAACATAACACCCTGCTTTTAACATGATTCAAACACACATTGCGAGTATTTCTATATCAAAGACGGAACAGAAAGCCTGTTGTACTCTCTATCCGCACATAAAAAAAGAGCTTGACACCGTTTCACCGGGCAAGCTCCTTTTCCGCTTTTCAATAAACATTAATTTATATCTTTCCTCCACGTGCCTTGATACGTTCATACCAAGCCTTACGTTCTTTCACTAAATCATATCCCCGCTTAGAGAGGTAATTATTAATCCGGCCTTTGTATTTGCCGAAAGCAGCATGTTTCTTATTTGAATTTTCAGCATCCATGGCAAATTCACGGGCTTCAACAAGCCATGCCATAATCTGCGCTTTCTCTTCTTCTTTCAAGGTAGGAATCATGTCAACCGTAGCTTTATAAGTTACCATTACCACACCATAAGTCATGCCATCTTTCACTGCATCTATCTGCTTGGCATCCAAATAGAGCGAAAGATCGGCCGGGAAAGCGAAATGAGTACGGTAAAGCGCCGCATCCTTTTCAGCTTCGGCAGCTTTAACGGCTTCTTGTTTCGCATCGCCCGTCAGGGTTTCTTTTGCCAGCTTCACTTTGGCATCGCGCGTTTCGTATATGTCATTCAGTTTAAAATAACGGTTGGCTATGATAGTTGTCACTTCACGGGCGGCAACGGTATCTGTCAACTCCAGTTTATCTACAATCTTCTGCGAACGTTTCACAATAGATTCCACGTAAGCCGGATCGCGGCCTTCACGGTCCAAATCCACTGCTCCGGCGGTAATGACTACCGCCATGAGCAACAGAAACATTATACCTGACTTTTGTATCATATCCTGTCTTCTTTCCTCCGTTTATTACATCAACTTTCCTTTAGAAGCCAATGTATCATAATTGTTTCTCAAATCAGACCAGTCAATACAATTTCTAGTGCTGATACCATTAATATATTTCTCAATATTTGTATAGCCGTCACCGGTTTTCCAGCGATCTCCGCTGGAATCTCTACAGCCGTAACTTCTTTTTCACAACCAGTAATTCGAATTTCGACTGCATCGATCACGTCATAATACAAATCTCCATAAGTACCGTCGTAAAAATATGGCACATCTGCACTCGCCGGCAGTTCCACGCCAGACAGTCCCACACTGCCCAGACAAAGCAAGCCAGCAGTCAATGCCGCCAACCCTTTTTTCCACAATTTCATTTTTCTTCCTCCATATCATTCTTAGGGCAATACCGTACAAAGATTGTGCGACAGATGCAAAACAGGATATTTTTATGATAACGTACAACATAAAAGATGTCAACATTTTATTTGTATTTCTGCGTTGATTTCCCTGCAATAAAAAGAGCATCCTGCAAGCACAGAACGCCCTTTTGATTTCTATTTCAGGGGACCCCTTCGAAGTTATTCTTCCACAACCACCTTATGGAACACTTTCTTGCCCTTCCGCAGAATGGTTTCTGCTTCCGGATAGATCACGCTCTTCGGGTCGGTGATCTTGGTGTCGTTCACAGAAACGCCGCCCTGCTGTACCAGCTGGCGGGCTTCACGGTTGGAGCCGCATAGACCCGCGGCGACCATGGCGGCCAGCAGGCCGACACCACCGTCCTTGACAAGCTCGGCGTCCAGCTTCGTGCTGGGCATATTCTCGTGGTCGGCGGCACCGCTGAACAGACCGCGGGCAGTGGCCTGCGCCTTTTCGGCCTCCTCCTCACCGTGGACCATCTTCGT
>ENA-UEOR01001560-UEOR01001560.1-human-gut-metagenome-genome-assembly--contig:-NODE-1560-length-13473-cov-30.050911_pt1 | contig 13473 bp, 18 predicted proteins | sample MGYA00242887_ERZ507890 | MGnify/ENA primary metagenome ERZ507890 (study PRJEB26167, sample SAMN06115431) | human gut metagenome | host: Homo sapiens | place: China:Guizhou | collected 2014-10-21...
ATATAGTGATAATTACCGAATTATCAAACACTTTAGCCTTTTTTATTACATCATTTTAGCACTTGCGAAACTTAAATAAATTTACATTGGCCTGTTCTGCTCGTTCCATGTAAGTAGCTACACCTCCTATGGTCACATTATCCAGCAATTCTTCTTTTTTAACTCCCATAACATCCATTGACATCTGGCAGGCTATAAATTCTACTCCGTTGTCAATAGCTTGCTGGCGAAGAGATTCCAAAGAGTCGATGCCCTTGCGTTGCATGATGTAGCGCATCATGCGGGTTCCGATACCTCCCATGTTCATTTTTGAAAGCTTCAGCTTTAATGAGTTGGAAGGAAGCATCATGCCAAACATTTTTCCGAAAATGTCTTTCTTAACTTGTGGCTTATGTACCTTTTTGATAGCGTTCAGTCCCCAGAATGTGAAGAATATAGTAACTTTCTTTCCTGTAGCAGCAGCTCCATTAGCCAGCACAAAGGTAGCTAAAGTTTTGTCAAGGTCATCGCTGAACAGAATGAATGTTTTGAATTGGGCTCCTTCAGTAATGTTCCGTTATATGTTTAATAAACAACATGTATTAATGTTCCGTTATCGTGGAAGAAGCAGTACACCTAACATTGAGGACCTGCAGGAGGTGATTGATATAACCGACCCGATGAACCTAAGATATGGTAATCCGAATTTGAAACCATCATTTAATAATAATTTTACTCTCGATTATAGAAAGTTTGTACCGGAATCTATGCGTAGCTATTCTGCTAATTTGTATTATACAAGTACATTGAATTCTGTAGCAAATAGAATGACATATGATCCTCAGACGGGTGCTCGGGTTTATAAGAAAGAAAATGTAAATGGTAACTGGCAAGCAAGAGGATTTTTTTCATTCAATACACCGTTGAAGAACAAGAAATTTACAATTTCATCTAATACAAATGCACGATTTAGTGATGCTGTAAGTTATACAAGTGTCGGAAGTTCTAAAAATGCAGATCAGGAACTAAGTACAACGCATAATTTAGGGTTAGGAGAACGGTTTACCAGTAGTTATCGTAGTGAAGTTTTTGATATATCCTTAAGTGGTTCTGTTAATTATAATTTGGTCAGAAATAGTAAACAAGAAAATAGTAATCGAGAAACATTCGACTACTATATTGGAGGTAATACCAATGTAAACCTTCCTTGGCAAGTCTCGATTTCCACAGATATTAATTGTCGATTTAAAGATGGATATACAGGTGGGCTTAATAATAACGAAGTGATGTGGAATGCACAAATTTCGAAGAATTTTTTAAAGAATAATTCGGGTACAATTCGTAGAGTTTATTGTTAAAGCAACGTTGGAATAATATTTTATCGAGGGAAATCAGTATCTATAATGGATATTGGTTTCTCTTTTTTATTTAGTAAATTCAGAAAAACAAATGTGTGAAAATATTATTATTAAGAAGTCTTTTAGTGACTTTATTAGGATATTTTAGCTTTATAAATGTTTTAGCTGAAACGAATGACCATCAAAAACTTTATATATGTGTTAGTGGTAATGGGGTAAATATTGACTTTACCGCAGGCATTTAAATGGGACTCCAATAAAAGCTATAATTATGAAGAAATTATTGTGCAAAGAATTACTATTTGCTTTATCCATTTTTTGCTGTTTCTTTATTGCCTTCAGCAGTTGCAGTGACAGCGAGGATGAAAGTATTATCCTCCAGCTCACCCTAGACAGCAGTCAGCAAAGCAAAACACTATTTTGGGATGAGACAGAAGCTTCCGTAAAGTTCTCCGCTACCGGTCCTTGGACAGCCACTGTAGAAGATGTAACCAGCCGTGCCACCGATTCCAGTTGCACTTGGATTAAACTGCCCCGATATGAAGGTGAGGCAGGCGAAATTTCATTGCCCATGTTGTTGCAGAAGAATGATAGCGAAAACTATCGGGAAGCAACTCTTGTCATAGTATGCGGAGAATCCGAAGTAACCGTCCATATCCGCCAGGAAGCTAATCCCAATGCTGTGTTAACCTTGAATTCGGCTGATATCAAAGATTTTGATAAATATTACAAACCTATTGAGTTTAGTAATATGAATATGCTTCGCAGTGATGCGCGCTGGTCATGGTGGCGCATGAAGCAAAGCGAGCATTTCTTCGTGTTTTGGGAACCGGGGTTCGGCAACGATCCGGGAGCAGAGTCAGTGCCGGAGGTATTGCGTGTAGACATTGATGATTTATTGGCAAAGGCCGAACAATTCTACCGGACAAATATCGAAACCTTGAAGTTTGCTGACACTGGGCAAAACAAGTCTTTTCTGGATAAATATAAGATGGAGATTTACTTGCTGTATCAGACTGAGTGGCTTGCTACAGGTTCCGGTTACGACAATACAATCGGTGCATTGTGGGTAAATCCCAGCACCTGCCAACCGGTAGGTTCTACCATTGCGCACGAAATAGGACATAGTTTCCAGTATCAGGTAAGTTGTGACAAGATGTTGAACGGAGAGGCGGACTTTTCGCAAGTAGGATTCAGATACGGTTATGGGTCGAGTGGTGAAGGTGGAAATGGCTTTTGGGAACAATGTGCGCAATGGCAGTCGTTCCAAGATTATCCGGCGGAGCTGTTCGGTTACCATGTAGATGTGTGGAAAGCCAATTACCATCGCCATTTCAATCATGAATGGATGCGTTATGCCAGTTATTGGTTGCAATATTACTGGGCGCAGAAACATGGAGTCGATGTGGTAGGGAATGTCTGGACACAGTCGCGCTATCCGGAAGATCCGCTCATGACTTATCAGCGTCTGTACTGTAACAATGACTTGCAAACACTTTATACGGAACTTTATGGCTACGCTACCCGTATGGTGACTTATGATATGGACGTGGTGCGGAATTATGTCACAGAGACCGCTTGCAATTATACAACGAAAATGTATGATGCAGCCGGAGGATATTATCAGGTAGGCTATGCCAGCTGTCCGGGCACTACCGGATTCAATATCATTCCATTGAACGTTCCCGAAGCCGGAACAACGGTCAAGGCGAATTTTGCCGGACTGGCTGTGGGATGTGCTTTGGCAGAAGAGGATCCGGGAACGACATTGGATGCCGACGGCAATGTGGCAGGTACGGCTACCGCTTACAACAATAATGGTGGCAATACGGCAGCCGGATGGCGATATGGATTTGTGGCTATTGTAAATGGAGCTCCACAATACGCATCTATGAATAAGGAAAATGCAGGGGTGGTTTCTTATACGATACCGATCGGAACAGAAAAATTATGCCTAGTGGTAATGGGCGCTCCCGTTCAGTATAAGTCACATCCATGGAATGATGATGAGACTGACGATGAGCAATGGCCTTACAAAGTAAAGTTTGAAGGAACGGACTTGCTTGGCAATTTCTCTATTGACGAGACGGCTATGCCTAAAGATATTACATTGACATTCGATGTGAAGTGCAATGCCGGTTCCGAGGATTATCCACAAGGAACGGTGGACCTGAAAACAAATAAAGATTTGGCACAGGCGTTTGTCATGAAGCCTGCCGTGTTGGAAAGTAAACTGGCCAGTGTAGGTACAGAACCTGCCGAGGACAAAGTGGTTATCGCACTCGGTCAGACTGACGGCACTTTTGCTTACACTTCTACTGCCAATAACGGATTTTGGTGTGAAGCCAATGGCAACGTAGGCAACTGGGGTGATACGGCACCGGTCTATGTAGAATTCAGTGGACTGACCATGACATACGGACACCGGAAAGGAGTAAGTGTTGCCGGCCAGAAATATATGTTGAAACCTACTCTGATATATACCAGAAATGGTGTACAGTATAAAGCGACTATTGTGTTGAATATGCAATTTTAATAGCTGTTTACACCGTACACCTCCAAGAGGATAAAAAAATAGTCTAAACGAATGGAAGAATAGTACAACCGCCTAACTGTCAAATCCATAAAATGAGATTTATTGGACGATTCTGCCATTACATTATATTATATATTCCCTTTCTTGTAATTTTTTTATTTTACTTTGCAAGTGAACAACGTATACAACCGATAGATTATGAAAAACAACAAGAAACTCTGTCTTGCAATTTTATCTTTGCTTTTATTGATTGGAAATGCTTCATTTGCAGCCAAGGAAAAGAAATATGTACTCTCTTCACCCGATGGAACATTGAAAGTGGAAATCAGCGCCGGAAACGAACTGGCCTACCAAGTGATGCATGGAAATGATACAATTCTCTCACACTCTAATATAGGTTTGGTTCTGGAAAACGGAACTATAGTAGGTAAAACTCCCCGTATCACAGGGGAAAGAAGGAGAAAGATAAAGGATAACATAGAATCACCTTTTTACCGTTTCAAGGAGTTCGTTGCAACAGGCAACGAACTCGACTTGAAGTTGAAAGGCGGGTTCGGAATCATCTTCCGTGCATACAATGAGGGAGTCGCCTATCGATTCTATACCACACAATCTTCGGATATCATTATAAAGGAGGAACAGGCCGAGTTTAATTTTAAGGAAGATTATACGGCTTATCTTCCTTATACCACCAATGATAAAAAACCGATGGCGATGGCTTATCAGAATGTATATGACATCACTCCTCTGTCAAAAGCACAGCCTAAACTGGCTTTTCTTCCGGTTACCGTGGATTGCGGCAGCGTAAAACTGACCCTGTTGGAGTCCGACCTCGAAGCTTATCCGGGCATGTTTGTGCAGTCACAGCAGGGAAAGTATGGATTGAAAGGTGTCTTTGCTCCTTATCCGGCTAAAACAGACTTTTATCCTTGGCGGAAGCAGGAATATGTAACTGAAACTACCGATTTTATATCCCGTAGCCGTGGCTCCCGTTCCTATCCGTGGCGTGTGTTGGCCATTACGGAGAAGGATACGGATATGCCGGTCAACAACCTGGTCTATGCTCTGGCTTCTCCCAACCGTATCGGTGATACCTCATGGATAAAGACAGGCAAAGTGGCATGGGATTGGTGGAATGACTGGAATCTGAAAGGAGTGCCGTTTAAAGCCGGTATCAACATGGATACGTATAAATATTATATCGATTTCGCCAGCCGGAACGGATTGGAGTTTATTGTGTTGGATGAAGGATGGTATGCCCCGAAGAGCGGGGATATGCTGACCGTTATTCCCGAACTTGATTTGCCGGAACTGATAGCATACGGCAAATCCAAAGGGGTGGAAATAGTGCTTAGTTCCGATGTTTACTAATTGACTATTTTTTCTTTGTTGGCTAAAACAAAAGTCAATGCGTTCTCACAGCGTATAAGAGCGTTGATATACTCGCTATTATCATCTGCCTGCTTGCCAATTTTCATTTCAATTTCTGCGATTTCTCTTTTTGCTCGGCATAAAATATAGACATCTTTTATGCTTAGTCCCATATTATTCTTCCTTTCTGATTTTGGGTATAAAAATACCGCCTCGCCGTAGCGGAGCGGTTAGATTTATAACTGACCGATATAATCCAAAATACTTTCGCACATCAAGCCTTCTTCATTTGGATTATAATTTTCATCCAAACAGTTCAAAGTCAGGTAATCACCAACTTTATCTTCTATGACATCAAGTTCATCATTTGGGTCAATACCAATAGAAACAAGAAACTCTTTTTGTTTTTCTGACATTATAATCACTTCCTTTTGTACTTGTTGATTTTGTTCTTGCCTGTTTTCCATATAGTTGCGATAGTTCCAGTTTGGGGATTTACATTAACAGTTGCTTTCTCACCAATAAATCGTTGGCTTGGTCTGCCCAAACTATCAATTTTAATTTCATCAATATACAGCGGGTTTATAAGTGCATCTTTTATATCATTTACAGAAACCTTTCTTTCGGAAGCTCGCTCTTCCATATGTTTTGAAAATTTCGTTACACCAATTCCGTTAGATGTTGTTAATTCAATTTTATCATCTTTTTCCTTTTCTGTCAAGCCGCCATACACTTTTTCCCTAGAATAATCCCTCCGCAGAACTTCGCTGTTAGCGTTTATAAAGGCTTTCAATTCCTGCTGTGCCTGCCTTACTTTCTTGCGGTAGGCTTTTGCTGTGTCGGGGTCGAGAGTGCCTGCCGCAAAGCGTTTTAGCTTGCGGACTTTCCGCTCCATTGCACGCTGTTTCTGCTCAAGCTCTCGCTGCTCTTTTATCTTCTCCGCCGGTATCGGCTCAGGTATCTGCGTTCTGCCGTGTATATACTGCGTCATTGTGTGACGGCAATTCGGGTGGAAAAGCCCATTCTTTACGGCGTATGACAGCAGCCAAAACCACTCACCACAGTAATTTGACTTGCCTTGAAACTCGTCCTTTTCGCCCTCCCATACCGTGAATACATCATCAATGTATACTTGACCTTGCCAAGGCTCACAGGTCTTTGAACAGCCGCCATACTGCGACACAAGCACAGTATCATACCCAAGCTCTGCAAAGCGTTTCGCCGCACCCTGCAACGCTGCCCTTGTGGAAGTTGTCCTAAGAGCCATTCGCACATAGTCGGTAATGTTCACTCGCTTGCCGTCAGCGTACACGATACAGTTTATGCCCTTGTCGAGGAAGTCCCTTGTGGCAAGGTCAATAGCCTCGTTAAGCGTCATAGAGCCTGTTCCCATTGCAAGCTGTACCCTATTCAAAGTCTGCCTGTAAATATCGTCTGTCATTCGCAGAGCGGCTGTTTCAGCGGTCTTTTCAAGGGTGGTGACGTCTTCCATAAGCTTTGCCATTTTCTTTTCGTTCACGCCAAAGAAATGCTTGTCGGGGATAGGTGTTATAGGCTCGTCAGAAAGCTCCTGGGCGCTCCTTTGTGCCTGCTGCTGACCCTCTTGAAACTGCTCCGTCATAAGCTGTCTTGTCTGATCGTCGATAACCTCAACGTACTCGTTCATAATGTCGAGGTTTTCACGGTGGAAGTTCTCCATATTTTTCAGTTTCTCAGCCTGCCAAGCAGACCATTCAAAGCCGTAACGCTGTTCCTCCGCCTTGTGCCTTTTGAGATTGCGTTTCAGCGAAGATATGAGCCTTAGCTCTATCTCCTCAAATATTTTGGCTATGTCCTTAAAATTAAGCGTACTCATCACCTACCGCAGTAGGCTCACCCTCAGTAAGCCCCTTTTCCTGCATTATCCGCTTGACCTCTGCGGCTTTCCAATCGTCCTCTTTAGAACTGCCCCACAGCTCCTCCACCTGCGTTTCAACTGACATAATACCATACGTGCTTGCCTTGCCCACAGTTTCAACTCTGCTGTCAAAGTCAGGTGCACCGTACTCGTCAAAGTCAACTGTCACCTCATAAGTCTCAGGGGCTTTGCCCTGCATATTGTCATAGGTCATAAGCACCGCAGAAACAAGCTGCGGCAGAGCCTTTTCAAGAGCCGTTGTGATAGTGTTTCTGGTGTTGCCTGTGACGTCTTTCTTCTCTCGTTGAGCGTCCGCACTTGACATCTTACCCACATCTATGCCAAGCGTGGCAGGAGATACAAGCCCTTGCAGACACATAAGCAGGCAATTCGTATAGCTTGCCACAAACGCTTCATACTTGATATCAGGCTGAACTACTTCTATCTTAGGCGCTGCACCCTCTGCCGAAAGCGGTGGGTCAATACTTATGTAACTGTTGCCGAACTGGTTAGGTGCTTTAAGCTTACCGCTTGCAGGATCTCTAGGTATCATGCTTTCGGGGATATACTGCTTTACCCTGCCTGCTCTGATAGCGTCCCACCATTGTGAGATCACCTCGTCCAAAGCGTCAAAGCAATCAGACTTACCGCCGTCAAAAATGCTCTTGCCCCTATTCGGGTACTTTCGTGATGAAAAGAATTTCAGTGGCACAGCCATTATATAGTCGCCCTCAAACTCAGTTCGGGGCGGTATCTGTGCAAGGCAAGGCACGTTGTCCAAGCCGACCTCGTGACCGTTATCGTCATACAGACGGCTTTCTATGTATCCCTTGCCGTAATGCTCTTCAAGGTGAAATTTCTTTGTGCCTGCATAATGTACAGAATGAAAAACGACCTCGTTCAGCAGACCTCGTACAAAGTTATACTCCACTTTGTCAGCGCCGATAAACTCGACTATTGGCGTATCAGAAAGCTCAGTATCCACCGATATTTTGAAAGCTCCGTCGCCGTCAACAAGTGCGGTAACTATCGCCTTGCCTGTCAGCTCTGTGAAGTCTATATGCTCGGAAATATTATCAAAGTCAGCCTTTGCTTTGTCCCCTGTGACCTTGATATCGTCCATATCAGAATAGACAATGTATGAAAGCGTATCGGCGATTATTACAGGCAGACCGCTATGTATCTTGCGTATCTTTTCTTTCTCAGGGACGCTGCTCCAGAATGAATTTGTGCCTAAGTTAAGCTGACGAAAGAACTGTGAAAGCTCTGCGGCGTCACCACGATACCAAAGCTGTGACCTTATCACATCGGTCATAAAACCTGTTTTCTCTGTGATAGTTATACTGTATTCGGGTGCAGGCTGGATATCAAGCCAGTTTCTTATCATATTTTTCACCTTGCTTCCTATACTGAATTTAGTCAATCTTCACACTTCCTATCTTGTCACGATACGGCAGCCAAGCATACTGACAGGAATTGATAAGGTGGTCGTTGCCGTCCTCCGGCTCAGCCTTATCCTCTTTCCAACTGTATATGTTAAGCTCGCCTGCGTACTCCTTGCAATGCTCAAGGATATAAAAATCACCTGCCGCCAGCCAAGCTGACTGCAAGTGTATTCGGTCGATTATTTTCGTTTTCTTGAATGCTGGGATAAAGTTATATATGCTGCCTGTGAGCCGTCCAAACTTCTGACATTCAAGTATGGTCGCCTGATCTGCACTGTCGATATACACATCTCTTGCAAAGCCCCACGTCCTGCGGTTTTTCTCCAAGAACGCCGTGAATATTTTCGGTATGTCGGAGGGCGTGAGCGGTACTTGCCTGTCACGATTGTTATACACTTCCTCATCAAGGGTAACGCACTTTCTGTCAGCCGTTATGCCCACAAAGGTGAACGCTATGGTATCAGGTGAGGATTGCGAGTAAGCGGTGTCAAGCCCGGCTGAGAAGTACACATAATTGAAAGCTTTCGCCTGCTCTGCTGTCAAGATATTTCGCTTTTGCAGGTCAAACACAAGCCCTGTTGCACGTCCTCTCAGACCGAGTATCTTGTTCTTATACAGCTTTGTGCCTTTCGGAGCGGCAGCCATTTTCCGTTTGATATCCTCATCAGTAAGTGAAAGATTATCACGAAAAGTAAAGAACCAGTACCGCCAATTGGGTACAGGTTCTTCTGTAAGCTCTTTCATTATCTCCGCAGGCACGTCACAGGCGTATTTCTGATACGGACGTGAGCGGTTTACAAACTCTTTATACACAGGCAGAGAGGGGTCGTCAGGGTTGAGGGTCGCCATAAGGTAATCGTTACGGGTTGACATCTCACGGACAAACTCGATATCAGCGGTATTTATCTCGTCGATATACACGCAGCCGAACTGAGCGCCCAGCACCATTTCCCACTTATCCTTGTTGTCATATCCCAGAACATAGATTATCTTGCCCTCAAACTTGATATGCGGCAGTTTGTAGTCCTTATCACCGTTGCCGAAGTACCGAGCATTGGCGTGCAGGTCAAGAATGCCGTTATCCTGCTGAATGATAGTTTCCTCAGCCTTTCCCGTAGTCTTAGCGGCAATGACGTGAAGTTTCTTTCGGCTTGCCGACACCATACGCATGAACTTTATGCCTGCGCCCACAGTTGTTTTGCCGCTTGCGGTAGTCCCCTCAAGGAAGTCCGCAGACACACTCCGAACGCTGTTGATGAAGTCCATATACTTCTGCGACAGAGGAAACTTACTCGTCAAGCCCCTCACCGCCTATCTGAGCGAAAACGTCCGAAAGCTTTTCAGAGGTCTTGACCTCCGCCTGTATCTTAGCAACATACTCTCCTGTCATTTTATTGAGGGTATCGACGGCTCTGATACGGTCAGCAGGGTCATTCTTGCCGTCCTTTGCGATATCTGACAAGAGTGCCTGCCTCTCCTTTGCGGTCATTATACGCTCGTCCTGAGCTTTCTCGGACAGCATACGGATATACTCCGCAACACTAGGATTATCTAGGATTTTGCAAGCGTCAGCTTTCGCATACTTCTCGCTGTATCCTGCCTTTATAGCACTCTGAACGGTGTTGCCGCTCTGAGCATAGTATTCTGCAAATTTCTTTTGCCGTGCTGTCATGAGGGCACCGTCCTTTCTTTATGGTATGAAAAAAGCCCCGATTTAGTGGGGCTTTGAACACTCAATATTATTAATTTTATTGGTTATATTTCGATCTATCCAAAACAACTTTTAAATCGCCAAAAATAACCGTGGTTCCGTTATTATATATTTTTGCAATGCCACATATAGCATTTGTATCTCTTCTATACAAACCCTCAGGGTCATAGTAATCCGTAGTTTCAAAAAATCTGACTATATAAGGGTCTTCATTATATTTATTCTTCATATAATTTATCATTTTGTCATAACAAAATTGATATTTTATCGAATAAAATATATTATTCTGTTGAACTTCTTGAAGGGTTAATGTATCATCAAAATCATCTACAATGCTAACCTCTTGGGCATATTTATAGCCTTCTTTATGAATTTGACTATCTAACTGCGTTATAGTTTCATTGCGTAATCCTTCCACTAATTCTTCAAGTGCTGTTTTGTTGAAGTTTGATTCTGCTAATAAATAATCTTTAAACATTCATTTTTAGCTCCAAAATCTTCTCGCTTTGTCACAGCTATGACATTAGACTTAGGGTCATGAATTATCAAGTTCTCTGTACAGAGCTGTTGCTCTATCAATGAAAAACACTGTCCCATGCCACTATAGTGATTTCTGCGGTGCTTTTTGAAAATCTTTATGATATTATTCATCATCAACCATTATCTCCACATATTTTCTGACATAAACTGAATTTCTGTTCGGATAGTTTTCGCTTTTCTGTAAGAACTCATATCCGTCTTTTTCAAGCTGTTTTGTGAACTTTTCAACTTCTTCTGGCAAACCCTCTATGCGTACTTTTACCATTCTTATCAGCTCCTATTATTATAATTTTGTTATTATTTATCCATGTCATGACCTCTTGCTCTGTCAGTTGTGGATAATGCTCTTTTTTCTCATCAATCTCTGAGCAGATGTTGTTTGTGATATCCTTGGTCCATTCTAAAAAGATATGAAACATAAGTGAAACTACTCCACCGCAGTACACAAGACCGCCAACATTTAGCATTAATTCAGGTATATCACGTACCATATCTCTCAAATCAATTGTTTCTGATATCTCTGTCACAAAATATCTTTTATCAGTGTAAAACATTATGTACCTTGCGGCACAATCATCAATACGTCTTAATAGTCTTACATTATACCCTTTTTCTTTCAGCTCGTCAGCTATGCATTCTATGACTTTTTGTTCTTTTATCATTTTTATTTCCTTTTTATCACGTTTTCTTAGTTTAAACAGGCAGACAAAATTGTACAAATTAAAAACAACAAATAAGATATCCAGTATCTTCATGATTTCACCTTGAAACGCTTTTCTATTTTCTTAATAATTTCGATCGGTTTTCGCCAAGCATATAAAGGATCACCAGTGTATATTGACCACAACAAAGACCAAGATCCTATTACAAGTACATAGCATATAATCAAAAAAAGAGTGTTCACATTACTCTACCTCCCCTGCCCCGTTGCAGGCGTTTTCTTCTATTTAAACTGCTTGTGCTTTGAAAATAAATATGCTATACTATTTAAAAGTCTGAATTTTTAGCGAGTTAAATTTTTGCCAATAGCCTTTGTAGTTTTTTTTATCATGATTTTTAAAAATTTCTCAAAACGTGCCGTATCTGCGGCTGTGGCTTTGTAGCGTTCAGGAACATCATGATATAGTTTAAATGTCAGTCCTTTTCCTTTTTGCCCAAGTTCCATGTATTATTTTTCTCCTGTCATGCTTATTAACTGATATCCATTTTCTTTTAAATATCTGGCGATAACATCTTCTTGATTTTCAAAAAACAGCTCTAATGAATTGTCTACCCAATAAGTATCCGTGTCGGGGTCATAAAAGATTGTAAACCTATAGTCCTCAGCTGCCTTATCTACGCCTTTCATTTTCGCTATCATTTTATTAAAATTGTTATCGCAGCCGTCATAAAATGAAACACCGAGCTTTTCATCATCGCCTCTTTCAAGGCAACCAAGGTCAAACCACTTAGAGTCATCACTTTTATGTATGACGTATATCTTTGTGCTTTTATAATTTGGATAAAATAACAGCAGTTGTTCATGCTCATTAGCCGCATGATATGTCAAGTAGCTCTTACTTTTATAGTGATTTTCCAATCTTTTAAATATGCTCATTTCTCAACTCTCCGAATGATTATTTCTTTTAAGGTGTATCTCCCTGTTAATGCAGCCCTTAAAAGTATCAATATTTGTGAAACAAAAAATACAACGTACAATAGTACTATAAATACATTGTATTTTTGAGGTATAGACCATTCGTTTGAAAAGAAAGAGCAAAGTATTGCAGCTATAGCAATACTTTCAGCAAGAATAGTCAACTCATCTATTAAAATGGACTTTACCGCATATATAATTTTTTCCTTTTTACTAGGATACCTGATTTTAAAAGTTACATCATGGAGTTCATTTTCGTTATTCATCTTCATTTCCGCCTATCTTAGTTTTTCCGCTATAAGTGATTTCCCCATTATGAAACTTGGCTATAATGTTTCCCTCATATGTGTATTTTTTCGAGAATATATTTATCAATATAGCACACTGCATAAAGCAGAAAATTGAAAACATAACTATCATAAAATCATCGTTACCACAGTGTTCTTGCGGTAAGATCCATCCGTTCTCAAAACAAACACATACTAGAATAGCTGAAATGATACTTTTGCCAAACAATCGAATTTCATCTTTTAAAATAGATGTTACTGTATAGATTACTCTTTCTTTTTTGCCTGGATACTTGAAATTAAAATCGATATTCACATTATTCATTCCCGTCCTCCCAAGCCCCTGCCCAGTTGCAGGGGCTTTCTTAATGTATGATAATCAATCCCCTTTACTGTCTTTTTTTAGACAACATCAATTATCTTTCTTTTCTTTTTCGGCTGAACATCAAGACCGCAGCTCCTGCGAGAATGATAGCCACGCTGCACAGTGCTTTGCTGCCGTCTGAGTCATTGTCCGTTACGCCTGTGTTCGGCGTATCAGGAGCTTTCTCATTTACCATATCTGCGTCTACTGTCTGAGCGTAAGTAACAGTAACCTGTTTTGAGTCTGCTACCAAATAGCCGTATGGCACTGTAGAGCCGTCCTCTGTGATAGTGTATGTACCAACTGGAACGCCCTCAAACTTCGCAAGTCCGTCCTTGTCGGTGACGGC
>ENA-UEOR01001561-UEOR01001561.1-human-gut-metagenome-genome-assembly--contig:-NODE-1561-length-13469-cov-4.254032_pt1 | contig 13469 bp, 12 predicted proteins | sample MGYA00242887_ERZ507890 | MGnify/ENA primary metagenome ERZ507890 (study PRJEB26167, sample SAMN06115431) | human gut metagenome | host: Homo sapiens | place: China:Guizhou | collected 2014-10-21...
CACAGTACGGCGGCGGATTTATCAAAAAAACACTTGGAAACACCAAGGTAGCACAAGCAGCAAAGCAAGGGATCACAGGCGACCGAGAGAAAGATTTATGCGGGAAAAGGAATTAAGTATTTTGCCAAGGCTCAGGTTGCCGAATTTTTGGTACAGGCGGCTGAACTTAATGTCGGAGATAAGCTTCTTATTACCGGACCCACGACAGGTGCAGTCTATGCCACGCTTGATAATCCCTACGTAGATGAAAAACCGGTGGAAAGAGTCTTGAAGGGCGAGCATGTGACTTTCAAACTTAAAGAAAAGATTCGAGAGAACGACAAGCTCTATATCTTGAAATCGGTCGTAAGCGAGGATCTGTAAAAGCTTCCTGAGATGGCGCACCCGGCGGGAGTCGAACCCACTACCCCTGCCTTCGGAGGGCAGTACTCTATCCAAATGAGCTACGGGTGCGAAGTTAACCATTTTACCTAAGCAAAACAGAAGAAAGCAAATCCAAACACGCCTTTCCTCGGATAAAACTTCAGGACGAGAACTAAAAAGTCAGGGTTTTAACTTTAAAATCTTGCGCAAAGGAGATTGTATGAAATTACCTACCAGTATCGAGTTAAAAAAGAAATCCCGACTCCTCGCAATTGAGTATGGGAGTGATCGCTATGAGCTGCCCTTCGAATTTTTAAGAGTATTTTCTCCTTCTGCAGAAGTTCAAGGCCATACGCCCGACCAGGCAAAGCTCCAGGTCGGCAAACGTGATGTCGATGTCTTGGAAATTCTTCCTATCGGATCCTATGCCTTGCAAATTAAATTCAGCGACGGACACGACAGCGGAATTTACTCCTATGACTACTTGGAAGAATTAGGCAAGAACAAAGACTCACTCTGGCAGGCGTACTTGGAGGATTTGAAAGCGGCCGGTGCGAGCCGAGACCCCAACGATCCTGCTAATAAACGTTTTGAAGAGCCGCCTAAGAAGAAGTGCCCGAGCCATCACTGATATGAACGAACAGAACCAAAAAGAGAATCGAGCTGAAAAACTGACAGATTTCGGCTTTTCGAAAGTTAAAGAAGCCGACAAAGAAAAACAGGTAAAGGCTGTTTTTGACCAAGTTGCTCCGAAATACGATTTGATGAATGACGTTTTGTCATTCGGAATGCATCGGCTGTGGAAACAGTATGCAATTGATCGAGCTGAGATTCAGCCGGGTATGAAAGTTTTGGATATTGCCGGAGGAACCGGTGATATGTCCCTTCGGGTTCAGAAGAAACTTTCAGGTACCGGAGAGGTGTGGTTATCGGATATCAATCATGAGATGCTGAAGATAGGAGACGAACGTCTGAAAAATGCCGGTTACCATCCTTATGTTCTTACCTGTGATGCGGAGTATCTGCCCTTCCCTGACGGGTATTTTGATGTCCTCATTGTGTCGTTCGGTTTAAGGAATATGACGCACAAGGATCGGGCGCTCAAAGAAATGCAGCGTGTTTTGAAACCGGGCGGCAGACTGATGGTTCTGGAGTTCTCTAAACCCAATGCTTTGATGCGTCCTTTCTACGATTTTTATTCCTTTAAAGTGATGCCGTTTCTTTCGGCAAAGATCGCCGGACACTCTGAAAATTATCGTTACCTCGCAGAGTCTATTCGGATGCACCCCGATCAAAAAACTCTTGCTAAAATCATGCGCGAGGCTGGGTTCGATAAGGTCGAATGGAAGAATTTAACCTTTGGGATAACAGCTTTACATATCGGATATAAAAACTAATTTGAGGATCTACATGAAAAAATTCTTAGCAGCCCTCCTTATTGGTCTCTCTCTGGTTTCCATCACATTGGATGCCTCGGCTGCCCGACTCGGAGGCGGTGCAAGTTTCGGTCGCTCTATGAGCGTTCCGAAGGCAGCTCCTTCTTCCCCCTTCAAAGCTCCTTCCGCTGCTGCTACCAAGCGCCCGGCAACTGCCGCAGCCGCCGGTGCAGCCGCGAAGGCTCCGATGAGTATGGGCAAGCGCCTTTTAATCGGTGCAGCTGCGGCCTTGGGCTTTATGGCCTTGGCGAATATGCTCGGTCTCGGCGAAGGATTTGCCCAGATGCTTATGATTCTGACGCTTATCCTGCTGGCCGTAGTGGCATTTCGCTTCTTCGCAGCTCGTAAGAGCGGAGCATCTGCAGCATCTGCCGGCGCTCCTGCCGCTCAGCCGACTCAGGATGCCGACTTTGGACAAAGCCGAAGCGAAGCTGCCGTAAGAGAACAGCCCGCTTTTAATCCTGCTCAGGCTGTTCGCCCCGGTTCTGCTATGGATCAGTTCTCCGATGAGCCCGCAGCGGCCTCGGAATCTACCTACGGCGCACCGGCTGATTTCAATCAGGAAGAGTTCCTGAACATGTCCACAGCTTACTTTAAGATGCTTCAAAAAGCATGGGACAGCGGTGATATGGATGATCTGTCCAACTACACAACAGATGATCTGTTTATTGAACTCACACACAAGCGTCGCGAAATCAAGGGTGCTAACCTGACGGAAATTGTCAATCTGAATGCTTCCTTAGCCGGATTTGAGACAACCCCGACAGAGTATGTAGCTTCTGTTCTGTTTACAAGCAGCTTGAAGGAAAACGGCGAACCGACGGAAATCAAAGAAATCTGGAATCTGGTTAAGCCGAAGGAAGGCAAGACTGGCTGGCTATTAGCCGGCATTCAGCAAGCCTAAAGTTGTATTTTTACGAAAAATGGGGCTTAGGCCCCTTTTTTCTTTTAAGACACCCACTTTTTATCTACAATTAAAAGACTTAAGGCCGGAGTGACGTGTATTAGTCAGCCCCGTTTTTTAGTCATTTTTCTGAGGGTCTAGAAGCAGTGAAACTGACTCTGTTCGTTGGTTTATATTTGCTCTGCACGGTCGCTATCGGTCTCTTTGCCGCGACACGAGTTCGTAGTACAACCGACTACGCTTTGGCCGGACGTTCGCTGCCGCTGGTCATGGTGATTACGGCAACTTTTGCTACCTGGTTCGGAAGTGAGACCGTACTCGGTTTACCCGGTCAATTTATTAAAAACGGTTTAGAAGGCGTTGTTGAAGAGCCTTTCGGCTCAAGTATGGCGCTTATCCTCGTCGGTATGTTTTTCGCCAGAAAACTGTATCGAATGAGTTTGCTGACCATCGGTGACTTTTACAGACGCCGCTACGGAGTTTCGGTTGAGCTCTGCTGTTCTATCTTCGTTGTTCTCTCGTACCTCGGCTGGGTTGCTGCTCAAGTAGCTGCGCTCGGACTCGTCATTCATCTTCTGACGGAAGGCTATGTTTCGGTCAGCAATGCAATGATCGTCGGCACGATTGTGGTTCTGATTTATACGGTTTTCGGCGGTATGTGGTCGGTGGCCTTGACCGACTTCTTCCAGATGATCATTATTGTGATCGGTCTGGTACTGGTGGCCTATTTTGCCGGATCCATGGCCGGAGGCCCCGGCAAGGTGACCGAGTATGCTGTACAAAATGACCTTTTCAGAATCCTGCCTGAAAATAATTTTAAATCGTGGATGTTCTGGATTTCCGCAGCCATCACCATGATGATCGGGTCGCTTCCTCAGCAGGACGTTTTCCAGCGCGTGATGTCGGCGAAAAGTGAAAAGATCGCCTGTTACGGCCCGATCTTGGGCGGCTCTTTCTATCTGCTGTTTGCTTTCGTTCCGATGTTTATCGTCATCGCAGCAACAGTCGGAGCACCGGAACTTGCTTCCAAGCTGATGGCCGATGCTCCGCAGGAAATTCTGCCGACGTTCATTAAGGAATACATGCCCCTGTGGCTCAGAATTATGTTCTTCGGAGCGGTCTTGTCCGCCGTGATGTCGACGGCTTCTGCCACGATGCTGGCGCCGACAACTACCTTCGTGGAAAACGTCTTGAGAAACCTGATGCCTCTGAGCGACCAAAGAGAGCTGAAAGCGATGCGTATCTCTCTCGTAGTGTTCGCCATTGGCGTTCTGACTTACGCGCTTCTCATGGAAGGTACACCGATCTACGAACTTGCGGCAATGGCTTATCAGTTTCCGGTAATCGGCGCATTCTGGCCTTTGACTCTTGGTCTCTACTGGAAACGTTCGACCACGTTGGGATGCTGGCTTTCCATTATCGCAGGTTCTGCCGTTTGGGGCGTGCTTTCCTTCACTGGTCTCGGGGAAGAGTTCCCGGCACTGCTCGGCGGATTCCTGGCGGCCGGAATCGGACAGATTGTCGGCTCTCTCCTGCCGCTTCGCATGAATCGTGAGTGCGTTCGCAATTGGCAGGAAAACAAAGATAAATATCTCTATATTGCTCAGTAACTTTAGCTCTTCGTTTTATGAATATTGTTATTTTGGCAGCCGGCCTCGGTAAAAGGATGTTTTCGCATTTGCCTAAAGTTCTTCAGCCGGTCGGCGGTAAACCCATGCTTGAACATGTCGTGGAAGCCGCTAGAAAGCTTCCCGACGCCGGAAAAATTATCGTCGTCGTAGGACATGGTTCAGAAGAGGTCAAAGCAGCGATGGCCGGTCAGCCCGTTAGCTTTGTCCTTCAAAAAGAACAGAAAGGGACGGGGCACGCCGTGCAACAGGCGCTTGAAGCGATTAATCCTGAAGAACCCACGCTTATCCTTTACGGAGATGTCCCGCTTATCTCTGCCGAAACTCTTTCGACGCTTGAGAAAGCGGCCGGAGACGGTTTTTCTCTGTTAACTATTGAGCTGGATAATCCGAAGGGCTACGGGCGCATCTTGAGAAAAGAAGGAAAGGTGATCGGTATCGTTGAAGAAAAGGATGCCTCAGAGGATCAGAGAGCCATTAAGGAAGTGAATACCGGCTTTATGGTCCTTCCTTCTAAAGAAATGAAACGCTGGCTCGGCAGACTTAAAAATGACAATAAGCAGCAGGAATACTATCTAACGGATTTGGTTGCCATGGCTGCTGCTGAAGGCCGGGAAATTAAAACCGTTATGGCTCAAGATGCCTGGGAAGTCGAGGGAGCCAACAGCAAGGTTCAGCTTGAAGGTCTGGAGCGCGCATATCAGCTTCGTCAGGCGAAAGAACTCCTGGAGAAAGGGGTCCGATTAGCAGATAAGAACCGCATCGACATCCGCGGAACACTGACCTGCGGTAGAGACGTTTTTATTGATGTCGGCTGCGTTTTCGAAGGCGATGTGGTTCTTGGAGACAAGGTTGTTGTCGGTCCGTATTGCGTCATAAAGAACACAAAAATCGGCAGCGGGACGGTCATCGATGCTTATTCACATTTTGATCAGGCTTTAGTCGGTGAAATTGTCAAAATCGGTCCCTTCGCGCGCCTTCGTCCCGGAACCGCATTGTCTGATGAAGTACACATCGGGAATTTTGTCGAAATTAAGAAAAGCGACATCGGTAAAGGCTCAAAGGTTAACCACCTGACTTATATCGGTGATACAACGATGGGCTCCGGTGTCAATATAGGAGCGGGAACCATTACCTGCAACTACGACGGCGCCAACAAATTTAGAACCGTCATTGAGGACGACTGTTTTATCGGCAGCGATACCCAGCTGGTAGCACCCGTAAAAGTTGGTAAGGGTGCGACCGTAGGCGCAGGAACGACAGTGACCAAGGACGTCAATGACAATACACTTGTTATCAGTCGTGTGAGACAAACAGAAATTAAGGGTTGGAAACGCCCGGTAAAGAAGAAATAAGGAATATCAAACTATGTGCGGAATTGTTGCCGGCGTAAGTTATAGAAATATCGTTCCCATCCTGACGGAAGGTCTTCGCCGGATGGAGTATCGCGGGTACGACTCTTGCGGTGTCGCCGTTGTTGATGACGGCGAGCTGAAACGTTCCCGAACGGTTAAGCGCGTTCAGGATCTGATCAGACAAACGGAAGAGGATGAGGTTAAGGGGCCTACCGGAATTGCTCACACCAGGTGGGCTACACACGGCGCCCCTGAAATTCGCAACACACATCCGCTTTTTTCAAATAATCAGATTGCCGTTGTTCACAACGGGATCATTGAAAACTACGCTTCCTTAAAAGAAGAGCTAATCGGCAAGGGCTATGAATTTGTCAGTCAGACAGATACCGAAGTGATTGCTCACTTAGTTCACTTTTATTACAAAGGCGACTTACTGGAAGCTGTAGAAAACGTTTTACGACGCATTCGCGGCGCTTTCGCGTTAGCCATTTCCTGTAAAGATGAACCGGGTCGTATTGTCGCGGCTCGGGTCGCAGCGCCTCTTGTGATTGCTTTAGGAGAAAACGAAAACTTTGCTGCATCTGATCCTATGGCATTAGCCGGCGTCACGGATCATTTCATTTATCTGGAAGACGGTGATGTGGCCGACGTTCAGCAGCAGTCGGCCGAGATTTACTCTCTTCAGGGCGATCAGTTTGTCAGAGTTGACCGTCCCGTTTCAGTTGTTCAAGGTTTCAGCCAGAATATTGCGCTCGGACCCTACACGCATTACATGCAGAAGGAAATCTTTGAGCAGCCTCAGGCGATTTCCGATACCTTGGAAGGTGTTGTCGGTATTTCCAGCTCCATCTTCGGGCACGAAACTCCTGCTATGTTTAAGCGCCTCAAACGCGTTTTGATTCTTGCCTGCGGCACGAGTTATTACGCGGGAATGGTCGCCAAGTATTGGCTGGAGGCTCTCGCAAAAGTCCCATGTGATGTAGAGATTGCGAGCGAATATCGTTATCGAGAATCCGTTCCCGATAAAGATACACTAGTCCTTACGATCTCTCAGTCCGGAGAAACTGCTGATACGCTCGCAGCACTGGAACATGCCAAGAGTCTGGGCATGGACATGACGATGACGATTTGCAATGTCGCAACGAGCGCAATGGTGAAAAGGACTCGCGCCCACTACATTACCCGCGCGGGCGTAGAGATCGGTGTCGCGTCTACAAAAGCCTTTACAACACAGCTGGCCTCCCTCTTCCTGATGACCTCTGCCATTGCTAAAGAAAAAGGTCTGCTGTCAGAGGAGGAAGAAAAGGCTCGTCTGCAAGATATGCGCCATCTGCCTGAGGCGATGCGTGCAATTCTCGAAAAAGAAAATGAGATCAAAGAGTGGGCTTCTGTATTTGCGCAGAAGAACAACGCTTTATTCCTCGGACGCGGAATGCATTACCCGATCGCCTTGGAAGGCGCTCTAAAGCTAAAAGAAATCAGCTACTTACATGCCGAGGGCTATCCGGCCGGCGAACTCAAACACGGACCGCTTGCACTGGTCGATGCCGAAATGCCTGTAGTTACCGTTGCTCCTAATGATGAGCTGTTGGAAAAACTCAAAGGCAACATGGAAGAAGTTCGTGCGCGTAAGGGCGAGTTGTTCGTGTTCTCGGACCAAGGATGCAATATTCAGCCGTCTGAAGGCATGCATGTTATTCAGCTTCCGGAAAATTACGGCGTCCTTTCTCCGATCCTTCATGTCATTCCTCTTCAGCTGCTGGCCTATCACACGGCCATTGCAAAAGGAACAGATGTGGACAAACCGAGAAACCTCGCTAAGAGCGTGACGACCGAATAGTCGTCTCGTTTTGAACCCAAATGCAAAAGCCGGCGGTGAGCCGGCTTTTTGCTGGATATTTAGATTTAGGAACCTGCAATGAAGGTTCTGATACCGGAGCCGATGAACTGTACACCGATGCAGATGAGCAGGAAGCCCATCAATTTGGTCAGCACGGCGGTACCCGAAGGTCCTAAACGGCCGGAAATGTAATCTGCTGAACGTAAAACGATCCAGGTCACGGCGCAGGTTAAAACAATGGCGACGCCGGTCATGAAAAACGCGCCGGCCATGTCCATAACGTTGGGAAGTTCAGCGATTTCGGAAGCAATACCGATAACGACAGCGATCGTACCGGGGCCGCTGATTCCCGGCATTGCAATGGGGAAGAAGGAATAATCGTCCTTGTCGCGGCGCACAACCGGTGCACCGCCCTGATCACGGGAGCCGAAAAGCATCTGGTAGCCGATGATCCCGACAACAAAACCGCCGGAAATACGAAGCGCTCCATAAGAGATGCCGAAGAAGACGAGCAGCAGGTTACCTGCCGCCAGGCTCACTAGCATGATGGCTGCGGCGTAATAACAAGACCAGTTGGCCTGCTTTTTACGCACGTCTAAAGACATACCTTGCGTCAGACTGATGAAAAGCGGAATCTTGGAGAGCGGATTTGTAATAACGATGAGACTGACAAATCCGCCGAAGAGGTATTGCAAGTAAAAAGAATCGAGCATGACCCGAAAATTGATGTAACTAAAAAATTAAGCTGAATGATAAGACGACTCACAGAAGAAAAAACGGTTTTCTAGGGATAACGCCTAAGGAATTGAAATCGATCTTCGAGAGGTCTTGTGTTTGCAGACAATTGGGCCTTGCAGTCTCGGCAGCTTAAGCCTGTCCGATCCTAGCTTTGAGATATTTAATAAAAATGTCGGCGCAGAGACGGACTTCGTCTTGGACGATTTGATCGTTCATAGAGACTGAGACGCCGCAGAGACGTTTCATATAGAGGTCAGACTTGAGCATTTCAATGTAATGCTGAGCCAGCGGTTTGAGCTCCTCTAAACTCAGCGGAAGCTTGTTTTCCAGCACTTTAGCAAAGCACAGGTAACTTAACTCCGCGCCCTCGCGGTAGTACCAATTCCCGATATCGGGGTCTTTGGCTGCCTGTGAGAAAATCAGTCGGGAAGTATTGACGGCTCGGTCGTCCAAGATCGAAGTCAGAAAGACCTTGCCAAAAACAATGAGTTCGTCCTCCCACGGACGTGACTCATCGTAATGTTCTGCGTATGCGAAATAAACTTCCTCCACCAAACTTTTCAGGCAGGCCAGAAAAAGACCCTTCTTAGATCCGTATAACGAATAGATGGTTGATCGTGAGCCGCCGGCGTCCAAGATGATCTTTTCTAAAGAAGCTCCTTCATAGCCATGTTCCAAAAATACTTTGATCGCCGTATTCAGCAGCTTTTTCTGGCGATCTTCACCTCGTTTTGTTTTAGGAGTGTTACTTTTCGAAACGATTTCGGTCTTCATTTTGAGAACTCTTTGCTTTGCATCTTTGAATGTACTGTACCATACGGTACATTATTTTAAGGGTAACAATATGAAAAGACGTGATTTCGGGCTGAGCCTTATCTCTTTACTTTTAATGACTCAGGCACCCGCCTTTGCTCAAGAGAAAAAAGAAGTTTGTTTGGTGGTTCCCTTTCCTCCGGGCGGGGGCGGAGACAATCTGGCTCGATCCGAAGTTGAATACTTATCCAAGAATTTAGGAAGCACGGTATGGATAGCCAATCGTCCCGGAGCCGGCGGAAATATCGGAACAAGCTCCGTCGTCCAGGCAGCTCCTGACGGAAAGACGTTCGGTTACGTCACCAACGGTATCTTCTGCGTCAATCCGCTCCTTTATAAGACGACAAACTTCGATCCGATGAAAGATCTGATCCCCGTCGGCCAGCTTTCTAAGATCGGTCTGATCATGGTACTAAATCCGAAGGCGATTCCCGGCGTGACGGATTTACCTTCCTTGATCAAGTACGCTAAAGAACATCCCGGAGAGGTCAATTTTGCTTCCTCGGGCGTAGGAACAACCAGCCATCTTGCAGGACAGTATTTTGCCCAGGTAACCGGTACAAAACTTACCCACATTCCGCACGCGGGCGGTGCCGCAGCTCTGGTAGAAGTATTAGCCGGCCGAATTCCTTTTATGATCGACGTGAGCAGCAACGTCCTTCCTCATATCCGCAAAGGAGCCTTAAAAGCCCTTGCCGTTACGACGCCGGAGCGCCTCTCGGCTGCACCGGAAGTTCCAACGATGAAAGAGGCAGGTGTTGAAGGATATGAACTTTACGCTTGGGACGGATTCGTGCTGCCGAAAGGAACGCCCGCTCCCGTTGTGAAGAAATTCTCCGACACCATTAAAGCGTTAAAGAATTCGGAGGATGCCAAGCAAAAAATCTTAAAACTCGGTGCTGAGCCGGTATTTTCGGGTGCGGATGAGTTTGCCGCATTTATCGCTGCAGAAAAACCGAAATGGAACGCGCTGGTTTCTGAAATCAAAGCAGATAGCCACTAAAATTTGCCCATTATTTACGTATTGAGGAATTAAAAATGCAGCCGATGTTGGATACGTCACATCTTCCTCGAGTTCCGGAATGGAAAAAAGCCGGAGATTTCGAAGATATTCTTTACGAGAAATCGGAAGAAGGGATTGCCAAAATTACGATTAATCGTCCGCAGGTGCGTAATGCATTCCGTCCGCTGACCGTAAGAGAAATGGAAACGGCTTTAGCTGACGCTCGCGACGATGAAAACATCGGTGTCATTATCCTCACCGGTCAAGGGAAAGATGCCTTTTGCTCCGGCGGAGATCAGAAGGTCCGAGGCAACGGAGGCTATGTCGGCGGCGACGGCGTTCCGCGTCTGAACGTTTTGGATTTTCAGCGTCAAATCAGAACCTGCCCTAAACCCGTCATCGCAATGGTAGCCGGATGGTGCGTCGGCGGAGGACACGTTCTTCACATGATGTGTGATCTTACGATTGCGGCTGACAATGCACGCTTCGGCCAAACCGGTCCCCGCGTCGGTTCTTTTGACGGCGGCTGGGGTGCTTCCTACATGGCTCGTATTGTCGGTCAGAAGAAAGCCCGTGAGATTTGGTTCCTCTGCCGTTTCTACGATGCTACGGAAGCGTTAGAAATGGGCTTAGTAAACACGGTCGTCCCTTATGAAGAACTGGAAGCTGAAACCGTGCAGTGGTGCCGTGAGATCCTTGCCAATTCTCCGATCGCTATTCGCTGTCTGAAAGCAGCCTTGAATGCGGACTGCGACGGCCAGGCCGGTTTGCAGGAACTGGCAGGCAATGCCACGCTCTTGTACTACATGACCGAAGAAGGCAAAGAAGGCAAAGAGGCATTCCTCGAGAAGCGTCGTCCTAACTTTAAGAAGTTCCCTCGTCTCCCCTAAGCCGAGAGGGAATATGTCGATCGATTTAGATCACAAGCTTTCGGTACTGGCCGCGGCAGAGGAAGCCCCTGATGCTGTGGCTGTCCGCAGCAACGGTGATTGTCTGACATACGGAGTGCTCGCCGAAAAGGTACGAGACATCCTGTCTCAGCTCGGTGATGCGCGGCCCTATCCGCTGATTGCGCGCCCTGATCTTGATACGCTGATAAAGGTGTTTGCGCTCTTAGAGCGCAAGCAGCCGATACTGCTTCTTCATCCCGGTCTTACCGAGCACGAACGCAATACGCTTCTGGCAAGCATTGAAGGGCTGGATCATCATTTTCCGGAAAATACGGCTGTTATCTTGTTCACTTCCGGGACCACCGGGCTGCCCAAACCGGTGATTCTTACTCGAGAAGCATTGGCTGCCAGCGCAGAGGCCTCTCGAGATAATATTCCTCTCAGTCCCGGCGATGTTTGGCTGCTGTCGATTTCGCCCGCGCGTATCGGAGGTTTCTCCATTCTGACGAGGTCTTTGATTGCTAGATCGGCAATCGCGCTCGGCCCGAAGTTCTCGCCGAAAGAGTACCTTCGTCGTCTGGAGGTTGATCGCGTCACCTACTCTTCTATCGTCCCGACGATGCTGCGCATGATTTTTGATGAAGCACCCGAATGGCGTCCGTCAAAAAACCTGAAAGCGCTTTTGGTCGGCGGTGCTCCGACATCGGAAAAACTGAAAGCAGAAGCTGAGGATAAAGGCATTCCGGTTATTTTGACCTACGGGATGACCGAGACAGCGAGCAATGTCGTGACCACACCGTTTGCCGAACGATATCGGCGCACCTGCGGAAGCGGGAAAATTAATAAAGGTGTTCAGATAAAGTCAGAAGACGGACATCTTTTTATCAAAGGGCCGATGCTGATGCACGGTTACTGGGGAAGAAAGCCTCTGGTGCCCGGCGCCTGGTTTGACAGCGGAGATATCGGCGAAGTTGATTCGGACGGCTCAGTATGCGTCTTTGCCCGCCGTAAGGACGTTATCCTGAGCGGCGGAGAGAATGTCTATCCCGCGGAAGTCGAAGAGGCTCTGGAAACGATTCCCGAGGTTAAAGAGGCTTTGGTTTTAGGTCTTCCTGACGAGACTTGGGGAGCCATTGTGACGGCACTGCTGGTTCCGAGAGATGAGCAGAAACTGCCTTCGGATGCGGAACTGACTGTAAGACTTAAGCCAATCCTGGCTTCTTATAAATCCCCTCGGCGCATTGCCTGGGTAAAGGAGCTCCCAAAAACAAAAGCCGGCAAACCGGACCGGAATGCCGACAATCTGAAGGAGATAAACTTCCGGACTCTCCACTACAAATCCTAATAATACAAACGGCTCTGAAAACGAGCCGTTTGTCATAGAGTAAGCATTTTTTACCGCTTACTTCTTCACTTCGTCCGAAAGTTTTACGGGAATGAATTCTCGGCTTCCGTTTCTGTCAACGAGAACCGCCAGGCTGCCTTTGGCTTTGCTGACGACTTCGTTTAAGTCTTTTTCGGTGCGGATCTTCTTACCGCCGGCACTGATGATGATGTCACCTCTGCGCATTCCGGCTTCAGCGGCTGCTCCATAGACAGACTCGACAAACAATCCGTTCGAAACGCGTTTCTTTTCCTTGTCGTTGAGCGGTCTGACATTGGCGCCGAGGGCATTGTTCTGAGAAGCAGCAGGCTTCTTAAAGTTCAATTTGCCGTCGGTCGGCATTTCTCCGACCACGATGACGAGGCTGACAGGTTTGCCTTCACGCATTGCTTTAACTTTGACTTTGGCACCGGGCTTTGTAGAAGCAACCGCCTGGGACAGTTCTCTGATATCGGCAATCGGCTTGCCATTGTATTCGATGACGATGTCTCCGTCACGCAGACCGGCCTTATCGGCAGGACCGTCTTTTTCGATCTGAGCGATCAGGGCGCCTTTAGCTTCTTTCAAATTAAAGCTTTTAGCTAGTTCAGGCGTGAGCTGCTGCATCAGGATGCCGAGTCGGCCTCTGGAGACCTTGCCGTTTTTCATCAGCTCGTCTTTGATCTGGACAGCCAGATCGATCGGAATGGCAAAAGACAAGCCCATGAAACCGCCGGAAGTAGAGAAAATTTGGGAGTTGATGCCGATAACTTCTCCCTTCATGTTGAAGAGCGGTCCGCCGGAGTTACCGGGATTGACGGCAACGTCAGTCTGGATGAAGGGAACAAACTGCTCGTCGGGAAGGTTGCGGCTTTTAGCGGAGACAATTCCTGCCGTGACGGTATTGTCCAGTCCGAAGGGGGCGCCGATGGCGGCAACCCATTCTCCGACGTTAACGTTTTCCGATTTTCCGAGTTTTACGACGGGCAGGTCTTTCCCTTCAATTTTGATGACAGCAATATCGGTTTTAGGATCTGTGCCCAGAACCTTGGCCTTGAATTCACGCTTGTCGGTAAGATGAACAGTGACTTCATCGGCTCCGTCGACAACGTGGTTGTTCGTGAGGATGATGCCGT
>ENA-UEOR01001568-UEOR01001568.1-human-gut-metagenome-genome-assembly--contig:-NODE-1568-length-13459-cov-36.318861_pt1 | contig 13459 bp, 12 predicted proteins | sample MGYA00242887_ERZ507890 | MGnify/ENA primary metagenome ERZ507890 (study PRJEB26167, sample SAMN06115431) | human gut metagenome | host: Homo sapiens | place: China:Guizhou | collected 2014-10-21...
GGATTTCTATCACCCGAACTCAGTCAGGCAACGGGCGGGGGACTAAGATTCACAGTTAAAATACCTTTCTGCACCACAGTGATCAGAAGAAAATGAACATGAATTATCATCTTTATAGATCGTATCTACTCTTACCGGGCACGTATTCTTGTTAGATGATTTTCCCACACCCTCAGTATACCAAGCAGCATATTTTATGGTACTTTTGTTATCTTTATTAACATCACAGACAATATAATCTTTATCTCCGGTCTGATTATTGCAGTGATTATTTTCCTTACATCCGAACGACCACCATCTATGCCGCCACGGAATTCCTTGACGATCACGCATCCCACACTTCTTCCAATAGCCATTACTGCTATACTTGATTTTAGCATAATCACCGGAACCATAATCTGAAGAATATATCTGACTATTGGGTGAGAGTAGAATTGTATAATTACGACTTCCATTATACATATTCCATATCAAATTTCCGCTTAAAACCATATTCATTTGTCTGGTCGAGAAATCTCCACTCCTGTAACCCAATCGCAAATTGGTATAGAAGTTGACAACAGAACCGGAACTGGGACCCTGAACGGATATAGTCGTACCATAATATTCCTGTTGATACTTCCCCGCCGGATACACATACCATGTGCCTCCTTCTACAGTTTCCCCTCCCTGGAATTTGAAATTAGCGAACTCTTTGTTTTTATAAGATGCGGGCACCTCCAAATACAAGCTGCTAATATCAAAATTATAACCGTTTGAAGTCAGTTTATTCTTGAAAGTAGAACTGCTCATGGCAAACGTTGTTGCCGTACCGTTTGGCATGCCCTCTATACGTTTCAAATTCACTTCTTTATTGAAAACGGCTCCCGATCCGCTTACTGTTGTATTTGTTAAAGACAACGCTCTGTTAACGTTAACACCGCTATAACAGAGCCGGTCGCCACTCCAAAGCCCGAAAGCAGTGCCATGACAAGGATAAAATACAAAAAGTATTTAATAACATTTGCTAGAAATGATGCCACTGCAGCGTCCATTCTGCTTTTATCAAATCCTTTTTTAATTATTTTCACAATTGATTTAATCACCTTGATACCAATAAGCAGTATCACAATCGCAACAACAAGCTGCACGAGAAAGCTTATAAGCGATGGCATATATTTCTCCAGATACGTCTTTACAATGCCCGGGTTTTCAATAACCTGCTGTACCTCGGTATTTGCAACCGGCACTGATACTTCACCAAGAATTTGTCTAATCATATAATCTCCTATATCTCTCTTATATCTCTTATATATTTGTTATTTCCTTATAACCTACTAAATCCCCCATATAAAATATGGGGGATCAGTATTTAAATCAAATATTAATTCACTATTTAATAACTCTCACTCTGAGCACTCCGTCAATGGCAGAAAGCTTCTCAACGGTAGAAGCATCAATAGCTGAATCAAGATCAAGAAGTGAATATGCATAGTCACCCTTGCCCTTGTTTGTCAGATCAGATACATTGATATCAGCCTCTGCAAGAGCTGTTGTAATCTGTCCAATCATACCCTTAACATTCTTGTGAAGGATTCCGACTCTGCCTGAAGCTGTGCATGCACCCATGCTGCAGTCAGGGAAGTTGACTGAGTGAACGATATTACCATTCTCCAAGTAATCTCTCAGCTCCTTTACAGCCATAACTGCACAATTGTCCTCTGACTCTGCTGTAGATGCTCCAAGATGAGGTGTTACGATGCAGCCCTTTGCTCCAACAGTTGTGTTGTTAGGGAAATCTGAAACATACTTCTTAACCTTTCCCTTGGCAAGTGCATCTACCATAGCCTCTTCGTCAACGAGAAGATCTCTGGCAAAATTTAATACGATAGCGGTTGGCTTCATCATTGCAATAGCATCAGCGTTTACCATCTTCTTTGTTGAATCAAGAAGAGGTACATGGATTGTGATGAAATCACAGTTCTTGTAGATGTCCTCAACATTGCTGATATGCTTAACGCTTCTTGAAAGGTTCCATGCGGCATTTACTGAGATGTATGGATCATATCCGTAAACATCCATGCCCATATGTACTGCAGCATTTGCAACAAGTACACCGATGGCTCCCAGTCCGATAACACCGAGCTTCTTGCCTGAAATCTCTGTTCCTGCAAAGTTCTTTTTCTGCTTCTCGGCTGTCTTTGCAATATTCTCATCGTTCTGGTTTGCAAGACACCAGTCGATACCTCCAACGATATCTCTTGATGCATAAAGCATTCCGGCAAACACAAGCTCCTTAACACCATTTGCATTGGCTCCCGGTGTGTTGAATACAACAATTCCCTGCTCGGCACACTTGTCAAGCGGAATATTGTTTACTCCTGCTCCTGCTCTTGCCACAGCAAGCACCTTGTCACCAAGCTCCATGTCATGCATAGCGGCACTTCTTACAAGTGCTGCATCTGCATCCTTAATATCATCAACCTTTTTATAATCGTCAGAGAACAGGTCAAGACCTACTCCTGCGATTGGGTTTAAGCATGTGTAATTAAACATTATGCATTCTCCTCCTCAAACTTCTTCATAAACTCTACAAGCTTCTCAACGCCCTCTTTTGGCATAGCATTGTAGATAGATGCTCTCATTCCGCCAACTGTACGATGTCCCTTAAGGTTTACAAATCCGGCTGCAGTTGCCTCCTTTACAAACTTGGCATCAAGCTCTGCATCTCCTGTTACAAACGGAACATTCATGAGTGATCTGTCCTCTTTTCTTACTGTTCCCTTAAAGAGCTTGCTCTGATCAAGGAAATCGTAGAGAATCTTGGCCTTCTCCTCATTTCTCTCCTTCATAACTGAAAGACCGCCCATCTTCTTGAGCCATTTGAATACCTTGCCACAGATATAGATGCCGTAGCATGGTGGTGTATTGTAAAGAGAATCATTATCGGCCTGGGTCTTCCACTTGAGCATGGTTGGTGTGCCCGGGAGACAATCATCTGTGATAAGATCCTCTCTGATAATTGCTATAACAACTCCGGCAGGTCCTACATTCTTCTGTACTCCACCATAGATAACAGCATATTTTGATACATCTACAGGCTCTGATAAGAAGCATGAAGAAACATCAGCTACAAGGTTCTTTCCTTTTGTGTTAGGAAGCTTCTTGTACTTTGTTCCGTAGATAGTATTGTTCTCGCAGATGTATACATAGTCCATATCATCTGTGATTGGTAAATCTGAGCAGTCAGGTATGTAAGAGAAAGTCTCATCTGCTGACGAAGCAAGCTCTACGGCATCTCCGTAAATCTTAGCCTCGGCAAACGCCTTTTTAGCCCACTGACCTGTGATAATGTATCCTGCTTTTTTATTTTTCATAAGGTTCATCGGTACCTCAGCGAAGAACTGTGAAGCACCACCCTGAAGGAAAAGTACCTTGTAATTGTCAGGTATATTCATAAGCTCGCGGAGATCTTTCTCGGCATCCTTAATGATGTCATCAAACCATTTAGATCTGTGGCTCATCTCCATAACCGACATTCCGCTTCCCTTATAATCCATCATCTCTGCTGCTGCTTCCTGCAATACCTCCTCAGGTAAAACTGCAGGTCCTGCTGAAAAATTGTAAACTCTACTCACTCTAATTTCCTCCTTGTGTCGCATTGTAGTCCTCTTCATCGAAAGACTCGTTGATAGGCTTGCCCGGTGCAACCATAGGCCATACCTTGTCATCTGAATCAATGATACAATCGATGACAAACGGTGTCTTGCTCTTTAAGGCATCTGCAAATGCTTTTTCAAATTCTTCCTGGGTCTTAACACGCTGTGCGGTGGCTCCCATTGCTTCTGAAAGCTTTACATAATCCACCCCATCATCAAGTATGGTTGCCGAGTAATGCTTCTCGTAAAAAAGAGTCTGCCACTGGCGTACCATTCCAAGTACATGGTTGTTTATTATAACCTCGATAAGAGGAAGCTTTTCTCTTGAAGCTGTTGCAAGCTCGTTCATGTTCATTCTGAAGCATCCGTCACCTGCAATATTAACTACAGTCCTGTCAGGATTTGCTGTCTGGGCACCAATTGCAGCACCAAGACCGTATCCCATGGTACCAAGACCTCCTGATGTAAGAAGAGTTCTCGGCTTGCTGTATTTGTAATACTGGGCTGCCCACATCTGATGCTGACCGACCTCAGTAACCATTATAGCATTTCCTTTTGTCATTTCATAGATTTTTTCAATAACAAATGGTCCGCTAAGTCCCTCTTTGTGATATGTAAGAGGAAAAGTCTTTGCATATGCAAGCACATGCTCTACCCATGAATTGTGGTCAAGCTGCGTGAGCTTTTCGTTGATGCGAGTAAGTATTTCCTTCACATCGCCTATAACACTCGATGTAACACGGATATTTTTATTAATCTCTGCTGCGTCTACATCAAACTGCAATATCTTGGCCTGGTCTGCAAACTTTTTAGGATTGCCAAGCACTCTGTCCGAAAAACGTGTACCAATCGCAATCAAAAGGTCGCACTCCGAAACTCCAAGGTTTGAGGTCTTTGTGCCATGCATACCAAGCATGCCTGTGTAGTTATCACTTGTGCCGTCATATGCACCCTTGCCCATGAGCGTATCGCAAACAGGCGCATTCACCTTGTCTACAAATTCCTTAAGCTCTTTGCTTGCTCCGGAGAGAACCACTCCGCCTCCTACAAATATATATGGCTTTTTGGATGCTTTTATGAGTTCGATTGCATTATCAATGTCACTGTCTGTAATTGTTTCTGTCTCACGCTCAGGAAGCTTGATTTCCTGCCTGGTGTACTCTACCAGATCTGCCGTAACATTCTTTGGAATATCCACAAGTACAGGACCCGGTCTGCCTTTTCTTGCTATATTGAAAGCTCTGCGTATTGTATCTGCAAGCTTCTCTACATCCTTTACAATAAAGCTGTATTTGGTTACAGGCGTTGTAATTCCGGCAATATCTATCTCCTGAAAGCTGTCCTTTCCAAGTAACGAGACTCCGACATTACATGTGATTGCGACGATTGGAATCGAATCCATGTATGCTGTCGAAATTCCTGTGACCAGATTTGTCGCACCCGGTCCGCTTGTAGCCAGACAGACGCCAACCTTTCCGGTGCTTCTCGCATAGCCGTCGGCCGCATGGCTTGCTCCCTGCTCATGTGAGGTCAGCACATGCTTAATCTCCGGATGCTTGTAGAGCTCGTCATAGACATTAAGGATGGCTCCTCCCGGATAACCGAATACTGTGTCAACACCCTGTTCTTTTAAGCATTCTATAATAACCTGTGATCCTGTTAACTGCATCTTGTATTCCTCTTTTTCTTATACGAATCCTTATACGAAAATACGTAAAAGCCTTATTCGCACTGAATTTTCTATCAAAATATATACTACGCGTTCTGCTCGCCCGGAAGTGCAAGGATGGCTCCTCTGTTTCCTGATGTAACAAGCGCTGCGTATCTCTTCAAATAGCCTGTTGTAACCTTTGGCTCCCTTGGCTGCCACTTTGCCTTACGCTCAGCAAGTACCTCATCTGACACATCGAGCTCAAGCTTCATGTTTGGAATATCAATCTTTATGATATCTCCCTCTTCAACCAGGGCAATCGGTCCGCCTACTGCGGCCTCAGGCGAAACATGACCTATTGAAGCTCCTCTTGAAGCTCCTGAAAAACGTCCGTCTGTGATGAGTGCTACAGAGCTTCCAAGTCCCATTCCGGCAATAGCGGATGTAGGGTTAAGCATCTCTCTCATTCCAGGACCGCCCTTTGGTCCCTCGTATCTGATGACAACAACATCACCCTCTACGATCTTGCCGCCCTTTATTGCTGCAATCGCATCCTCCTCACAGTCAAATACTCTTGCAGGGCCCTCATGAACCATCATCTCATCGACAACTGCTGAACGCTTTACTACAGAGCCGTCCGGAGCCAGATTTCCTTTAAGAACTGCAAGTCCGCCGGTCTTTGAATATGGATTGTCTACCGGTCTGATGACCTCAGGGTCTCTATTTACTGCATTCTTTATATTCTCTCCAACTGTCTTTCCTGTAACAGTCATACAGTCTGTATTTAAAAGCCCGATATCAGCAAGCTCTTTCATGACAGCCCACACACCGCCGGCCTCGTTTAAGTCCTCCATATATGTAGGGCCTGCCGGAGCAAGGTGGCAGAGGTTTGGTGTTTTCTCACTGATTGGATTTGCAAAGCTGATATCAAAGTCAAAGCCTATCTCATGAGCGATAGCCGGAAGATGAAGCATAGAGTTTGTAGAGCAGCCGAGAGCCATATCAACTGTGAGTGCGTTCATTATTGCATCCTTTGTGATGATATCTCTCGCCTTGATGCCCTTATTGTACATATCCATAACAGCCATTCCGGCATGCTTTGCAAGACGTATACGCTCTGAATATACAGCAGGGATTGTTCCGTTTCCGCGAAGTCCCATGCCGAGTGCCTCTGTAAGACAGTTCATGGAGTTGGCTGTGTACATTCCTGAGCATGAACCGCAGGTAGGACATACCTTGTTCTCATACTCACATACATCATCCTCTGTCATAGTACCTGCAGCGTATGAGCCGACAGCCTCAAACATTGATGAAAGGCTTCTCTTTCTGCCCTTTACATGGCCGGCAAGCATTGGTCCGCCTGATACAAATACTGTAGGAAGATTAAGACGTGCAGCCGCCATCAGAAGTCCCGGCACGTTCTTGTCACAGTTTGGAACCATTACAAGTGCATCAAACTGATGAGCGATTGCCATACACTCTGTAGAATCAGCAATCAGATCTCTTGTGACAAGGGAATATTTCATACCCACATGTCCCATTGCAATACCATCGCACACTGCGATTGCAGGAAATACTACAGGAACTCCGCCTGCCTCTGCAACTCCAAGCTTTACAGCCTCAACGATTTTGTCTATATTCATATGGCCCGGAACAATCTCATTGAATGAGCTTACGATTCCGACCATAGGCTTTTTCATTTCCTCCGGTGTAAAACCAAGAGCATTAAATAAACTTCTTGCCGGTGCCTGCTGCATTCCGGCTCTTGCGTTATCACTTATCATATTTTATCTCCTTATTTATCTCCGACTATTTCTTTGAGTACTTCATCATTACTCCTGTATACATAACGATCTGCCTATCTATAACCTGTTAGCTGTCTATTATAAGTCATGCAGCTACACACGTTCTGCGATGAGATCACCCATCTGTGCTGTGCCTACCTGTGTGATACCCTCTGTAGTCTCACCCGGCTGTGGCATGATGTCGATTGTCCTGTAGCCCTCCTTAAGCACCTGCTTTACAGCATCCTCTATTGCCTGTGCTTCCTTGTCCAGATCAAACGAGTAGCGAAGCATCATGGCTGCTGAAAGGATTGTTGCGATAGGGTTTGCAATGCCCTTTCCTGCAATATCAGGAGCAGATCCACCACTTGGCTCGTAAAGTCCGAACTTTGTATCGTTAAGGCTTGCTGATGAAAGCATACCAATTGAGCCTGTCACCATACTTGCTTCATCCGATAAAATATCGCCAAACATATTCTCTGTGAGGATAACATCAAACTGCTTAGGATCCTTTACAAGCTGCATTGCACAGTTATCAACAAGCATATGCTCGTATGTAACCTCCGGATAATCCTTAGCGACCTCCTCGACGATCTTTCTCCATAATCTGGAAGAATCAAGCACATTTGCCTTGTCTACGGATGTGACCTTTTTCCTTCTCTTCATGGCTATATCAAAGCCTCGCTTTGCGATTCTTCTGATTTCATTCTCATTGTATGTCAGTGTATCTGTGGCCGTAACAACTCCGTCCACCTCTTTTGTCTCTCTGGCTCCGAAGTAAAGACCTCCTGTAAGCTCACGCATAATCATCATATCAAAGCCGTCTCCGATGATATCGCTACGGAGCGGACATGCTGCAGCAAGCTCCTTGTACAGGTATGCCGGTCTGAGATTTGCAAACAGATTGAGCGACTTTCTAAGCTTTAAAAGTCCTGCCTCCGGACGAAGCTCAGGGGCCAGCTTGTACCATGGTGATGTGGCTGTGTTGCCACCGATTGAACCCATCAGCACCGCATCTGAATCAAGTGCAGTCGCAATAGCCTCATCTGTAAGAGGAACACCTGTAGCATCAATTGAGCAGCCACCCATCAGGATGTCTGTATAGTTGAAGCTGTGTCCATACTTATCTGCTATCTTATTCAATACCTTCTTTGCCTCAGCGACTATCTCCGGTCCGATTCCGTCTCCGGAAATTACACCAACTTTATATTCCATAATTTCTTACCTCTTTTATATAAAAATACATATTCTTATATTAAAGCATTAAAGTAGTTATTTCAATATGTCAGGATATTTTACTTTTTCATGCAATTTATAACCGCAGCTTATAATAACTGCATACTATAATAACAGTTTTTTATTATTATTGCAAGAGATGCGGATAATAAGAAAACCGCCACTTATGTGACGGCTTTACAAATATGCATTATTTAGCTGAATCCTCTGCTTTCTCAAGGTCAGCGATAGCTGCCTTCTGCATAGGGATACGGCAGTTCTTGTTGTTACCAAACTCAACGATTACAGTATCGTCCTCGATATCGATAACTGTACCGTAAAATCCACTTGTTGTAAGAACTGTGTCTCCTGTTGCAACTTCATTGAGCATAAGCTCCTTTTTCTTCTGTTCCTTCTTCTGTGGACGGATCATAAGAAAATACATAACTGCGAAAAGTACTACTAACCAGACAATCATTCCAACTGTTCCTGCTGCCTGACCGTTTGCTAAAATTGATGTCATCAATTGTTCCTCCTAAATATTCTATAATTGATGTGTTTTAAGCACTATTACCATAATACACGTTAAACGTGCTAACGGCAAGGCTTTTTTATCATTTTCGAGATTTTTTATATTTGCCTTCTAGCTCTGCTCTCCCTGTGTCATTCCATAGAGCTTTTCAGCCTTGTATGAGGCAAAACGGCCTGCATCAAGTGAATCCCTTATCTCTTCCATCATGTTGTTGTAGAAATACAAATTATGGAGCACGCACAGTCTCATTCCGAGCATCTCCTTTGCCTTTAAAAGATGCCTGATATATGCACGCGAATATGTGCGGCAGGCAGGACAGTTACAGCCCTCCTCAATAGGGCGCATATCCTTCTGATACTTCTGGTTGAACAGATTAAGCTTGCCGTGATTCGTGTATACATGTCCGTGACGGCCATTTCTGCTTGGGTATACACAGTCAAAGAAGTCGATACCTCTCTCTACGCCCTCAAGTATATTGGCAGGAGTTCCTACTCCCATCAAGTATGTAGGTTTATTAACAGGCAGATGAGGCACTGTCTCATCAAGGATATGGTACATCTCCTCATGGCTCTCTCCTACCGCCAGTCCGCCGACAGCATATCCATCCAGCTCAAGCTCAGAAATGCGCTTTGCATGGTCAATTCTTATATCATCATAAATAGCTCCCTGATTGATACCGAATAAAAGCTGCTCCTTGTTGATAGTATCCGGTAAACTGTTTAAGCGTGCCATCTCCTTTTTGCACCTCTCAAGCCAGCGCGCGGTCCTGTTTACAGAGTTTGTCACATACTGTCTGTCTGCAACGCTAGATGGGCACTCGTCAAATGCCATAGCTATCGTGGAGCCGAGGTTTGACTGTATCTGCATGCTCTCCTCAGGTCCCATAAAAATCTTTGCACCGTCAATATGCGAATTGAAGTACACGCCCTCCTCCTTTATTTTGCGAAGACCTGCCAGTGAAAACACCTGGAATCCGCCGGAATCTGTAAGGATTGGTCTGTCCCACACCATGAATTTGTGCAGTCCGCCAAGCTCTTTAATTATTTTGTCTCCGGTTCTTACATGCAGGTGATATGTATTTGACAGCTCAACCTGACACTTTATCTCCTTTAAATCGTCCGTAGAGACAGCGCCCTTTATCGCACCTACTGTTCCTACATTCATAAATACAGGTGTCTGTATATCTCCATGCACAGTATGGAATGTACCTCTCTTGGCACGTCCCTCTTGTTTTAGTAACTCATATTTAGCCATATTTTCGTTTAATTCTCCTGTTTCTTTTACTTATCGCCATTGCCTACGATTTTTCTGATTAATATTCCGTTGGTCAGCAGTGTGGTATCTATGCAATGCCTCTCAAAAAGTACCTCGCCGTCCTTTGGCACCTCAATATCCTCATCAGAGCAGTTGACTATAACCTCCACATATGTATCCACCCAGCCCATCTTTCTGAACTGGATTACCCTCGGATTGTCAGCAAAATCGTCAGGGAAATGGAAGTTTCTGCCCTTTAAAAGCGGCTCACTCGCCCTTAAATGAATGAGCTTTGATACCATCTCAATGCGCTCCTTAAACCTGCCTGCCTCAATATCATCCCACGGCATACATCGTCTGCAGTCAGGGTCATAGCTGCCCGGCATGGCAATCTCAGTGCCGTAATATATACATGGGCTGCCCGGCATGGCAAAAAGCACTGCAAGCTGTGCAAAGTACTGGTCGAGATTCTTTGTATCAGAGCGAAGGCGCTTTGTATCATGTGAATCAAGCAGATTGAAAAGCACATCATTGGTCTGCTGCATGTAGTTGGTATAACATCTGTTTATAGTATACTCAAAATCCTGATTTGTCTGGCTCTTATCTATCCAGAAATCCTTTATGCTCTCTCCAAGCGGATAGTTCATAACCGCATCGAACTCATCTCCACGCAGCCACGGAAGAGCATTATGCCATATTTCTCCCAAAATGTAAATATCCGGATTGATTTCCTTAAGTCTTGCACGAAGCTCCTTGCAGAATCGGTGTGACACCTCATTTGCCACATCAAGGCGCAGTCCGTCTATATGATAATTTTCTACCCAGTTGGCACAGATATCGATAAAGTATTTTCGCACCGCCGGATTATTTGTATTGAGCTTTGGCATATTGTCAAAAAATCCAAACGTATAAAACTGTCCCTTTTTAGCTGCTCCATGCTTAAAGTCAAGAGGCCATTCATTGATCATAAACCAGTCATAATACTCTGAATCCGCTCCATTTGCTAAAACATCCTGCCACGGTGCAAAATAATAGCCACAGTGGTTGAACACTCCGTCAAGCATTATTCTCATATCACGCTTATGAGCTTCTAGCACAAGCCTCTTAAAGGTCTCTTCATCTCCAAAGCGCGGGTCAATCTTTGCATAATCCGTTGTATCATACTTATGATTGCTCGGCGACTCGTTTATCGGTGTCAGATAGATTCCGTTTATTCCAAGCTCCTTTAAGTAATCAAGCTTTTGAATGATTCCTGCGAGGTCTCCGCCGAAGCACTCCTCATTTTTGACCTTGCCCTTGTTTCTCCACGGAACAACATAATCAGGATCTATCGAGTGGTCTCCATTGCAGAATCTATCCGGAAATATCTGATACCATATAGTGTCATTTACCCACTTCGGTGTGACCGGAATATCACACGGATTCATCCACGGGAATACAAAGCACTGGCGGCTTCTGCCCTCAAGTGCCATCTGCTCTGCACTCACGAAGCCATCCTCAAAGTAAAACCATCTCTCATCCTCTGTGATGAGCTCAAAATAATATTTAAGTCTCTTGAATGGTGGCTTTACCGTGGTGGTCCACCATATCTGGTGCTTTAATTTCTTTTTAAATATTATCGGCTGCTTATCGCCATTCCAGGTCTCACCACCGCCTAAGATACCGGCTGCGAATGGGTCACCGAGTATGATATTTACTTCCTTCACATCATAACCGGTCTTTATATTTATGATTAATTCATCCTCATTTAAAGGATAGCAGTAGTTGTCGTATGCCTGGTGAAATACCCCATTAAATTCCATGTTTTCTCCCTCTTTTGCTGTCTTATTGTAGTTGTTGTTGCATTGCTTCATTGCTTCATTGTGGCTCTGAGGACGGCATGTAAGTCGCGGTCACCGTGAGCGTCCACGCGCTGCCCTGTTCGCTACGCTGCGCTGTTAAGATTCTGTACGAATTATGCTTATAGATTTTCTCTGGCTGACGAAACCGTCGCTACTCGCCCTCCGTGGCTCGATAGCTCCTTGCCCCGGCGTCCCTGCCGGTGCATTTCTGTGTATCGAAGCATAATTCTACAGACTCTAAACAGCTTCGCTATTCGCTCCCAGGGCAACACGTGTACGCCCGCGGTGGCCGCGGCTTACGTGCCTTACGTTGTGGCAAAATTGCTACAAATGATGCTGCTTAATTATGCTTCGCTTAAATTCTGCTTCGCTTAATTTGCGCTTTGCATATACAGGCATGCAAGCATGCATCGATGATACCTTTTGACCCTTTAATCACATAATTACATACAAACATAGTTCGAAAGTTACCTAAATAAAATAATATCATAGTTTTCTTGACTATTCAACTTGCTATTAATTATAATGTATTTATTATCGTAACTATTCGAGTCACATTGAAAACCCAAAATGCTGTTTACATGCAAGCATGATGTATCATTTTTTGTTCTCAGAGGTTTAAATAGTTACCCATTATTATTTATAATAAGGAGACCATCATGGCAGGTTCATCATACGGAAATATTTTTAAGGTAACAACATTGGGGTTTTCGTAAAGCTGCTTTGTTTTGCGGAAGTCCTTGTCTGTTTTGAAATAGATTTTGTCATTGTAGAACAGGCAGCTGACGTTGCGCACCATAACGTAATCGTTTACACTGCTGGCAAGCGCCATAATCTTCCAATCACCCAGCTGTTCAAAGAAAAGGGCTTTTGCCTGTTCAAAGGTAAGGTTTTTGTCTAAGCTGAATTTCATTTCGGTTTCTCCTTTATTTCTCTGTGCTTTTTATACTCAGATTTTTGTTTCGTCCGCTTTCTTTATGATGTTTGCCTTTTTATTTTTTGCAGAGGCATTGCCGTGGATGATGGGGCTTAAGTGCTTATACAGCAGCATTGCGCCAACGGAGTTGATGCCGCATTTAATCAGGTTGAAGGGCAGAATCCCAAGGATTGCCAGTGTGAATACATTGGAAATCAGAGGGTTGACCTCGGTACACATGGCTACGAAATAGCTCATATCCTGTCCCATCAGTGCCATATAGAAGGGAATGATGATATACAGGTTGGTAAAGATGGCAACGATGCCTGTGAAAACAGAGCTGATTGCCATACCGATGATTGCGGTTCTTTTAGATTTTTTCTGGTGATACATGATAACGGGAGGCAGTACATACGCACAGCTGAGCAGGAAGTTTTGCAGCTCGCCTGTAAATGCGGAGGAGGTGCCCTCGGTTGCCAGCTTCAGCAGGATTTTCACCAGAATGATGCAGACTGCCTGCAAAGGCCCCATGGCAAAGCCGCCGATGATTTCTACCAGACCTGCCAAATCAAAATTCATTCAGTGTGTCAGGAAGTGTTTCGCAGACAATTGCAGAGGCTCCTTTTTC
>ENA-UEOR01001571-UEOR01001571.1-human-gut-metagenome-genome-assembly--contig:-NODE-1571-length-13446-cov-8.867529_pt1 | contig 13446 bp, 5 predicted proteins | sample MGYA00242887_ERZ507890 | MGnify/ENA primary metagenome ERZ507890 (study PRJEB26167, sample SAMN06115431) | human gut metagenome | host: Homo sapiens | place: China:Guizhou | collected 2014-10-21...
TGCGTGAGGTAGACCGTCGAGGAGATGGTCCGGTTCCACCCGTCGCGGTAGCTGAGGGTGATGCGGGCGTTGCGCAGTTCTACGGGTTCGTTGGTGGTGATGAAGTCTATGCCCCGGCTTATCAGCCACTTCATGTCTTTGGCATCGTTTACGGTCCAGGCATTTACTTTCATGCCTAAATCGTGGGATTCTTTGATCCACTCGGGATGTTTCTTGAAAACGCTGAAGTGGTAGTCGGGACCGGCGCAGCCCCATTCTTTCAGTTCCTTAGGGGAGAGATCTCCTTCCAGATAATACACCGGGGTGCCTTTGGGAGCAAGGCGGATGAACTCTTTGGTTGCGTGGCGCGAGAATGTGATGTATTCCATGCGGTCGTCCAGCTTCATATCGCTGACCATCTTCACGATGCTTTTCACAGCGCGTGTTTCCTGTTCGGGTGTTTTATGGGCTTTCAGCTCCAGGATGAGACGCGTTTTCAGTTGTCCGGCTTTCTCCAGATACTGTTGCAAGGTGGGGAGTTGTTCTCCGTTGTCCAATGTCACAGCGGTGCACTGCTGCGCGGTGGACTTCTGCATGTTCACTCCTTTGAAAGTAGCGTCGTGGTTTACCACCAGCTGGTTGTCGGCGGTGAGCCATACGTCGAACTCGGAGCCGTAGCAACCGATGGAGTCCGCCTTCACCAATGCGGCAATGGAGTTCTGTGCCGAGCCGTTGGTTTTCCAGAAGCCGCGGTGGGCGATAACTTGGGTGGACTGTGCCTGTATGCAGCCGCAGGCGGCAAGCAGTAGGGCAGAAGTGATAATAAGGCTTTTCAGTTTCATTGGCTTTAGAAATTGATTATTCTTTTCAAAGATAGCATAAGCGTTGCGAATATGAAATAGAAAGCATATTAAAATTCGGTTGCATTTGCGGTATGATTGCTTTTTTTAATCTTTGTATGCTTCCGTATGTACGCCGGCCACTGCGCGTCCGCTTGGGTCGTTCTTTCCCTGAAACGAAGCATCCCATGCAAGGGCTTCGGCGGTGGAACAGGCTACACTCGGTACGCTGGGTACGCTTTTTGCCGCACTCGTACCGGGGAAGTGCTCCTCAAAGATGGTGCGGTAGTAGTACTCTTCCTTGTTCATCGGCGTGTTTACGGGGAAGCGCTCGGCGGCTTTCCGCATTTGTTCGTCACTGACGGCAGCGGCGGTCACCGCTTTCAGCGTATCAATCCAGTTGTAACCCACACCGTCGGAGAACTGTTCCTTCTGACGCCACGCAACACTTTCGGGCAGCATGTTCGCAAAGGCGTCGCGAACCACTTTCTTTTCAATCTCCCTGCCCGGACACATTTTTATGGCAGGATTCAGCCGCATGGCTACATCCAGAAACTCTTTGTCGAGGAAGGGCACGCGTCCTTCCACGCCCCATGCGGAGAGGCTCTTGTTGGCGCGCAGGCAGTCGTAGAGATACAGTTTGGAGAGCTTGCGCACCGTTTCCTCATGGAAAGCCTGTGGCGTGGGCGCTTTGTGGAAGTACAGATAACCGCCGAACACCTCGTCTGCCCCTTCGCCGCTGAGCACCATTTTGATGCCCATGCTTTTGATGACACGTGCCAGCAGGTACATGGGGGTGGATGCGCGCACTGTTGTCACGTCGTAGGTTTCGATGAAGTAGATGACATCGCGGAGGGCATCCAGTCCTTCCTGAACGGTGTAGTTGATTTCGTGATGAACCGTACCGATGTGTTGCGCCACTTCACGAGCTTTGAGTAGGTCGGGAGCGCCTTTCAGCCCCACCGCAAAGGAGTGGAGCCGGGGCCACCATGCATCTGACTTGTTGTCCGTTTCGATGCGTTTTCCGGCATATTTTTTGGCGATGGCCGAGATGACGGAAGAGTCGAGGCCGCCGGACAGCAGTACGCCGTAAGGTACGTCGGACATCAACTGGCGTTGTACGGCGGCTTCGAGCGCGTTGCGTACGGCGGAAACCTGGGCTTGGTATGCCGCGGCATTGATGCCGGCAGATGCAGGGGCGGAGCCGGATGTGACGGTGGCATAGTTGTCTTTTACGGCGTCGTATTGCATCCAGTCGCGAGTGTACCAGCGGCGCATTTCGCCCTCGCTTCCCCGGTAATAATGTCCGGGCAGGAAAGGTTCGTATTCGTCGCAGAAGCCTTCAAGGGCTTTCAGCTCACTGCCAAAGTAGATGCGACCTTCTTTATCCCTGCCTATGTAGAGAGGTATCACTCCGACAGGGTCGCGGGCTATGAGATAGTCGTCCGTTTCTTCATCGTAAAGGGCGAAAGCGAAAATGCCGTTCAGTTCTTCGAGAAAGCGGATGCCCTTGTCTTTGTACAGGGCAAGGATAACCTCGCAGTCGCTCCCGGTTTGGAAGGCATACTGTCCGGCATAACGCGTACGGATGTCCCGGTGATTGTATATCTCGCCGTTGACGGCAAGGATTTGTTTACGGTCGGGCGAGTACAGGGGTTGTCCGCCCGATTGGGGATCGACGATGGAAAGACGCTCGTGCGCAAGGATTGCTGAGCCGCCTACGTAGATGCCACTCCAGTCCGGTCCGCGGTGGCGTATCTTCTGCGCCATTTTCAGTGCTTTACTTCTGAGTTCTGGAGTCTGGGACTTTATGTTGAAAATACCTGCTATTCCACACATGGTTGTAGTTGTTTTAGAGATTGATATTGAGATGATATTGATTACCTTTGGGGAGACTTTCCCTCCGGTTAAGGGGAATATTTTGTTTCTCCGCATGGAACTACCGGTTTCCTGCCTTGAGACTGCTGGTTTCTCCCTTTGAAACTATGAGTACCAAAGCATGGTACTCATAGTTTCAGCCTTTGGTATTTGTTTTTCGCCGTAGCACGATTACCGGCTGCAGTATAGGTCGATCTGCCGGGCTGCTTTGCGGCCGTCGGCCAGTGCGCGTACTACGAGACTTGCACCGTTGGCGGCGTCACCCGCCACGAACACATTCTCTGCAAATTCCGGTTGCTCCGGTTTGAGGAATCCCATGGCCAGCAGTACCATGTCGGTGTCGATGATTTCTTTCTTACCCGTAGGCCGCATGGTGGGGCGGCCGCCTTCGGCAGCCGGCAGCCATTCCACTTCTTCCACTTCCACGCCGCAAACCTTACCGTTCTTGCCGATGAACCGGTTGGAAGCCAACGACCAGCGGCGCGTGCATCCCTCTTCATGGCTGGAAGTCGTTTTCAGGACAACAGGCCATTGCGGCCAGGGCGTAGCATCATTGTGGCCTATGGGAGGCTGTGGCATGATTTCTATCTGCGTCACGCTCGCAGCTCCCTGCCGGACGCTTGTCCCGATGCAGTCCGAACCTGTGTCACCGCCGCCGATGACGAGCACCCGTTTGCCTTTGGCATTGACAAGTTGCTCTTTCGGGAATGTTTCTCCGTCGAGGATGCGGTTCTGCTGCGTCAGCATATCAAGTGCAAAATGGATGCCTTTCAGTTCACGACCGGGGATGACAAGGTCGCGGGCGGCGGGTGTGCCGGTGCAGACGGCATAAGCGTCGAAGCCTGTGGGCAGTTTCTGCACGTCGATGGGGACACTCATCTCAAAACGGATGCCTTCGGCTTTCAGCACATCCATACGGCGGTCTATCACTTCCTTGGGCAACTTGAAGTTGGGAATTCCGTAGCGCAGCAGTCCGCCCGGCATCGGTTTGGAGTCGAATATCGTGACTTCGTAGCCGCGGGCATTCAGCCGTACGGCAACGCTCAGTCCGGAAGGGCCCGCACCGATAACGGCTATTTTCTTTCCGTTGCGTTTGGGGCGGGCAGGCACGACGTAGCCCTCGCGAAAGGCGGCCTCGGCAATGGCGGCCTCATTCTCGCGGATAGTTACCGGAGCATCGCAGGAGAGTTTCAGCACGCACGACTTCTCGCAAAGCGCAGGACAGATGCGTCCCGTAAATTCGGGAAAGTCGTTCGTTTCGTTCAGCACCTGATAGGCTTCACGCCATTTTCCTTTATAGAGTGCGTCTTGAAACTCCGGTTGCTTGTTGCCCAACGGACATGCCCAGTGGCAAAAAGGTACGCCGCACTCCATGCAGCGTGACGCTTGGAGTTTGCGGTCGTGACTGTTCAGTGTCTGCTCCACCTGACTGAAATCTGTGATACGTTCGTGTATCGGACGGTAGCCCGCTTCCCGGCGGGGAATATTTAGAAATGCTTTTGGATCACCCATGACTGATAAATTGAGTATTTAAAGATTGAAAACTAAGAAATGATTCTCCTTTTTTTGCTTTAGTAGTCTCTCTGCATATCCGCAATCTTCTGTTGCAGCTTCTTCATCTGTTCCTCCTGCAGCACCTTTTTGTATTCGATAGGCACTACCTGGATGAACTGGTCTACGTAGTGCATCCAGTCGTCGAGAAGGATGCGTGCCAGTTTGGAACCTGTGTAGAGATAGTGTTGGCGGATAAGTTCGTGCAGCTCTTTGCGATATGAGGCTTCCTCGATGAGGCTCAGTTCCACCATCTCCATGTTGCAGAAGTAGTCGAAGTTACCGTCCTTGTTCCAGACGTATGCCACACCGCCCGACATGCCGGCCGCAAAGTTGCGCCCTGTCTGTCCGAGCACTACCACGCGTCCGCCGGTCATATACTCGCAGCAGTGGTCGCCCACGCCCTCTACAACGGCTGTCGCCCCGGAGTTGCGGACGGCAAAGCGTTCGCCTGCGCGTCCGTTGATATATACTTCGCCACCAGTTGCGCCGTAGAGGAGGGTGTTTCCGGCAATTGTGTTCTTCTCTGCCTCGAAGTTGCTGCGCACAGGAGGGAGAACGGCGATGCGCCCACCACTCAGTCCTTTGCCCAAGTAGTCGTTGGCTTCACCTTCCAGCTTGAAATTGACGCCCGGCACGAGGAAGGCTCCGAAACTCTGTCCGGCAGAACCTTTGAACTTGACGTTCAGCGTATGTTCGGGCAAGCCTTTTGCACCATACTTGGCAGCAATGGCGCCGGAAAGCATAGCGCCGCAGGCGCGGTCGGTGTTGGCGATGGTATATTCCAGCGAGACTTCTTTCTGTTCGTTTACGGCATCGGCGGCGGCATGCAGCATTTCCACATCTTTCACGTGCTCTATGCCATGTTGCTGGTCGGTGACGTGGCGGAGGGCCGCTTCGTTGTCCACACGCGCCAGCACTTTGTCGAAGTTGATCAGCTGGTGCTTCCTGATGCCGTCGTCCGGCTTGCGGATGATGAGGTCGGTACGCCCGATGATGTCGTCCATTTTCTCCACGCCTATTTCGGCCAGGTATTCACGTACTTCGCGGGCAAGGAAAGTGAAGTAATTCACAAGGTATTCGCTGCGGCCGGTGAAACGCCTGCGCAACTCCGGGTTCTGGGTAGCTACACCTACGGGGCAGGTGTTCTGGTTGCATTTGCGCATCATCACGCATCCCAGTACGATGAGGGCGGCAGTGGCGAAACCGTATTCTTCTGCACCGAGCATGGCCATGAGCACTATGTCGCGTCCGGTTTTCAGTTGACCGTCCACTTGCAACACCACTTGTCCGCGCAGCCCGTTCAGCACCAGCGTCTGTTGTGTCTCGCTCAGTCCGAGTTCGGGCGATATGCCGGCATAGCGGATAGAGCTGGCGGGCGATGCGCCTGTGCCGCCTTCGGCACCGGAGATGACAATGAGGTCGGCTTTGGCTTTCGCCACGCCTGCGGCGATAGTCCCCACACCGCTTTCGGCCACCAGCTTCACGCTGATCTTGGCTTTCGGGTTGACGTTCTTCAGGTCGAAGATGAGTTGTGCCAGGTCCTCAATGGAATAGATGTCGTGGTGGGGCGGAGGAGAAATCAATGAAATCCCCGGAATGGAGTGTCGTGTGCGGGCAATTATCCGGTCCACCTTGAAGCCCGGCAACTGGCCGCCTTCACCCGGCTTGGCGCCTTGTGCCACTTTTATCTGTATCTCGTCGGAATTCACCAGATATTCCGTAGTGACTCCGAAACGTCCGGATGCCACCTGCTTAATTGCGCTGCGCATTTCCGTTCCGAAGCGTGCGGAGTCTTCACCGCCTTCGCCCGTATTGCTTCGCCCATGCAGCCTGTTCATGGCAACTGCCATTGCTTCATGCGCTTCCTGACTGATAGCGCCGAAGGACATGGCGCCCGTAACGAAACGTTTCAGTATGTTTTCCACCGGCTCCACTTTGTCTATGGAAATCGGGTTGCGGCGGAAGTCAAAGAAGTCGCGCAGGAAGATAGGCTTTTCTTTTTCATCGACCAGCCGGGTGAACTCTTTGAATTTCTTGTAACTGCCCAGGCGGGTAGCTATTTGCAGCGCGCTGATGGTCTCCGGATTCCAAGCGTGCTTTTCACCGTCCTTGCGGTATGCGTACAGCCCTTTGTTCGGCAATAGGGGAGTTTCCTGCCCCTCTGCCCGCGCTTCTTCATTCTTTATCGCTTCTCCCTCATCGTGGAATATAACGGCATCGCGTGCCACCTCATCCAGACGGATACCGCCGATAGTCGACTTCAGCCCGCCGAAGTAAGCGTTGCTCAGCTCTTCGCTCAGTCCGACAGCTTCGAATATCTTTGCGCCCCGGTAGGAACGGATTGTGCTGATGCCCATTTTGCTCATAATCTTGAACAGGCCTTTGCAAATGGCTTTGATGTAGTTTTTCTCGGCTGTGGCATAGTCCAACTGTATCTCCTTCTTGCTAACCAGCTCGTTGAGTACGGCAAATGCCATGTAGGGGTTCAGTGCGCTTGCACCGAAACCAAGAAGCAGTGCGGCGTGCATCACTTCGCGTATCTCGCCGCTTTCCACCACCAATGCGGTCTGCACGCGTTTTCCCACCGAGATGAGATGGTGGTGCACCGCCGATACGGCAAGCAATGCAGGTATGGCGGCGTGCGTGGCGTCTACGTTGCGGTCGGTCAGTACAATGTAGTTCACACCTTCGGTGACGGACTCTTCGGCCTCCTTGCACAGACGGGCAAGCGCTTCCTGCAATCCGGCGCGTCCTTTGGCTGCTTCAAACAGCATCGGCAGCTTTACGGTCTTGAAACCCTTGTAACGGATGTTGCAGAGAATATCCAATTGTGTATTTGTCAGGATAGGGTGGGGCAGCCGCACCATTTTGCAATGGCTTTCGTTGGGTGTCAGTATGTTCATGCCCACTGCGCCGATATACTCTGTGAGAGACATCACCAACTCTTCACGAATAGGATCGATGGGCGGGTTAGTGACCTGTGCAAACTGTTGGCGGAAGTAGTTGTAGAGCAGTTGCGGTCTGTCGGAAAGTATGGCAAGCGGGGTGTCGTTGCCCATTGCGCTGACGGGTTCGGCTCCGTTGGATGCCATGAGCAGAATGATCTTCTCGATGTCTTCTTTGGAGAAGCCGAACGTGCGTAGCATACTGTTGTAGTTGTCCACGCTGTGGGGCACTTTGCGGCCGCTTTTCAGTTCATTCAGTTCGATGCGGTTATTGGCGAGCCATGTGCGGTAGGGCTTTGCCTCGGCAAGTTGCTTTTTCAGCTCTCCGTCATAGTATATCTCTCCTTTCTCTGTGTCTATCAGAAGTATCTTTCCGGGTTGCAGGCGGCCTTTCTCTTTGATATCATCCGGTTCAAAATCCATTACACCCACTTCGCTGGCCACTACCATGATGTCGTTGCGTGTAATGAGGTAGCGGGCGGGGCGCAGTCCGTTGCGGTCGAGCATGCCGCCTGCATAGCGTCCGTCGCTGAAGAGCAGTGCGGCAGGTCCGTCCCAGGGCTCCATAAGGATGGAGTGGTATTCGTAGAAAGCCTTGAGCTCCTCGCTGATAGGGTTCTTCTCGTTGAAGGATTCCGGCACAAGCATCGCCATGGCATGCGGAAGGCTGAGCCCGGACATGACAAGGAATTCCAGTACGTTGTCCAGCGAAGCGCTGTCGCTCATGTTCGGCTGGATGATAGGGCGCAACTCTTTGATGTCGCCCAGGGCAGGAGAGGACAGGACGCTCTCACGCGCTTCCATCCAACTGCGGTTGCCGCGTATGGTGTTGATTTCGCCGTTGTGCGCCAGGAGGCGGAAGGGCTGTGCCAGTCCCCACGTAGGGAAGGTGTTGGTGCTGAAACGGGAATGTACAAGGGCCAGTCCGCTGGTGAAGTAACTGTTGGTCAGGTCGGGGAAGTAGTTACGCAGCTGCAGCGATGAGAGCATACCTTTGTAGACGATGTTCTTTGCAGACAACGATACGATGTAGAAGTCCCCGCGTGAGGCTATATCCGATTGGCGTATTCTGTTTTCTATTCTTTTCCTTATTATATAAAGGCGGCGGTCGGCAGTTTCGCTGTCTGTGAAACCGGTGATGAAGATTTGCTTGATGTCGGGTTCGTTGGCAAGTGCGGCTTCACCCAGTATCTCCGGACAGGTAGGAACATTGCGCAGGTGCATCAGCGTCAGCCCTTCTTTCTCTATTTCTTCAATGATGATGCTCAGGATGGCTGCCCGGTCTTTTTCATCTTTCGGAAGAAAAAGCAATCCCGTTCCATACTTCCCTTTTTCAGGAACAGGGATGCCTTGCAGCAGGATGAACTCGTGCGGTATTTGCAGCATGATGCCTGCACCGTCTCCGGTCTTGTTGTCGGCACCTTCCGCTCCGCGGTGACGCATATTCTCCAAAACTTTCAATGCGGCTTCAACCAGTTCGTGGGATTTACCGCCATGAATGTTTACCAACATCCCCACACCGCAAGCATCGTGCTCGTTGGCGGCATCGTACAAGCCCAACTGCATGGGCTGTCGTTGTGCAGGTTTTCTTTTTTCGCTGGTGTTAAAATGCTCTTCTTTCTTCATTTTTGGTTTGCTTTAGTTTTGTATGATATTTGTTGATGTGACAAAATGATTGGCAAAAATAGATATTTAATTTCAATTTGATACAGATATGCTTGGCTTCTTACCCTGCTAAATACTTGCATAGGAGGATGAAGTTATAATCTGATAGAAAATACCCTTTGTTTTCTTCTAATCTTAAATGAGATTCTATTCGTTTGATTTAGGATTGTAAATTGAACCTTTTGCTTTTAAAATATTATTTTCATTGTCTTTTTGATAAGGAAATAATATTTTTCTATCCTTTTAGTAAATAAATCGGGAAAAGATGAACTTTATGTTCTAAAGAATATATATATTTGCAGCGTAAATCAAATACTGATATATTATGTGTGGAATAGTAGGCTATATAGGTCAAAGAAAAGCCTACCCCATTCTTATCAAAGGCTTGAAGCGGTTAGAGTATCGCGGATATGATAGTGCAGGGGTAGCATTAATCAGTGACGACCGGCAACTGAACGTCTATAAGACGAAAGGAAAGGTCTCGGATTTGGAAACTTTCGTCACTCAAAAAGATATTTCCGGTAACATTGGCATTGCACATACACGCTGGGCTACACATGGGGAACCTTGTTCCATTAACGCCCATCCTCATTATTCCTCTTCCGAAAGGCTCGCTCTCATCCACAACGGCATCATTGAAAATTACACCGTCCTCAAAGATAAACTTCAGGCCAAAGGCTATACATTTAAAAGTAGTACCGATACCGAGGTGCTGATACAACTCATCGAATACATTCAGGTTACGAATCGCATTGACTTGCTGACTGCCGTACAACTGGCTCTGCAGGAAGTGATCGGTGCGTATGCCATTGCTGTGCTCGATCGGGAGAATCCGGACGAGATTATAGCCGCACGCAAAAGCAGCCCGTTGGTAGTAGGTATCGGCCGGGATGAGTTCTTCCTGGCATCCGATGCCACCCCCATTGTGGAATATACGGACAAGGTGGTCTATCTGGAGGATGGGGAGATAGCCGTTATCCGTCGCGGCGAGAAACTGAAAGTGGTGAATCTGGAGAATGTGGAGTGTCCGCACGAAGTAAAGACGGTGGCGCTCAACCTCGGCCAGTTGGAAAAAGGCGGGTATCCGCATTTCATGCTGAAGGAAATCTTCGAGCAGCCCGGTTGCATCTACGACTGTATGCGCGGACGCATCAATCTGGAAGGCACTAACGTAGTGCTTTCCGCCATTATCGATTATAAGGAACGCCTGCTTGCGGCCAAACGCTCTGTAATATCCATTGTAGCTTCCGGTGTGATATCTCTCGGTGAAAACCCGGTACCTCCGGTTGTAAGCACCAGATTGCATTTCACATCATCACACAGCCTGACAAGCTCGTCTGCAATCTGTTTCCTCTCATCCGGTATGATTTTATATGAAACCACATCATACTTATCTTTGGGAAGCAGTTCCTTTATTTTCGGACCGCTTTTATCCTCTCTTTGGCCCGCTGCGCCTTTATCGCTTATCGTTATAATCCCTACAGTATACATTACATCACCCTGTTATCCTTGATTAATTGTGTATTTTTACTTCTCAGCATTTTAAATGGGCTGTAATCGTCGCCGGTCACATTGTTAGTTGTGAACAGTAACGTAGTGTCCGCTCTTGCCACCGGATTTTTCCAGCAGATGTATCTGCCCGATTTCCATGCCACGGTCCAGTGCCTTACACATATCATATATGGTAAGAAGCGCCACACTGACCCCTGTCATGGCCTCCATCTCTACACCGGTTTTGCCCACACAGGCTGTCGTGCAGATTGCCGTGATACTGCTGTTTTTTTCATCCAGCTCAAACTCAACATCACACTTCGTCATGGCAATAGCATGACAGAGCGGAATGAGCATGGAATTGTTCTTTGCACCCATGATTCCCGCAATCCTTGCTACTGCCAGCACATCACCCTTTTTAGCTGTGCCCGTAGATACCGCCCTGTATACGGCGCCATTTACCTTTATCGTGCCACAGGCCTTCGCCACGCGGTATGTGTCATCCTTTGCATGCACATCCACCATGTGAGCTTCCCCTGCCTCATTAAAATGTGTGAGCTTTCCTTTATTTTGTTCCTGATTATTGATATCTAATTCGTTTTCCTGCGTCAATCTATTTATCCTCACTGTAACTATTCAGAACCACTGAAAACACCTTAATAGTTACCCTCATTTATTATTTAATAAATCTTTACGCCGTGCTCAAATGCCGATACCGCCTCAAGCACACTGCCTGCTATACTCCTTGCCTTGTCAGAGATTGTAAAGCAGTTTGTTAGCTCACTCTCGCGCGGGTCGATATCCGCTATCTTATGTCCTTCATCTACCAGGTCGCAAGCGATCTGCAGAGCTGCCTTTCGTGTCTTTATACGCCGGATAACTTTTACGGTTGATACTGCGGAGCTCTCTTTGAAGCTCTTCTGCCATTTTCATTTTCGATACCTCACTATATGACATTTATAATATGTTTTATATGATATTTATTTTTCCGGGCTTCTGTCCGGCAAAAAATTTTACTCTGCTTTTCCAGAATCTTCCGGAAAATATTCCCCAAGATAGGTTTTTGTTTTTGGCTTCGCCGCCTCCAGATGTTCTTTCATCTGAGCTGCCGCCATATCAACTTCTTCTTTGAGGCCGGCAGCGGACAGCCTCTTTCCGCCCTGTCCCATGATGATCACCTGTTCCAGTCCGTCGGAAGTTGCTACTGTAACCTGATATTTCCTGCCGATCGCATGGACGGTCTTTTCGATAAACATATCGGCTGTTTCTGCCTCTTTTGTATAGACCACATGGATATTGTGATATTTTGTGATCTCCTCCCGGTGTCCTTTCACACGGTAGGCATCAAATACCAGGATCAGCGTACACTTGCGATACCCCTGATAATTGCACAAAATATCTTTCAGGCGGTCTCTCGCACTGTCAATGTTGATCTTTGACAGCTCTTTTAACTCTTCCCAGGCGAAAATAATGTTGTAACCGTCCACCAAAAGGTATTCTTTTTCCGCTTTTTTCGGTTTTGCAGGACGATAGACCGGCTCGGAAGCTGTAACATGTACTCTGCGATATTCCTGCTCGGACGGAAGCCTTCTTTTAACTTCTCCGTACGTGCGGGCAAAAATCTCTTCCAGCTCTTTTTCGCCCCTCCAGTAATCTGCCTGTCGCTTTTTGTATTCTGCGGAACTGATCCAGCTGCCGTCTGCCTGTCCACTTTCGCTTCTCTTTTTATCATCAGATGCCTGTTCCCCGTCTACTGACTGCATATCTGCGATCCTGCGTTCTTCCAGATGCATATAGTCTGGAACCTGATCCCACGGAACGACAAATCCGGCTCCGTGTGCACAGAATACCGATCCGGTCGGATTCATCAGATCATGCTCCGAATCATAATCATATGCTGCGATCACTTCTTCTGCATTGTGACATTCGATATAACCGCCAAAACTGCAGACCAGATTTCCAAATCCTCTTGTGTAGGAAATAACTTCTTTCTGATAACCACGCATTGTGGAAACCGGAGCCCTGCCTTTGATGCCTGCCATCTTGTCCTCGATCATCGGCTGCTCAAAGTCTGCCCCCATATTCTGAAGATCCGTCATCGCTCTTCCGACATTCTCCATCGGAATCTCCAGACAGAATTCATAACACGGCTCCAGCAGAATACTTCTGGCACGCTTCAGTCCCTGACGCACGGCCCGATACGTCGCCTGACGGAAATCACCGCCCTCGGTGTGTTTCTGATGTGCCCTTCCTGCGATCAATGTAATCTTGATATCTGTGATCGCCGAACCGGTCAGCACACCGATATGCTCTTTTTCCTCCAGATGCGTAAGGATCAGCCGCTGCCAGTTCCGGTCCAGCAGATCTTCGCTGCAATCCGTATCAAATTGAACGCCGCTTCCACGCTCCAGAGGCTCCAGAAGCAAATGCACCTCCGCATAGTGACGCAGCGGCTCAAAATGTCCGATGCCTTCCACCGGTTCTGCGATCGTCTCTTTATAGACAATGCTGCCCTCTCCAAATGAAACATCCACGCCAAACCGCTCTCTGATCAGGCTCTGCAGAATCTCGATCTGCACATCTCCCATCAGCTTTGCATGAATCTCCGAACTCTGTTCTTCCCATACGATGTGCAGCTGCGGCTCTTCCTCCTCCAGCTGACGCAGTTTGCGAAGCATCTGATGGGCATCACATTCCGGCGGCAGTTCGATCTTATAGGAAAGCACCGGCTCCAGCAGCGGAATCGTGCTTTCTTCTTCTAGTCCCAGGCCTTCCCCTGCAAACGTATGATCCAGTCCGGTGACCGCACAGACCATCCCTGCCTTTGCCTCCTTTACCATCTCATAACGTGCCCCGGAATAAATGCGGATCTGATCGACCTTTTCTTCCCAGATCTCCGTCTCCTCTGCATTGCGATTTTCACCTTTGAGCAGCATCTTGACCTTCAGCACGCCGCCGGTCACTTTGAGGTAGGTCAGCCGGTTTCCCTGTGCATCTCTTGCAATCTTGAAAACTCTGGCTGCAAACTTATCCCCGTATTTTCTTTCTGCCGTATAAGTTTCCACACCTTTCAGAAATTTGTCCACACCTTCCTC
>ENA-UEOR01001581-UEOR01001581.1-human-gut-metagenome-genome-assembly--contig:-NODE-1581-length-13369-cov-20.061616_pt1 | contig 13369 bp, 15 predicted proteins | sample MGYA00242887_ERZ507890 | MGnify/ENA primary metagenome ERZ507890 (study PRJEB26167, sample SAMN06115431) | human gut metagenome | host: Homo sapiens | place: China:Guizhou | collected 2014-10-21...
ACAGTTCGGTGCTTAAAAATGTATACGCCATTGCCGCCGGCATCTGCAGCTGACTGAAATACGGCGATAACTTCCAGGCAGTACTGATATCCAATGCGATTCAGGAAATGAACCGCTTCCTGAATACAGTACATCCCCTGAACAGAAATGTAGATGATTCTGTTTATTTAGGAGACTTATTGGTGACAGGATACTCCAACTTCAGCCGTAACCGCACGTTCGGTTCGATGATAGGCAAGGGATATTCCGTTAAAAGTGCGCAGATTGAAATGGAAATGATCGCGGAAGGATACTACGGCACGAAGTGCATCAAAGAGATCAATAAGCATCACCACGTCAACATGCCGATACTGGATGCCGTATACAATATCTTGTATGAACGCATCTCACCCATGATAGAGATCAAATTGCTGACTGATTCTTTTAGATGAGAAAAATAGGTAATAAGTATTAGGTATTAACCGTAGCCACCTAAGCTTTACGTCTCATGCATAATACTTATTACTTAATACCTATTACTTATTACCTATTACATATTACTTAAAATTGATAGATATGATTAGCTTGAACATTGAAAAAACATTTGGATTCATCTCCAAAGAAAAGGTTTCTGCTTATGAAGCCGAGGTAAAAGCTGCACAGGAAATGCTGGAAAAAGGAACAGGAGAAGGTAACGACTTCCTGGGATGGTTACACCTGCCTTCGTCCATCAGCAAAGAGCATCTGGCTGACCTGAACGCTACTGCAAAAGTATTAAGAGACAACTGCGAAGTAGTGATCGTAGCAGGTATCGGTGGCAGCTATCTGGGCGCACGTGCCGTAATCGAAGCGCTGTCTAACAGTTTCACATGGTTGCAGGACAAGAAAACTGCTCCTGTCATGATCTATGCCGGACATAACATCAGCGAAGACTATCTGTATGAACTGACCGAATATCTGAAAGACAAGAAATTCGGCGTTATCAATATCTCCAAATCGGGAACGACTACCGAAACCGCTCTTGCTTTCCGTCTGCTGAAAAAGCAATGTGAAGACCAACGCGGCAAAGAAACCGCCAAGAAAGTCATCGTTGCCGTGACAGACGCCAAGAAAGGTGCTGCACGTGTGACTGCCGACAAAGAAGGATACAAGACATTTATCATTCCGGACAACGTAGGCGGACGTTTCTCTGTGCTCACTCCGGTTGGTTTGCTGCCGATCGCAGTTGCCGGATTCGACATCGACAAACTGGTTGCCGGTGCTGCCGATATGGAAAAGGCATGCGGTTCTGACGTTCCGTTTGCAGAAAACCCTGCGGCTATCTACGCTGCTACCCGCAACGAACTGTACAGACAAGGCAAGAAGATTGAAATCCTTGTCAACTTCTGCCCGAAACTGCACTACGTAAGTGAATGGTGGAAACAGCTTTACGGAGAATCCGAAGGTAAAGACAACAAGGGTATTTTCCCCGCATCTGTTGACTTTTCTACCGACCTGCACTCTATGGGACAGTGGATTCAGGAAGGCGAACGTTCGATCTTCGAAACTGTGATCTCGCTGGATAAAGTAGACCATAAACTGGAAGTTCCTTTCGATGAAGCTAATCTGGACGGTCTGAACTTCCTTGCCGGCAAACGGGTGGACGAAGTGAACAAAATGGCCGAACTGGGAACTCAGCTGGCTCACGTAGACGGCGGTGTACCCAACATGCGCATCGTTCTTCCGGAACTGAGCGAATACAACATCGGCGGTCTGCTGTACTTCTTCGAAAAAGCTTGCGGCATCAGCGGCTATCTGTTGGGCGTGAATCCTTTCAACCAACCGGGCGTGGAAGCATACAAGAAAAATATGTTTGCTTTGCTGAACAAACCGGGATACGAAGAAGAATCAAAGGCTATTCAGGCTAAACTGTAATATCCAATAACTGACAATAAAAAGAAGCGGCCTCTCCGGAGACCGCTTCTTTTTATTATATTTCCTTCGTTACGTTAAAGTGACTCACTCCCTTTCAGGATTCATTCATTCTCAACGACTTCTGTTTTCAAGTCAATCACTTCCTGCGCTCCTTCACACTCCGCTTTTGAAGAGAGATAAAAAGATAATTGTACATCACCATTTTTATCTACATGCTCAATAGTGGCATGAACCAGCACCTTAGTCTTTGTCACGCCATCTTTGAAGCGCAACTGCCCTTTTTCTTCGTCTGTCAGATTTCCTTCGGTAGTGACTTCTGTCTTTTCATAACGGAGCTCAGTCTTCATCTCTTCCCCATTCTGAAGCTGGAAAGATTTCAGTTCGGCTCCATGCCGTTTGCAAAGCTGCATCGCCAGAGCGCAACCCATCAAAGAATAGTGCAAGATTTCCGTCAGTCAGTCGGGAGAGGACTTTTGCAGAGCAATAGGCATCCAGACAGCCCTTTTTTCCGCAGTAGCAGGGGCGGCCATCGGGAACGAGCGTGTTGTGCCCGAACTCTCCGGCACGAAGATGGTCGCCGCCATAGAGCGCTCCACCGGTCAGAATCGCACCACCGACACTGTTGCTCAGAGAAAGGTAGACAAGGCTGCGGGGAGATTCGAGGTCGCGCACTTCAGCAAGTCCGGCAGCGTTCGCGTCATTGATGAACCGGCAGGAGAACGGGATGTAACGGCTGAATTCTTCGGTAGGAACATTCCGCAGACCCAAGGCATGAGAGTAAACCAATGTCTGCCCCTCTTTGTCCAGAATACCGGGCAGCGAAATGCCGACACCCAGAATTTTTTCCACCGGGTAGCCCTCTTTTTCGATCAGCCCCTGCACGATTCCGGCAAGCATTTCCGCATAGGTGTCCGACCGCTCATAAAGACGCTTTTTACGCTCATAGCGGAGAAGGTTACCGGACAGATCGACCAGAACTGCTCCGACATGATTCTGGGTAATCTCCAGTCCGACCGCAAGTCTGGCATCCCGTACAGGAGCGAATGCTCTCGCCTTGCGCCCGCCGGTGGATTCAAAGGTGCCGACCTCCTGCACCAGTCCCATCGCCATCAGTTCTTTGACATTCTGCAATACGGTCGGCCAGCTGTTGTTGACTTTTGCCGCAAGCTCTGGCTGCGAGATTCGGTCGCAGGAAAAAATGCTGCGAATCGTTCGGATGCGGTTGATTTTTTTAACATCGCGGTTATTTGCTCCGCTGCCGGTCATAGGATGACTCACCTCCAAGAGCGGGTTTTACATTTGAAAGAAGATTTATAAAGTTCTTTCTTATTATAGAGAATCTGGCTAGATTCTGCAAGGGAAACATTTACGAATAAAAAAGCGTTAGCCGAAAAGAGCGAGTTGCTTATGGATAAGAAGCGATGCCCACCAGCTTATGGCAAACCATAGGTCGGTGAGCATCGTGTTCTTTAGGGGGCGCTTAATCTTCCAGTCTGCCGTGCTCACAGCCAAGCGAGAGATAGTGTTCCATCTCGCCACTCAGCACAAGCTGTGCATATTCCAGTGGTTTGTTGTACAGCAGCCAGTCTAGTTCTGCCCGCTGTGCAGGGGTGTTGCCGTACTCGTCCTCGATGGCGATGCAGTCGATGGCAACGGCAGAGCTATCAGCGAACTGGGCTTCTATCCGGTTGGTGTCCATGTTGTAGCGGCAGGAAAGCAATTTGTTCATGGTAAAACTCCTTCTATATAAGGCGGTGTCAGTTCGATTGTCCATATCCCTGCCAAGAATCAAATTGTTGATGTACATTTGATGTGTGGTATAAATTGGTGATATAGAGTGTGCCTTTCGCCGGATGAAACAGACCTGTTTTCACCCCATTGCATAAAAATCCGATACCTGTTTTAAGGTGCTGATTTTGGCTCTGCACATTTTTGCACACTTTTTGCACACCGGAACGGCTGGATAACGGATGCAAGAGGGAACAACAGGTGCAAAGAATGCAGCGGATGCAAAATGTTAATTTACGACAAAACGCTAAAAACGACGAATTTGCGTAATTCCGGAAATTGATGATTGTTGCGCGTTGGTTTCTCTTAATCAGTGGGCCCAGGGTTCGAGTCCCTGGAGGTGCACCACAACAACAAAATCCGAACTTTTTTCCGATAGGAGAAGGGTTTGGATTTTTTGTGTTTTTCGGAAAACAGAATGAATCTATTGCTTCCATCGAAAAACGTCCTAGACCTTATCATAAGAAAGCACGACAGACCACTGTAAGAGTGCCGTAAGGCGGAAAGGACACAAACATGAAGTACGATGAAAGAGCCAGCAAATTCAACATGGACACTGGCTGCGTGGAACTGCTGCTCCGGGATGGCAGAAAGGTTTCTATCGACTGCACCGGGGTCGAGGATGCGCTGGATGTCACCATGGCGCAGCGGTCGGAGTTAGACTATCTCATCTATAATGACCCGCTGAGCTATGCTGATTTGATTTTGAATGGTGACCCGGAGGAATATTTGAAAAACGTAACCGGGAGCCATGGGTTAGAAGATTAAACGTAAATAAAAAACAGGGTGCGCCCCTGAATGAACAGCACCCCATTTGTCCGACCGTATTCGGTTTGACAAATGGGGTGTTTTTATATGTCGGAAAAACGAGAGGCGTATAGCGGAGAATGAGACCAATTTTTATAGTGCAAAATGCTTTGCACGATAGTCCCGTGGGCTGATGCCATATACATTTTTGAACGCACGGGAAAAGTGAAGCTGATTGGGATAGCTGACCATGGTGCTGATGGTGCTGATGGGCAGGCGGCTTTCGGTCAGCAGCTGTGCCGCCCGTGCCATGCGGTAGTGCAGCAGGAACCCCTGTGGGCTTTCGCCCATGGTATCCCGGAACACCTTGCTGAAATAGCTGCGGTTCAGTCCGCAGAAGGAGGAGATGTCCTCGATGGAAATATCTTCGCTGTAATGCTGCTCTATGAAAGACAGAGCCTCCTTCATATAGAAGTCCCGCAGGCGGCGGGGACTTTGTGCCTGATGGGAGGCAGAGGACTGTACAAGCTGATCTAGAAACAGAAAGCCGTAGCCGATCTGACGCATGGGGCTGTCCTGACTGTGATTTACAAGGAAGAGCATCTGCTCTTGCAGCAGCTGCCCGGCTTTGGCGCTTGCAGGCGAGTACACCGGGTTCTGTCCGCTGATGCCTGCAAGGTTCAGGGCTTCGTGGGCACGCAGACCGTCAAACTCGATCCATGTGTATTCCCACGGCTCCTGTTCATCGGCACGGTAGGTGGTGACCTGACCGGGAGCAATCAGAAAACCATGCCCGCCCTCGATGGCGTATTCCTGTCCGTTTGCAAGCAGCAACCCTTTGCCGGAGATGACATAGTGGAACAGATAGTGGTTGCGGGCATAGGGACCATAGGAGTGCAGAGGCTCTGTCTGCTCCCAGCCATATTGGTATAAGTTGAGATCGACGAATCGCTCATCCTGAAACACATGGAACCTGCATTTTGTTTCCGTTGATACGTTTCTTTTTGTACATTCTTGCATACAAGATGCCTCCTGTCCGCTTTTTCTTATTATATACCAAAATGCGTGATGACTTCAACATAATTCACAGTATTCCTTCAAATTGAGATATAACAAGTCGCATTTTTGCATTTACGAAACTGCCGGCAGATAGTATAATAATGACACAACAAGAGAAAAGAAACTGTGCAATGTGATGATGCACAAAATTTTCTCGCTGCTTTTGTAAGAGCTGACAAAAGCAAGAAAATCGACCCGGCCGGTGCGACACCATACGAAGATCACCCTACGGAATAATGACTTTGGAGGAGAAAAAATGAAGATCTCTCGCAGACAATTCGTAAAGGCAATGGCAGCAATGAGCGCCGCATCCATGCTGGCAGCCTGCGGCGGCAACAGCGGCAGCGGTTCTTCCGGCGGCAAGAAGGCACTGACCTTCCAGATCTGGGACGTTGCACAGAAGGAAGGCATGGAGGCTATGTGTGCCGCCTACACCCAGCAGCACCCGGAGGTCAGCATTGAGGTGCAGGTCACCAGCTGGAACGAATACTGGACCAAGCTGGAGGCTGCCGCCACCAGCAACCAGATGCCGGATATTTTCTGGATGCACACCAACGAGCTGCTGAAGTATGCTGACAACGGGATGCTGGCAGACTGCACCGACATTGTGGAAAAGGACAAGTTCTCGGAGATCTCGCTGTCCAACGCCATGGGCTCTAACGGTACCCTGTATGCAGTCCCCAAGGACAAAGACACGGTCGGTCTGGTGTATAACAAGGAGATGTTCGATGCTGCCGGTGTTGCTTACCCGGACGAGAACTGGACTTGGGACGATCTGGTCAGCGCATCCGAGAAGATCTACGCTGCCACCGGCAAGTACGGCTATATGGCATACGCCGACGACCAGCTTGGCTACTGGAACTTTGTGTATCAGGCCGGCGGCTACATCCTGAACGAGGACAAGACCAAGGCAGGCTTTACCCAGCCTGCCACCGAAAAGGCAATGAAGTTCTACATCGGTCTCCAGCAGAACGACTGGTGCCCGGACCAGACCTACTTTGCAGAGACCGCTCCCGGCACTGCATTCTTCTCCGAGAAGGGCGCAATGTTCCTGGAAGGCGACTGGAACATCCTTGCCGAGCTGCAGAACTACCCCGAAATGGTGGGCAAGTGGGATGTGGCTGTTCTGCCCAAGTGCCCCGACCCGGAAAGCGGAGACGGCCGTGCGACCATCTCCAACGGTCTGTGCTACGCGACGGCTGCCAGCAATAAGAATCTGGATACCGTGAAGGACATCCTGAAGTTCTTCGGCAGCGAGGAGGGCCAGCGCATTCAGGGCGAAAGCGGTGCGGCCATCCCTGCCTATCAGGGTCTGGAGGATACCTGGGCAGGCTGCTTTGCAGAGTATCCCATCAATATCCAGTGCTTCATTGAGATGTTTGAGTACAGCATTCAGAGCGTCAACAACGCCTCTCGCCCGGAGTGGAAGAGCAAGGTCAATGATGAGCTGCTGAAGATCTACGCAGGTACCGAGGATATCGACACCGGCCTGCAGAAGATGCAGGACATTGTGGATCAGGCGAGCGCGGGCTGAAAATGCAGCTTGGGAGGAACCAAATGAAAAGCACATCAAAACTGGGTCGGGATGGGCGTTTCTGGGGGCTGGTCATGGTAGCTCCCACCATCCTCGGTCTGATGATCCTGAATATTATCCCGTTCTTCCAGACCATCTACATGAGTTTTTCCAAGACGAAAGCCTTTGGAGCCTATCAGTTCTGCGGTCTGGAAAACTACCTTGAAATGTTCCGCAATGCGGAATTCTGGAAGGCAAACTGGAACTCCATCTACTTCTGCATCCTCACTGTGCCGGTGGGCGTTTTTCTGGCGCTGATCGTGGCAGTGCTGCTGAACGCAAAGATCAAGGGCAAGACCGCCTTCCGCGCCATCTTCTTCCTGCCCATGGTGGTGGCTCCTGCTGCGGTTGCAATGGTCTGGAAGTGGATCTTCAATGCGGAGTATGGCATTCTGAATCAGGTCCTTGGCACGAACATCCGCTGGCTGACCGACCCCAAGATCGTTCTGGTCACCTGTGCCATCGTTTCCATCTGGAGCTCCATCGGCTACGATGCCGTGCTGCTGCTGTCCGGCATCCAGAACATTTCCCAGTCCCTGTACGAAGCCGCCGAGTTGGACGGCGCATCCAAGATCCGCCAGTTCTTCAGCATTACGCTGCCCATGGTGTCGCCCACCCTGTTTGTGGTGCTCATTATGCGCCTGATGGCTTCCCTGAAGGTCTACGATCTGATCTACATGATGGTGGAGCAGACGAACCCTGCGCTGACCAGCGCACAGAGCCTGATGTATCTGTTCTACCGCGAGAGCTTTATTGCCGGCAATAAGGGCTACGCATCGGCCATTGTGGTGTGGACCGTGCTGCTGATCGGTCTGGTCACGCTGGTGCAGTTCATCGGTCAGAAGAAGTGGGTCAATTACGAGGTGTAAACTATGAATGCCAGTCTGAAAACCAGAAAGAATGTCGTAACGTTCTTTACCTATCTGGTCTTGATCCTCGGCAGCATCAGCATGATCTTCCCCTTTGTATGGATGGTGCTCACCAGCTTCAAGACGCAGGCCGAGTCTATGGCGATCCCGCCGCAGATCCTGCCCTCCCATTGGAATCTGGACAGCTTTGTCAAGGCATTGCAGAGCCTGCCCTTTACCAACCTCTACATCAATACGGGTCTGTTGATCCTGTTCCGTGTGATCTTTGCGGTGGTGTTCAGCTCCATGGCAGGCTATGCCTTTGCCAAGCTGGAATTTCCCTGCAAAAAGCTGCTGTTCGGTCTGGTGCTGATCCAGATGATGCTGCCGAGCCAGATCTTCATTATCCCGCAGTACCAGATGCTGGCAAAGATGGGAGCCACCAACTCCATTTTCGCGCTGGTGTTCCCCGGTCTGGTCAGCGCATTCGGTACCTTCTTTCTGCGGCAGGCGTATCTGGGCATCCCCAACGAGATCGCAGAGGCAGCGTATCTGGACGGCTGCAACAAGTGGCAGACCTTCGTCAAGGTCATGCTGCCGCTGACCGGCCCCAGCATGGCGGCACTGGCCATCTTTACGGCGGTGTTCGCTTATGCCGACCTGATGTGGCCGCTGATCTGCAACACCGATCTGAACATGATGACCCTGTCTGCCGGTCTTTCCACCCTGAACGGTCAGTACACCACCAACTTCCCGGTGCTGATGGCAGGCAGCCTGCTGGCCATGATCCCCATGGTGATCTTGTACCTGATCTTCCAAAAGCAGTTTATTCAGGGCATTGCCATGACCGGCGGTAAATAAGCAATTCACATTTCTCCTTCATCATAGCCGACAGGCGGGTAGCCGTTCCCATACGACCGCCTGCCTGTCGGCATTTTTGTTGGAAATAATTCTTTGAGGTGTTGAACCAATGAGCATTCGATTTGATTCTGACTCCCGCATTTTTGTATTGGAGACCGCCCATACCAGCTACCACATGAAGGTGGATGCGCTGGGGCACCTGCTGCATCTGTACTACGGCAAAACCATCGGCACCGGGGACCTGATGCAGCTGTATCCTCGCACAGACCGGGGATTCTCGCCGGATTACTACGCTTACCGCACCCACCGGGGCATTTCCCCGGATCTGCTCCCGCAGGAGTATACCGGCTGCAACGTGGGTGATTTCCGCATCTCCTGTCTGACAGTCGCAGACGAAAAAGGTGCATTCGGTGCGGATTTCACCTATGTTGATCATACAATAGAATCCGGCAAATACTCCCTGACCGGTCTGCCCTGTGCCCACGCAGAGGAAAACGATGCCGAGACCCTGATCGTCCGAATGCAGGACGAGGCCACCGGTCTGACGCTGGAGCTGCTGTACGGCGTGTTTGCACAGCAGGATGTCATCACCCGTGCGGTGCGGCTGACAAACCACGGAGATACCCCGCTGCGGCTGGACAAGGCGGCATCTGCCTGTCTGGATCTGCCCTTTGGCAGATGGGATCTGCTGCATTTCCACGGCAGACACGCCATGGAACGGCAGCTGGAGCGGGAAGCTGTGGGCACCAATATCCAGACCATTTCTTCGGTGCGGGGCAGCTCCAGCCACCACAATAACCCCTTCCTGATCCTCTGCCAGCGGGATGCAACGGAGACCAGCGGTGCCTGTTACGGGGTGATGATGGTCTATTCCGGCAGCTACCAGATGGACGTGGAGCGCTCTCAGACCGGGCTTGTCCGGGTAGTGAGCGGCATTCAGGAGGAGCGCTTTGCATGGAACCTGAAGCCGGGCGAAACCTTTGATACCCCGGAGGTGATCCTCTCCTTTGCGGCAGAGGGTCTGACCCCGCTTTCCCAGCAGTACCACCGCTTTTTGCGGCGCAACATCTGCCGCGGCCCATGGAAGGACAAGCGCCGCCCGGTGCTGATCAACAACTGGGAGGCCACCTATTTTGATTTCAACACCGAAAAGATCGTAAAGATCGCGGAAAAAGCGGCCTCTCTCGGCGTGGAGATGATGGTGCTGGACGATGGCTGGTTCGGCACCCGGAACGATGACAATCAGGGTCTGGGCGACTGGACTGTGAACTGCGAAAAGCTGCCCGGCGGACTGGACCCACTGATTGAGCAGATCCATGCACTGGGCATGAAATTCGGCCTGTGGATCGAACCGGAAATGGTCAACGAGAACTCCCAGCTGTACCGCACCCATCCGGACTGGGCGCTGACCCTGCCCGGACGCAAGCCCGCCATGGGGCGCAACCAGCTGGTGCTGGATCTCTCCCGCCCGGAGGTGGTGGACTATCTGGCAGAAGCCATCGGCAAGCTGCTGCGGGAGCATCACATCGAGTATATCAAGTGGGATATGAACCGCAGCATGAGCGATGTGTACAGCCGTGCTTTCCCTGCCGAGCAGCAGGGTGAGATCATGCACCGCTATATGCTGGGCGTTTATGCGCTGGCAGAGCGGCTGACGCAGGGCTTCCCGGAGGTGCTGTTCGAGGGCTGCGCAGGCGGCGGCGGACGCTTTGATGCCGGAATGCTGTGCTACTATCCCCAGATCTGGTGCAGTGATGATACCGATGCCATTGAACGGTTGACGATCCAGCACGGCACCTCCTTTGGCTATCCGGTCTGCACCATGGGTGCTCATGTTTCTGCCTGCCCCAACCACCAGACCGGCCGCACGACCCCCATCGACACCCGTGCTGTGGTGGCAATGAGCGGCACCTTTGGCTACGAGCTGGATCTGGGCAAATTAAAGCGCGCCGAGTGCACTGCAGTGAAAAATCAGATCAAGCGGTTCAAGCGGCTGAACGACCTGATCCGTACCGGCGATTATTACCGGCTGACCGACCCGGCAGAAAACGCATATTTCACGGCATGGCAGTTTGCCGCAGAGGACGGCAGCGAGGCACTGCTGAATCTGGTGGTGACCCATCCGCAGGCGAATCCCTTGCCCATCCACCTGTGCTTCCGTGGGCTGGAAGAAGATGCTGTGTATGAGCTGGATGGCATCGACTATTTCGGCTCTCAGTATGACTACGACGGCAGCAAAGCCATAGAAGATGGCATTCACAAGGGGATGCGGTTCAGCGGCAGCACGCTGCTGTATGCGGGGCTTGTCCTGCCGCAGCTGTTTGGCGATTACCCCAGCGTGCAGCTTCATCTGACTCGAAAAGGATAAAAGGATATGAAGGATCAAACTGCATTTTCCACCCGCTTTGCCCACCATAAGGACGAACTGGAAACAAAGAATACTCAGAGGATATTGAACTTCATAGAAAGATTATGAAAATAGAAATGCTTCCGGAAGATATTTCAAAACTGACAGCACCAGTAATCTTCAGTTATCCTTCATCGCCCCATCTTGCAGCAAAGATTGACAAAAAAGAATTGGATATTGATGCAATAACCTTGTCAAGTAAAATTTTAAAGGAAAGATATGATGTAGTTCTGTTAGAAGGTGCAGGAGGGCTCATGGTTCCCCTTACTCCCGATTTACTGACGATCGATTACATATCCCAACAAAATTATCCCATAATATTAGTGACTTCCGGTAGATTAGGAAGCATAAACCATACACTCTTAAGTCTTGAAGCTATTAAAAATAGAAATTTGAAATTATATTCTGTTATATACAACCTCTCTCCCTATACGGATGAAGTCATTGTTCAAGACTCCTTAAAAATAATAGATCAATATATACGCAAAAATTTTCCCGTAGCTTTTCTAATACAAATGCCGGAGGTTACTATATAATAAAAGAGCGGGGACAGATCACATTCTGTCTCCGCTCTTTTGTCAATGACTTATTATTTTTATTCAGATGCATTCATTTCAGCTTCTATTTTCTTTAAATTAGCTTCATCACCCAAATTATAATATATGCCTCTTAATGCAGTCATATATTCGTTTTCATCAGGTTTCATCGAATGAGCTTTTTCATAATATGGAAGAGCTTTTTTATATGCAACCAGCACAACTTCATCCCTTACTTTCTGATATTCTGCATCATTTTTAATCAAGCTGGCTTCATTACTTGCCGTTACAGCCTTATTAAAATAAATACGTCCCATCTCTCCATAAGCCTCGGCATAATCTGGTTTTACAGATATTGCTTTTTCTAAACATTGCACTGCATTTGCTTCATCTTTCTTATTTTCATAATATAGAACAGCCAAAACTTTCCAATACTCAGCAATGTTAGGATTAGCTTCCAACGCTTTTTTCAAATAAGCTATCGCATCATCACCTTTTCCCGTATAAATACATAAGTTAATCAATTGAGACATAAACTGATATTTAGGATCATTTGCCTTCTCACCTAAAACCTCGACAGCCTCCTTCAATGTATTAAACTGGTTTACAGTATCTTTTTCTTGACTATATGCATAAACTAAATAATAATAAATATCCTGAATTTCATAGTTGTCTTTTTTGGCTTCATTCAATGCTTTAATCGCCAACTTATTATCTTTTGTTTGAAAAGCTGCTAAAGCAGCATAGTATCTGATCTGCATATAGGAACTGTCCGTTGCATTCAGAGTTTCTTTGGCCATGAAATTCAACTTGGGAATATCTTGATATATCTCCCACATTTTATAAGCCTTTTTATAATCTTTTTCATTATACATCTTTACGGGAATACCCGTTGCAATTTTTCCATTTTCATCATAAACGACAACCACTACTTTAGCTTCTCTCACTTCTTCGTTTCCTTTTTCGCACGCTATCATAAAAAGTATGATACCTAGCAGAATAACAATCTTTCTCATAATCTTCTCTTTTTTCAATTTTTTCGAATGCAAAAGTAGTAAGATCGTATCATTTTTGAGTTATGATACGATCTTGTAAATCTAACACTGGTGTTTTAATAGTGTTGATATTCAGATAGTTATTTTGAATGGGTTCTCAGATTTCTAACACTGGCCTAACACCTATCCGAAAAGTGATAAAAACAGGTCCTTGTTAGCAGTTTCTGCTGATTTGATACGTGATTTAAGTCGTGACTTCCGGGCATATACATTGGCTACCGTATCTTTCATGAACAGGCTTATTACTTGTGGTGAAAAACCTACAAAGATATAGCAGAGTAACCGAATGTCAGCTTCTTTCATTGCAGGGAAATCATTCCGGAGTTTTTGCATGGCGTTGTCATGGCAGGTATTTACGATAAGCTCCAGTTCTTGCAGCATTTCATTGTTTTCTGCAAAATCGGTGATTATTTGTTTCACTTCGTGGAACATGGCGGCCTGTTGTGATGCGGTATTCTCGCGTTCGTAGTAAGTTTTTCCCAATTTGTCGATAATGTCAAAACGAGAGGCTATCAATCCTTTTAGATGGTTTTCTTGAGTGTTGGCATAATTGTCAATACATTTCAGCGTTAGTTTTCGGTTAAGTTTCACAGTTTACCATC
>ENA-UEOR01001582-UEOR01001582.1-human-gut-metagenome-genome-assembly--contig:-NODE-1582-length-13358-cov-23.305474_pt1 | contig 13358 bp, 7 predicted proteins | sample MGYA00242887_ERZ507890 | MGnify/ENA primary metagenome ERZ507890 (study PRJEB26167, sample SAMN06115431) | human gut metagenome | host: Homo sapiens | place: China:Guizhou | collected 2014-10-21...
GGTCTAAAGTGACTGCTTACAAATAAAGACAAATGCAATGAAATATTTATTAGTAGTAGCACATCCCGATGACGAAGTTCTCGGGGCAGGTGCATCCATGTGGAGGTGGTCGCATAATGGCAATACGGTTGACGTGGCAATAATGTGTACGGAGGCAAAGGCTCGTGCATTTCGTCCCGAAGACAAGGAATTGGATGATGACTTGAATGCATCTGCTGGTTTCTTGGGTATACATAAGAAGTATGAGGCAACCTTCCCCAATATTGAGATGAATACTGTGCCTCATTTGAAGCTGGTGCAGTTCATTGAGAAAGCAATCCGTGAAAGTGAACCAGATATTATTATTACTCATCATCCAGCTGATACCAACAATGATCATTTGCAGACTTCAATGGCTTGTCAGGAGGCTATCCGTTTGTTCCAACGTCAGCCAAGTGTGAAGCCAGTGAAAGAATTTTGGTATATGGAAGTTCCTTCATGTAGTGAATGGGCTATCAATGATGCCATGAATTTATTCCGTCCTAACTGTTATGTTGAGGTGGGTATGGAAGGCGTGAAAGCAAAGTGCAAGGCGTTGGCAATGTACCGTGGTGTTATGCGGCCTTACCCTCATCCTCGTAGCAATGAATATATTGAGGGATTAGCAGCAATGCGAGGCAGTCAATGGGGATGTAAGTATGCTGAAGCATTTCAAGTTGTATTGAGAAGATATTAATGTGTAGTTTATGGAGTTTATGAAAGGTCTATGGGCATTTTGCTTTTACCTCTTTGTTCCTAGAAGAGCAAAGAGGATGCTCAATAATTGAATGTATAGTATGGAAATAAATAAACAATTGCTTGAAGTTCTCTTTGTAGAGGCTAAAGAGAGCCCACGTTTACGCCAAAACTTCGATTTACGCACTTCACCAAATGACACGAGCCAGAGAATGCTCAATGCTTTACTTCCAGGTACAGTTGTCCCTATTCATCAACATGAGAATACTACCGAAACAGTAATCTGCCTGTGTGGTAAGTTGGACGAAGTAATCTATGAGGAAGTAATTCTGTATGAGAATGGTGTGAACCCCCAGATAATGGAGTCGGCATACATGTATTCGGAGCAATATCTTGAGCAATATTATTGCCAATGAACTGGGGGTTGGATTTAAAGTAACTTGCCTGGTGTTGTTACTACTCAAGGTACGGGTATGCCTGGCGAAGAAGAACCGAAGATAACTATTCGTGGTGCAAGCTCATGGAATAACAATGAAGATCCATTGGTATTAGTGGATGGTATTGAGCGTCCTATGAGTTCTGTAGATATTAGTTCTGTACAATCTATTTCTGTATTGAAAGATGCTTCAGCGACTGCAGTCTATGGTGTAAAAGGTGCTAATGGTGTAATTCTTGTAACAACGAAACGTGGTACGGAGGGTAGTGCGAAAATAGATGTAGGTTTTAATGCTACTTTGAAATCTCCTTCAAAATTGCCTAATAAGTATGACTCCTATGATGCATTGATGTTCCGTAATACGGCTATTGAACATGAGTTGGCTTTGCGACCTGATTCATGGGAATATATTCGTCCTCAATCTTTTATTGAAAACTATCGTAATCAGACTACTATTGAACAGAGAGAACGTTATCCTAACGTTGATTGGCAAAAAGCTTTGTTTAAAGATAATACAATGTCTTATAATGCTAATATAAATATTAGTGGTGGTACGAAATTTGTAAAATATTTTGCTTCTGCCGATTATGTGCATGAAGGAGACCTTTTTAGAACTTATGATAACGGGCGTGGTTATAACTCTGGTTATGGATATGACCGTATCAATGTGCGCAGTAATTTAGATTTTAATATTACAAAAACTACTGTATTAAAAGTGAATTTGGCAGGCTCTAATGCCATTCGTAAGGCTCCATGGAGCAATACAGGAAATTCTGAATGGCAAATTGGTCAGCAATGGTCAGGTGCATACAATATTGCTCCAGATGTGTTTCTACCGCAATATTCTGATGGTAGTTGGGGTATGTATCCACTTGTGTCCAATACAACTAACTCAGCGGAAAATATTTCTTTAGGGGGTACGATGCAGGTAACAACAACTCGTATTAATACAGATTTTACATTGGAACAAGATTTAAAGTTTATAACCAAAGGACTTTCAGCTCGGGCTACTGTTTCTTGGGATAATGTTTTTGTTGAAAACAATCGTGGTATCAATGATTTGTATAATAGTGCACAACATAAGTGGATAGATCCAGATACAGGTCAGGAACGGTATGAACAATCCTATGATACCAATAATGGTTTCGATTGGACTCAAGGAGTAAATTGGAGTACTTCTCCTGGTGCTGTAGATAACAGCCAGACAGTTCGTAACCTTTATTATCAAGCACAATTGAATTGGGTACGTAGTTTTGGGAAACATAATGTGACAGCCATGGGGTTGTTCAGCCGTCAGGAAAATGCAAGGGGAAGCGTGATGCCTACCTATCGTGAAGATTGGGCATTCCGTACTACTTATAATTACGCTGATCGTTATTTTATTGAGTATAACGGTGCATATAACGGTTCTGAGAAATTCAGTCCGGAAAATCGTTTCGCTTTTTTCAATTCCGGAGCTATTGGTTGGATGATCAGTGAAGAACCTTTCATGAAATTCTTCCGGGAAAAGAAAATTGTAGATATGTTGAAAGTACGTGCTTCTTATGGTGAAATTGGTTCTGACCAATTGGGACCCGATCCTTTTGATTCTAGTCGTCGCTGGCTCTATATGAATCAGTGGGCTTATGGCGGACATACTACGATGGACCTTAATCAGACGCAAAGTATTTATACATGGTATCGCGAGTCTGCTATTGGAAATAAAGATATTCAATGGGAAGTTGTGAAAAAGTTGAATGTAGGTATAGACTATTCATTTCTTGAAGGCTTGTTTGCTGGTAGTGTGGAATTTTTCCGAGATGTACGTTCTAATATTTTTGTTTATGGTGGTGATCGTTCTATTCCTTCTTATTTTGGTGGAACACCTCCATCTGTTAATAAAGGTAAAATTCGTACAGGCGGATATGAATTGGAGTTACGTATCAATAAGACGTTTGCTAATGATTTGCGTGTTTGGGGTAACTTCAGTATGACTCATGCAAGAAATAAGGTCCTTGTGAAAGATGACCAGGCTTTACGTCCCGGATATCAGAAAGCTGCTGGACATGCTGTAAATCAATATACCTCTTATATTGATGCAGGTTTTATTCAGAGTTATGACCAATTGTTTGGCGCTCCAGCTCATGATGCCAATGATTCTCAAAAATTAGTAGGAGATTATTACATTGTCGATTTCAATGGTGATGGTATTGTAGATAACAAAGACCAAGCACCTTATGGTTATACAAATTCGCCAGAGAATACGTTTAATGCAACAGTGGGATTTGAGTGGAAAGGATTCAGTGCATTTGCACAATTCTACGGTGTAACTAATGTAACTCGTGATGTTGCCCTTAATAGTTTTGGCAGTAAATTAAATACTGTATTTGATAATGGTACATGGTGGTCAAAAGCTACTCCCAATGCAGATGTAGTTGTACCTCGTTGGAATTCTACACCAAGTTACAATGATGGAACTCAATTCTTATATGACGGCTCCTATATTCGTCTAAAAAATGTTGAATTAGCTTATACTTGGAATAAAGGATGGATCAAAAAACTTGGATTAGGCAGTTTAAAGATTTATGTCAATGGTAATAATCTTTGGTTATGGACACGTATGCCCGACGACCGTGAAGCAAATCTTTCAGGAGCTGGTTATTTAGGTGCTTATCCTACGGTGAAACGTTATAACTTTGGTATTAAATTCACATTATAATAGTGTACAAGATGAAATATAATACATATAAAACTCTGTTTTATGCAGGTCTTTTGTCTTTTTCAGTAGGATTCTGCATGACATCTTGCGAAGATTATTTGGACAAGAGTCCAGAATCGACGGTATCTGAAGAAGATGCGTTCAAGAACTTTCGTAATTTTCAAGGGTTCATAGAAGAAATATACAATTGCATACCTGATAAAGAAAAGTGTAATTATTGTACATCCTGGAATTGGGGTGATGATGAACTTTTCAATTCTATGGGGGATGGACATATGACGCATCAAGCCGATTTAGGTAATTTCCGGGCTTGGCAAAGCAATGGTCAGTGTTGGTTATACAGAGATTCTAGTAATCCTGCTTCTACCAATGCGTTTGACCATTCTTTGTGGCCACACTCTTGGTATTGCATTCGTAAAGCTAATGTAGGTCTTGCTAATTTGGATAAAATGGTAGGTACGCAAGAGGAAAAAGACATGATTGCCGGTCAACTTTATTTTTTCCGTGCATGGTGGCATTTCGAATTGATGACTTATTGGGGTGGTCTGCCTTATGTTGATCAGGTTCTTGATGCTACACAAGAACTGAATTTACCTCGCCTGAGTTATCAGGAATGTGCTGATAAAGCTGCTGCTGATTTTCGTCGTGCTGCTGATTTGCTTCCTATTGATTGGGACAAGACGTCTATCGGTAAAGCTACGGAAGGCAAGAATCAGTTGCGTGTTAATAAAATCATGGCATTAGGATATCTTGGTAAAAACTATTTGTGGGCAGGAAGCCCTTTAATGAAGAATGGTGCACAACTTGGAGGCGCTAATGCTTACAATTATGATGAAGAATATTGTAAAAAAGCAGCACAAGCATTCGGTGAGTTACTTACTTTGGTAGAGGGAGGACAGACTCAATATGCGCTTGCTGAGTTTAAGTATAAGAATGTTTATAACCATGAGAAGGCAAGTGACGCTAAGACTTGCTATTCCGATATTTTTTATACCCGTCGCCAAGGCTGGTTGATGCCCGGTTCAGTTGAGGCTATATTCCGTGGTCCTTCTGGTAGTGATGGTAATGCTAATAACAGTAATTGGAATATGACGAAAATATGGGGACCGAAGGTCGCAGGGCTTGTTTCTCATGATAAGATTATTCATTTGCCTACTGCTAATCTTGTGGAAATGTATGGTATGGCAAATGGGCTTCCTATTGATGACCCGAACTCTGGATTTGATGAGAGATACCCGTTTAAGGATAGAGATCCGCGTTTTTATCATGATATTGTATTTGATGGCTTCCACTTTGTTTTGGCTGAGGATAAATTATCTGATGCGCAAAAACCTTATGCTTATTGTGATCTTTCTACTGGTGCAGATATGCGTTCTGCAGATCTCGGTAGTCGTACAGGTTATTTCTTCCAGAAACTTGTTCCTCATACTTGTAATGAGGGTGATAAGGAATATGATTGGGGTAGTAACTTACATACTTATTTACCGTATATGCGTTTGGCGGATATTTATTTAATGTACGCTGAAAGTTGTGCTGCTGTCGGTGGTGCATCTTTCAAATCGGAGAACTGTTCACTAACCGCTCTTGATGCAATTAATAAGATTCGCACTCGCTGTGGTGCAAAAGGCGTTCATACTTCTTATATAGCAGATAATAAGAAGTTTATGGATGAAATACGTCGTGAACGTGCTGTGGAACTATCTATGGAAGGTTTTCGTTTCAATGATCTTCAGCGTTGGTTGTTACTTACAGAAGCTCCTTATACAGAGAAATATTCTGTAGAATTCGATCGCGTAGAAAGCCCTGAATTTTATAAGACAAACGATCCTGCGAATGCGGAAGTTGCAAACTATCGCCATGAATTGATTGTAAAGCGTGTGTTTGGTACGAAGCATTATTGGTTCCCCTTGCCCGATGACGATGTGTATCTTTATCCTGAATTCGGACAGAATCCCGGTTGGTAATCGTGGAAAGCTACAAAGTATGTTTAACAATAAATGAATAAACAATGAAATATATACAAGCAAGATTCATTCTCTGTGCTATGCTGGCCACTTCTTCGGTGCTTGCCAGTGCTCAGGTTGCAGATTGGAATGAAACCGATTCATTGGCAAACAAAAAAGACCAAATGGTACAGGTAGCTTTTCGTAAGGTATCCCAAAAAGACCTTTTGGGTGGTGTCTCTGTTGTTAATGTAGAGGAACTTACGAAAAAAAATTATAACACCTATAGTTTAGATAATATGCAAGGCTATGTCGGTGGTTGGAATGGTAATTCGCTGTGGGGAATGGATGGCGATAATGCTGGTTACTTAGTTTTAGTTGATGGTGTGCCTCGTGACGCAGATAATGTAATGCCTTCTGAGATAGCCCAGATTTCCTTTCTGAAAGGTGCACAAGCTGTGGTTCTCTACGGTAGTAAAGCTGCTAAAGGTGCGATTGTGATTACTACTAAACGTGGTAATGTAGAGGGGTTAAATGTTAGTGTTAGAGCTAATACAGGATTTCATGTGGCTAAGGCATATCCTGAATATTTGGGTTCTGCCGAATATATGACCCTTTATAATGAAGCTCTTTTGAATGATGATCCTACTGCAAAGCCTCTTTATACAGCAGAGCAAATCTATAATCATGGTTCTGGATTGAATCCTTATCGTTATCCTAATATCAATTATTATTCTTCGGATTATGTAAAGAAGGCGTATAATCGTTCGGAAGTAACGGCTGAAATTACTGGTGGTGGAAAACGCGCGCGTTTCTACAGCAATGTGAGCTATTATCGTAATGGCGATTTTCTTGATTTTGGTGAAGCTAAGAATAATATGACGGACCGTTTCAACGTACGTGGTAATGTGGATGTGGATATCAATCGTTTTATAAGTGCTTATATTAATGCGAATGCTACATTTTATAATTCGAAAAGTGCGAAGGGGGACTATTGGAATGCTGCAGCAACAGTACGTCCTAACTTCCCGCAAAATGCAGCTCCACTTATTCCTTTAGACATGATTGATCCTAATGCTTCAGCTGTATGGGAACTGTTAAGTACTACTTCCAATATTATTGATGGTAAGTATTTCTTATCCGGTAGTCAAGCAAATTCTACAAATGCATTTGCTGATAGTTATGCAGCAGGAAGTAGTAAATGGACAAGTCGTCAATTTCAATTTGATACAGGGGTAAATATTAATTTGGACAAAGTGCTGAAAGGTCTTTCTTTTAATGCAATGTTTGCAGTAGATTATGCAACTTCTTATTCAACCTCTTTTGATAATAACTATGCAGTGTTCATCCCTACTTGGGCTAACTACGGTGGAAAAGATGTTATTGTAGCGCTGACTAAAGAAGGAAATGATGAAAAACCGGGTACCCAAAATGTTGGTGGAAGTTCTGATGAGCAAACGATTGCATTTTCCGGACAATTCAATTATCAGAATACATTTAAAAAGTGTCATAATGTATCGGCTATGCTTATTGCTAACGGCTATCAGCAAACAATCTCTGCTCAATATCATCGTATCAGTAATGCTAATTTGGCATTGCAGTTAGGTTATAACTATCAGCAGCGTTATTATGCTGATTTTGGTGCCGCGTTGATTCATTCAGCTAAACTAGCTAAAGGGCATCGTCAGGCTCTTTCTCCTTCGTTAACATTGGGCTGGCGTTTAAGTGGGGAAAACTTCTTGAAAGATTCTCCTGTTGTTGATGATTTGCTATTCAGTGTGTCTGGTAGCATTCTTAATCAGGATATTGATTTGGTAATGGGAGATAAGGAATTTTACCTTTATGAATCAGTATGGACGCAGAATGATGGCTACTCATGGTATGATGGTCCGGCTGGTAAGTATACTATTTCTACTAGAGGGCAGAATAATGACCTTTCATTCATAAAACGTAAAGAGTTTTCAGCGAACCTTAAGACGTCACTGTGGAATAGATTAATAACAGCAGATGCTTCATTTTTCATTAACTCTACTGAAGGATATTTGATTAATCAGCCCACTTTCTTCCCATCGCATCTTAATACAGGTTATCCGGCTGCATCGTTCATGGCAGTTATGAATTATAATAATAATCGCCGTATGGGTTTTGATTTTAGCGTGAATGCTAACAAGAATTTTGGGGAATTTGATTTGTCACTTGGTGTGTCAGGAACATATTATGATACCAAAATAACTAAACGTGATGAAATTTATGATGATGCTTATCGATATCGTAAGGGTAAACCAGTTGATGGCGTTTGGGGACTTCAAAGTGCAGGATTATTTCAAAGTGAGGAAGAGATAAAAAATAGTCCGGAACAAAAGCTGGGTAGCACAGTTCGACCTGGTGATATAAAATATGTAGACCAGAACGGAGATGATGTAATTGACGAGAAAGATGAAATTTATTTAGGTAAAGGAGGATGGTATGGATCGCCTTTCACGCTCGGCATTAACTTTACGGCTAAGTGGAAAAACTTTACGTTTTTTGCATTGGGTACAGGAGGATTCGGTGCTTATGGCATGAAAAATAATTCTTACTATTGGGTAGATGGAGATGATAAATATTCTGCTATCGTTCGTAATCGCTGGACTGAAGAGACAGCAGCTACTGCAACTTATCCACGCTTATCAGCTAAAAGTTCAAGTAATAACTTCCGTTCTTCAGACTATTGGTTGTATAAAACCAATCGTTTTGATTTGGCAAAAGTACAGATTACCTATGATTTACCTAAACGGGTATTGCGCAATACTTTCCTTCGTGAATTTTCTGCTTATGTAAGTGGAGCAAATCTGCTTACAATCTCAAAAGAGCGCAAACATATGGAGATGAACGTGGGGAGTGCACCGCAAACCAGATTCTATAATATTGGTGTAAAAGCAGTATTTTAATTAAAAAATAGAACAAATGAAACTAAGAAATATCATATTATCTACAGTTCTACTAGCTACATTTTCCGCTTGTGAGGATCTTTTTGAACCTGCTAAGGAGAACAATCGTGGTGTTGAGGAAATGCTTACAGATCCCAATTATGCAGTAGGTCTATTGGGATATGGTTATGCTATGTTGCCATACGAAAATACTAGTGTAAGTGATGTTGCTACAGATGATGCAGTAACCAATGATAAGGAAAGTAATTATTCCAAAATGGCTCTTGGCTCATGGGCATCAAACAACAATCCTATGGAACAGTGGCAAGCTCGTAAAGCCGCCATACAATATCTGAATACATTTTTGAGCATTGTTGATCAGGTGAGTTGGGCAAAAAATGAGGTGACCAATAAAATGTTTATTGATAAACTCAGTGGAGAAGCTTATGGACTTCGTGCACTTAATTATTACTATTTGCTAATGGCTCATGGTGGCTGGACAGAAGATGGTAAGTTATTAGGTGTACCAATGCTTCTTGAACCGGAAAGTACTACTTCTGATTTCAATCAAGCACGTGCTCCTTTCAGTGAGTGTGTACAGCAGATTTTTGAAGATTTGGAATTGGCATCCGAATTATTACCGCTAGATTATGAGAATATTGATAGTGATGCTGAAGTGCCTGCTAAATATAAAGAGATAGGTGCTCAGTTGGGAAACTATAATCTTGTTTTTGGTACTTATCAACGCGGTCGCCTTACAATGAGAATTGTTGAAGCTATTAAGGCGCAAGTAGCGTTACTTGCTGCTAGTCCTGCGTACAGAGAAGGTTCAGAAGTTACTTCAGAAACGGCTGCAAATTATGCAGCGGCAGTGTTGAACCGTATTGGCGGTGTAACAGGGCTTGATCCTAAAGGTCATACTTGGTATATGAATACGGAAGAACTTGACAATTTAGGTTCGGGTGAAGTTTCTGCTGAAATTCTTTGGAGAGGGAATAAAAGCATTGGAACGGAAGATTGGGATATGGGAATAAAGCAGGAAAAAGATAATTTCCCACCTACATTTTATGGTAGCGGACGTATCAATCCTACCCAAAACTTAGTAGATGCTTTCCCTATGGCCAATGGTTATCCTATCGCTGATAAGGCTAATAGCGGTTATTCGGAAAACGCTCCTTACACAGGTCGTGACCCTCGTTTGGAGAAATATATTTTGTTTAATGGTGCTGAATTTAAGGATAAGACTATTATTACAGGTCTTTATCCTGATGAGGATAATAAACAAGATAATGGTTTGAATCAATTGAATACCTCCACACGTACGGGTTATTATATGCGTAAGTTGTTACGTGAGGATTGTAACGCTAACCCGAATTCGCTGAATGCTAAGTATCATATTCCGGTTCGTATTCGTTATACGGAGATATTTCTTGCTTATGCCGAGGCTGCTAATGATGCTTGGGGACCGACAGGCAAGGGCGGTAATGCCTATAGTGCCTATGATGTGATAAAAGCAATTCGTGTCCGCGGTGGAGTGGGAACTGATAATGGAGATGCTTATTTGGAAAGTGTCAAAGGGGACAAAGACAAAATGGCCCAGCTCATTCGTAACGAACGTCGTATAGAACTTTGTTTTGAAAATAAACGTTTCTGGGACATTCGCCGTTGGAAAATGCCTTTGGACGAGAAAGCTAAAGGTATGCAGATAGAAAAAGCAGGTGAGAGTCTGAATTATAAGGTGATTGAAGTAGAAAACAGAAACTATAAAGATTATATGTACTACGGCCCTATTCCTTATAGTGAGATGTTGAAATGGAGTAATCTGCAACAAAATAAGGGATGGTAATCTCATAATTATAAAATGCAAAAAAGAATATGGAAATGAAATTATATAAATTGTTATCTACAATGGCCTTAGGAGGCTTGACATTTGCTTTTGCTTCATGTGAGAATGCAGATAAATCTTTTCCCGATTATGAGGGGGGGACCTCTGTGTATTTTGCCTATCAGTATCCGATACGTACAATAGTGCTCGGTAATGATGAAATAGTAGACAATTCTCTTGACCGTCAGCATAAGTGTGCCATTTATGCCACGATGGGAGGTGCATACGGAGGTAGAGATATTACTATAGATATTGCTGTGGACAATACACTTTGCGACAATCTCTTTTTTGAAGATGGGACACCGGTATTGCCTATGCCTTCCACCTATTACACACTAGCTGGAGATAAAATTTCTTACAATGGTGAACATTGGGGAAATGTAGAGGTACAACTCACTGATGCATTTTTTGCTGATGAAAAAGCATTAGGATGTAATTATGTTATTCCTGTGGTGATGAAAGGACAGACTGGTGCCGACCGAATTTTAACAGGCACTCCTCTGATTGAAGGCGATAAACCGGTGCGTACTAATTCTGATTATTGGAGTGTGTTGCCAAAGGATTATGTTCTCTATTGTGTAAAATATATGAACCCATGGCATGCTTCTTATTTGCGTCGTGGAATAGACAAAATTACAGAAAATGGAACGGTTACAACCTCTGAACGTCATGCTCAGTCTGTGGAAAAGGATGAAGTTTGTGGTATTACTACCCGTTCGTTAAACACAGCTGTTTTTCCTATTAGTACGACTTCTACTAATGGTACAACAGTGAACTGTGATTTGCTATTGACTTTCAATGATGATAACGAATGTACCATAACTTCGGGAACTACAGGAGTTTCGGCAACAGGCTCTGGAAAGTTTGTAGAAGATGGAGAGAAAAATTCTTGGGGAAATAAGGACCGGGATGCTATCTATCTCGAATACGATGTGGATTTCGGATTTAAACAAATTGCTACAAAAGATACGTTGGTGTTGCAAACACGCGGAACTAATAAGTTGGAGGTATTTGCTCCCAAGTATAAAGCTAATTAAATTTTGGAGATATGATTATGAAAAATAGCATAAATAAATATTTCGGTTTGGCTTTGTTGTTTATTTCAGCCTCCTGTGCCGACGATAAATTCGTCGATTTTAAGACGGAGAAACCAGAGAGCATAGCCCAATATGAGTATCTTAATGCGTATGACGCATTGAAAACATATATAGACCGTAGTACTCATCCTAACTTTAAGTTGGGAGTAGGGGTCGCAGCTAATGATTTTCTGAAAGGAGAAATGGTTCGTAGCGTAGCTGTTGCTAATTTTGATGAAGTAGTAGCAGGTAATGCTATGAAGTATGCATCCATTGTGGCAGATGATGGAAGTATGGATTTCGGTACAGTAACGAAGTTTGTAGAGGCGGCAAAAACTTCTGGGTTGACAGTTTATGGGCATACACTTTGCTGGCATTCACAGCAGAATAATAAGTGGCTGAATAGTTTGATTGCTAATAAGCCTAAGCCTGTTGATCCTTCTTCTGTAAATCGGGTGTTGCATATTGTAGCTGGTGAGCCCAAAGACAATGTGTGGGACTGGGAGATCTATTATGACTTAGATAACGTATTGGAAATAGGTAAACAATATACTCTTACTTTACGGATAAAGGGATCTAATCCTGGTGCATTTTCTTTTTGGCCGGGGATGAAAGATGGTTCCAATACCCATTATGGTTTTCCTGAATGTACTTCTGGTGAGGGCTGGATTGATAATACGATTGTTTTTACACCGACAAGCTCTATAGACCGATTAAGATTTTGTTTCGGTAAGTTAGGAGGGGATTTGTATTTTGATGACGTAGTGCTAAAAGCTGATGGCTCTGAAGCTAATCTTTTGGTAAATTCTTCTTTTGATGAAGATGATATTTCTCATTGGACAACAGTAAGTTGGATGGGCTTATCTTATGGTGTTGAAGAATTAGGAGAGTCTGGTTCTACTGTCTGGTTTGAAAGTATAATTACTAATGGTGATGCTGAAGGTGAAGATGTTTCTTGTTTCTATGCAACAGAAGATGGAAAAGGTGGACCATATGCTGCTCCGATAGGAGAAACTGGTACAGGTGCTGATGGCGTAGGACGTGCTTTTATTGTAAAGTCTGCTGATAATCCAGCTGAAGATCATAGCACTCAGTTCTTTGTTAAAGCAAATACTGTTTTAAAAGAAGGTGATATTTGTAAACTTTCATTTAAGTATAAGGCTGATAAAGCAGCCGGTTCAGATTCTCAGACACACAAGAAACCGGGAGAGTATATATTCTATGATGCAGGAGTTTCGGTTAATTTTACTACTCAATGGCAAAAATTTGAAAAGGAATTTACGGTTACAGAACAAATGGTAACTAATGAAGGTGTTCAGCCTTTCCAAACAATAGCATGGAATTTAGCCAAGTTTAAAGAGGCTAATACTTACTATTTTGATGATATTGAATTTGGTATTCAAAAGAAAGCTGAGGGTATTCCTTTGACTCCTGAAGAAAAGAAAGAAGTACTCACCAACGAGCTTGAGCGTTGGATAAAAGGCATGATGGAAGCTTGCGGAGGCTCTGTAACTGCATGGGATGTTGTGAATGAACCTATTTCAGGAGGTGGTGATGATGGTAATGGTAATTATGCTCTTCAATCAGCTACTAATCCGGATGATAATGGAGTAGGGGGACAGAACTTCTACTGGCAAGACTTTTTGGGCGATGATTATGTTCGTATTCCAATTAAGTTTGCCCGCAAATATTTTGCA
>ENA-UEOR01001584-UEOR01001584.1-human-gut-metagenome-genome-assembly--contig:-NODE-1584-length-13339-cov-9.394435_pt1 | contig 13339 bp, 10 predicted proteins | sample MGYA00242887_ERZ507890 | MGnify/ENA primary metagenome ERZ507890 (study PRJEB26167, sample SAMN06115431) | human gut metagenome | host: Homo sapiens | place: China:Guizhou | collected 2014-10-21...
ATGAGTCGCTTCGCGGCACGGTCAAGGAGATAATCCAGCAGGTCAGCATGAGCAAGAAGTGGGACTCCAAGCCCGCACTGGACGAGAACGGTACGCCGATTCTGAGTGCCAAGGGCAAGCCTGTTCTCAAAAAATCCTACAGCGTTTTGCAGGACGATTTCTTCCAGTATATGCGCGACGCCGGGTACGACGATATGGAGCGCGGCGAACGCGGCAGCTCAGAGGAACACTTGACTGTGACACAGTTCAAGGTGCAGCAGGAACAAGCGCGGTTGGCAGAACTCACGGAGCAGAACCGCCAACAGGAACAGCAGGCAGCGGCGCTCGGCAAGCAGATTGAGAAAATTCAGAATCAGCAGGTCAATGTGGCAGCCATCGAAAAGATTGAGGCGAAGTCCGTTCCCTTCTCAAGCAAGGTTGCCGTGGAGCGTGAGGATTTTGAACGCCTGTCTACGCTTGCAAAGAAGTACATTACGGCCGAGAAAAAGGAATCCAAGCTGCAAAAAGCTCTGGACGCGGCAAACAGGCTGATTGCAAGGCTCAAGGAAGAGATTGCCGGTCTGAAGCAGGAGCTTTCCGAGTACAAATCCGTTCGCAGCAAACTCCGCACATCGGATCTGGAACGCGAAAACGCAGAGCTTCGCGGGAAAGTTCAACACTATGAAGACGTAATTCAGCGCAATAACCTCTGGCATTTCTTCCGTCCGCGCAGAGAAAAAACGGCAATGCGGGACGATGCCCGCTGATGCCGTGTTGAGCGGAGAAAAACCGATTTTATCAAATGGGAGTGTCCGAATCGAGCAGCGTATCATTTGGGCGCTCCCCATTCAAAAATCAACCTGCTTTTGCAGGTGTAGAGCTGACAAAGAATCTTGAAAGTGCGCCTGTTTTTGCAGAACAGGCAGAAATGGAGGCATAATGAAAACTGGACTGACCAAGCGGCAGAAAACGACCTGCATCTATTTTGACGAATCCAGCAAAACCGTTGAAATTCAAACGCATAATACCGCGCTCAAAAAGCGGATGGCACAGTATGCGGCGGCATATCCCAATCTGTGCAGGCAGACCGACGATGACGAACAGGGCGGTCTGACCTTCGAGATCGACCGCAGGCGGTTCGCCGTCCGTCTGACCGCGCCGTATTCAAATGAGCGCCGACAGGCAGCAAGCGAGCTTGCCAAAGGAAATACAAATCGGTTGAGAAATGCAAAATAAGCATTAACCATATGGGGAAAAATCAGGTACATAACCTTTCCCCATCATATTGAATTCAAACGAGAGGTGTGTTATAATGGGGAAAAATCAGGTATTGTTCTTGTCCCAGATGGAGGAAAGCAAAATGGCAAAGCAGGTTCACATCCGCGTAGATGATGATATTTATAAGGAACTCAGCGACTATTCTGTAGTAAGTGGACAGTCCATGCAGGACTGCCTGTCTGTAGCAATTAGGCAAATGCTCGTCAAGGCAAAGGAAGAACCTTCTCAGGATTGTAATGGGTACACCTTTATTGATTTATTTGCAGGTATTGGCGGTATGCGACTTGCATTCGAATCAGCCGGTGGGTGCTGTGTTTATTCTAACGAATGGAATAAGTACAGCCAGCAGACCTATTACGCAAACTTTGGTGTGCAACCGGACGGTGATATTACAAAGGTTCAGGCTGAAAGCATCCCGGATCATGATATTCTTGTAGCGGGATTCCCCTGTCAGCCGTTCTCAATCGCCGGGGTTTCGAAGAAAAACAGTTTGGGGCGTGCTACCGGTTTTGAGGACAAGACCCAGGGAACGCTTTTCTTTGATGTATGCCGTATCCTGAAAGCAAAGCGTCCGAAAGCGTTTATGCTGGAGAATGTCAAAAATCTTTGCAGCCATGACAAAGGCAGAACTTTTCAGATTATCCAGGAATCTCTGCGGGAGCTGAACTACAAAGTATTCTTTCAAATCATTGACGGAAAAGGCTATGTGCCGCAGCACAGAGAGCGTATTGTCATTGTCGGCTTTGATAAAGAACGGTATGGAGAGAATGTCAGTTTTTCTTTTGATCTGCACCCTTTGAAGAAGCAGCCGGTCGTGCGTGATATTCTTGAAAAAGAGGTTAGTGAGAAGTATACGCTTTCAGATAAACTCTGGATTTACCTTCAAAACTATGCTGCAAAACACCGTGAAGCAGGCAATGGTTTTGGCTACGGAATCGCCCCTCTGGACGGAGTGACCAGAACGATCAGCGCCCGTTATTATAAAGACGGTTCTGAAATTCTGATCGAACAGCGTGGAAAGAATCCACGTCGTTTGACGCCGCGTGAGTGTGCAAGATTGCAGGGATTCCCCGACAGCTTCAAAATCCCGGTTTCGGATACGCAGGCATATCGACAGTTTGGAAATTCCGTTGTTGTTCCGCTTATGTCCGATGTCGCAAAGCTGATTGTTGCAAAGCTGGAACAACTCGATACTGACCCGCAAATCGAAATTGCTTTTTCCAATATTCCGCAAAGGAAGGTGATATAAATGCCAGAAGGATACGCAATTCAGGCAATACAGGCTGTTCTGAGCGGTCAGAGAGCTTATTGCAAGTTTCTTGCGGCAAATGATACCGGCTTGACCGGAGGGCATCAGGCGGGAATCTATATTTCAAAGCCGTCAATCCCCATCCTTTTTGATGAACCGGGTATCAAGGGGACGAACAAGGAAAAATGGGTAAAGGTCAAATGGCAGGACGGTATTGAAACAGATACCCGGTTTATTTACTACGGAAAGGGTACACGAAACGAGTATCGGATTACAAACTTCGGGCGCGGTTTTCCTTTCCTGCGACCGGAGTATACAGGGGCGCTTTTTGTATTTACAAAATGTGATGCTGAGGATTATCAGGCATTTGTACTGAATTCCGAAGAAGATATCGACCAGTTCCTTGACGCATTCGGCATCAGTCCAACAGAGACAAATCAGTTGATTGATGCTGGGCGGGTACAGGAAGAAACGCAGGAACGGATTGCCATTCAGGAGTTTATTGCAGGGCTGACAGTAGATTTTCCTCTCTCAGAAGAAATGTCCGCAGCAGCTCGTGACATTCAGAACCGTGTATATGACCATCTTGAATTTATCCGCACAAATCCTGACCGTAAGATCATCGACTGGACAAATACGGAGTATGCACTTTTTCGTGCGATTGAACACGCACGATATGGGGATGCCATCGCACGCGGATTTACGTCCGTAGACGAATTTATCACGATGGCAAATATGGTTCTGAACCGCAGAAAGAGCCGTGCAGGAAAGAGTCTGGAGCATCACCTTTCTGCAATCTTTGACGGCAATGAAATCATATACACCGCACAGGCTGTTACAGAGGGCAACAAGAAACCGGACTTTATCTTCCCTTCGCAGGCATCATATCATGATATGACTTTCCCTACAGAAAGTCTGATCTCTCTGGCCGCAAAGGAAGCCGCAAAGTTCGGCGAGGCCAAAATCGTCGCGTCCAGCAAGGACAAGAACTTCACCTACATCCCGGACGTGAACGCCATCGACTACGACAAGGATGCAAGCTACATCCACATCTGCCAGAACAACACCATCTTCGGCACCCAGTATGTGGAGGTGCCTCAGGTGGAGGGTGTGCCGCTGGTGGCGGATATGAGCTCCATGATCCTTTCCAAGCCCGTGGACGTCACCAAGTACGGCTGCATCTATTTCGGCGTCCAGAAGAACGTCGCCCCCGCCGGTATGGCCATCGCCATCGTCCGGGACGACCTGCTGGGCCATGCCGACGACAATGTACCTACCATGATGAACTACACCACCCTGCTGGCCAAGGACAGCATGTACAATACGCCGCCCTGCTGGTGCATCTACATGACCGGTCTGGTGCTCAAGTATCTGGAAAACGACATCGGCGGCCTTGCCAATATGCAGAAGATCAACGAGGCCAAGGCCAAGGTCCTGTACGACTACCTCGATGGTCAGGACTTCTTCAACAATCCCGTGGAGCACCGCTACCGCAGCACCATGAACGTCACCTTCACCAGCCCTGACCCTGACCTCGACAAGAAGTTCTGCGCCGAGGCCGCAGACGCCGGTTTCGTCAACCTGAAGGGCCACCGCCTCGTGGGCGGTATGCGCGCCTCCATCTACAACGCAATGCCAGCCGAGGGCATCGACAAGCTGGTAGACTTCATGGAGAAGTTCCGCAAAGAGAATGCATGAGTTTTTGTGTATAGGAGATAGGAAAGTATGTTCACCATCAAAACCCTGAACGCCATCAGCCCGGTGGGCCTGGCAAAGCTGAACAAAAACCTGTTCGATGTCTCGGTGGACGCCGACGCCCCCGACGGCATCCTTGTCCGCAGCGCCGACCTGCTGAACACCACCTTCGATGACAACCTGCTGGCCATTGCCCGTGCCGGTGCCGGTGTCAACAATATTCCTCTCGACCGGTGCAGTGAGCAGGGCATCGTGGTGTTCAACACGCCCGGTGCCAACGCCAACGCTGTGGCGGAACTGGTCATCGGTATGCTCATCGCAGGCAGCCGCAATGTGGCTGCTGCCGCCCAGTGGACTCAGGGTCTTGCCGGCGACCCCGCCATGGCAAAGAGCGTGGAGAAGGGCAAAAAGCAGTTCGTGGGCAACGAGATCAAGGGCAAGACCCTCGGCGTCATCGGCCTGGGTGCCATCGGTTCCCGCGTTGCCAACTGCGCCATCGAGCTGGGGATGGAGGTGTACGGCTATGACCCCTATATCTCCATTGATGCTGCGTGGAACCTGAGCAGTCAGGTCCACCACTGCGTCAACCTGAATGATATGCTGCCCCTCTGCGACTACATCACCATCCATGTGCCGTATCTGCCCACCACCAAGGACACCATCAATGCCCAGACCCTGACCCTCTGCAAGGACGGTGTCAGGCTGCTGAACTACGCCCGCGGTGAGCTGGTGAACACCGACGCCCTGCTGGAAGCCCTTGACACCGGCAAAGTGTCCGGCTATATGACCGACTTCCCCACGGAAGCTCTGCTGGGCCGTCCGGGCGTCATCTGCACGCCTCATCTGGGCGCTTCCACCCCGGAGGCCGAGGACAACTGCGCGGTCATGGCCGCCCAGGAGCTCAACGACTACCTCAAGAATGGCAACATCACCCATTCGGTGAACATGCCCGAGGTGCATCAACCCCGCGCCGGCGGCAAGCGCATCTGCATCATCCACAAGAACGAGCCGGGCATGATCAGCCAGATCACCGCCCTGACCACGGAGGCGGGCCTGAACATCGAGAACATGGTGAACAAGAGCAAGAAGAACATGGCCTACACCATGCTGGACGCCACCGGTGCCGTGAATGATGCACTGGCCGCGAAGCTCTCGGCCATCCCCGCCGTCGTCCGGGTGCGCATCCTGTGATGCTGCGATAAAATTTTCTGAGGCCGCTGCCCTGCCGGGGCGGCGGTCTTTTCGTGAGCGGATACACTTGAATCCCGTCATTGACCACAGCAGGAATTTGCGGTAAAATCATACTAGCTGGAGTGTCAGCCTGTGCGGCCCGCCCGGCTGAAGATGATGAATACAGGAGGTTTGTCCATATGAAGGCCAAAAGAATGCTTTCGCTGCTTCTCACAGCAGCCCTCATGCTGAGCATGGTGACCCCGGTGCTGGCCGCCTCGGCAGAGACCGAATTGCCCCGCGCCTCTCAGACCCGGCTGGAAGAGACGAATGAAGTCGTCTCCATTCGTCTGCAGGCTGCCGGAAAGCTGGTCTATGGCTCCCCGTTCGAGCTGTCGGTGGTCACCCGCCCGGCGGACGCGCAGTATATCGGCGTGGTGCTGGGCGTCAAGGGCGAAGCCAAGGGCTACGTCACCCTCGTGCTCTCCGATAAGCTCCGCACCCTGCTCAAGATGATACCCCTGCCCCGCAAGATGTCCAAGACCCCTGATCAGGTAGAAGAGTTCAATGTCTACGCCTATGTCAAACAGCTCATCGACGGCAACGATGTCAGCGTGCTGCTGGGCGTGGCCGATGAGGTCGTCAAGGTGATGGATACCCTGAAATTCTATATCCCCACCCTGAAAGATATGTCCATGGGACTGAAGCTCTCTCTCGAGCTCATCCGCCGCTACCTTCCCGAGGGTGCGTTCAGCCGTATCTATCTGGATGAACAGCCCGTGGATTCGGGCAGCTATGTCGCGGGTGCCGTGGCGCTGGAATCCGGCGATTTGAACACCGCCGGTGTGGCCATGTTCAAGATAAAGCCCAAGACCGAGGGCGTCCGCCTCTACTGGGCCGAAGACCTGCCCGCCGGGATGACGCTGGCCGAGGCTGAGGCACACAATGTCGGCGCTCTGCTGGAGTCGGACGGCGTGGTGGTCGATAATGCCAAGGTCACCTGTACTTATAAAAAGAAGGGCCTGTTCAGCAGCAAGTCCACGGAGTTCCCGACGCAGCCGGGTATCTACACCCAGACGGCAACAGTCTCCGGCAACTATTCCTGCGAGAAGATCACACGGACCATCATCATCAGCTAAAGGGTGCTGTTCTGAAAAAAGTAAAATGAAATGAGAGTGCCGCTGCACGAGGAATCGTGCGGTGGCACTCTTTTTTGCGTGTACACACGAAAACAAATTTTGGAAAAAACACACGCAATCTGTTATGTATACTAGTTTATTTCAAATAAAATTGTGCATGATGTATATATAAGAAAAATATCCACGAAAAGATTATGGTAAAAACTACAAAAAACCCTTGAAATGTGTTGGGAAAATGTTTATTATAGAGTCACGGACGAAAAAAATAAAAAGGGGGAATAAAAATGCTGGGAATAGTAATGGATTTCCTGCGGTATTTCATGGATCCGGTGTTTGCAAAAGGAATGCTTATGATCTACAACTCTACAACATCGGCAATTATGGGAATTGCAGCGGCTGTGGCAATCGTCCAGCTCCTTCAGGACGATAAGCGCTCGGAGAACGTCAAGAAGGATGAAGAACAGAAGGGAGGAGCGTCTCTGAAGCGGCTTGCCGGAGAACTGCTTTTGGCAGTTGCAATCATTTTCTTCTGTTATGGAGAATACTGCAAACTGCACTATTATGAGGTGCCAAACATCAATTTCTACGACAGTTATGAGAAGGTGGAAAGTGAAATCACCGCGCCAGGCAGTATAGCGGACGTCATGTATGACGAGGCGGCGAACCAAAGAGAACAGGAGGACGCAGAGGAAAGTAATGGGGGATTCAAGGTGTACGGTATTAACTATGCACCGGGAAGCCTTATTTATCATCGGATGGGGGAAGAGGTCGACATCATTCTCTATGTGACGTGGGACAAGGGCCGAAAACCCAGAACAAAAGCGGAAAAACTGGACTTTGGAGGCGACTTGGAAAATCCTGAACTCTGCGCTGAAAATAAGATACAGATAACGGCGAATCCCTTTTCGTATTTCTCGACTGCAAAATATCCGGATGGCAGCAGTTATAAGGAACGGTACACGTACCATGATGTTGAGGAGCATAAAGTCGTCGTATCGCTTCTAGATGCAGAAAAACAGAAAGTGGTACAGATAAAGGTCGGAGACCTTTCGGATACGATAACATTTGAAGAATTACAGCCCGGCCTCTATTATTATACGGTGGAGGCAGATGGATACGAGCCGTATGTCCCGGGGTACGCATTCGAAGTCACGGAAGAGGGAGTCCTGGATGGAAGAGAAAATTTCTACGTTGTGGTGAATGAGACGAATGAGAAGCCGATGTCCGAGGAGTTCCGTGTACAGGTCTGGGCAGAAGACGAGCACCCAATGCCACAGACCAAAGTGTGGGCATACATAGAATATCCGAATGAGCTGGAAGAAGAAAGCAAATGGGGATATGAGATGGTCACAGATGAGAACGGATTTTTGTTTTTCAAAAGTGACCTTACGGATAAGACTGTCCCTGTGGTGCGTGAATTCCAGCTTCAGGAGGGCTGCCGGATGATGCTCGATTATGAAGATGCCCCTAGAGATACCACTGTTGCAGTCGAAGTGAAAAACGGTATCGGCATCGCAAGACTGACTGAACGATAAAAAGAGAGGGAACACTGCCAATGCAGCATTCCCTCTCTTTTTATTTACATCCGGAACCGCCAGCCCCAGCCGCCGCCACAGCAGCAGTTGCAGAGCAGATTGAGCAAGATCATGCTCCAGCACCAGCGCATCAGCCCGCCGGGCTGGGCGTAGGTGGTCTGGGTGCGGTAGGTCTGGCCGGGATTCTGCATCCGGCGCAGGTGCATCTGGTACTCGGTGTTGTTGGGGTCCAGCTGAACGGCGCGGCGGGCGTCCTGCAGCGCGTCGATGCTGTTGCCGAGGCCCTGATTGGCCAGCGAGGAGAGGTAGTACCACCGTGCCGAGCGGCTGTTCATGCCGTCCAGCACCCGGCGGGCCTCAGCGTAGCGGCCATTGGCCACAAAGTTGCGGGCCGCCTGCATCTCGGGGGTGTCAGAGCCGGAGTAGCTGGCCCCGCTCTGCTGCTGGTAGCCGCCAAAACCGAATCCGAAACCAAACGGGTCGAACCCGAAGCCGAAATCGCCCTGCTGCCAGCCGTTCTGGCTGTAGCCCTGGTCGTATCCCTGCTGGTAGCCGCCCTGATAATAACCCTGCTGGCCGTAGCCGTAACCGCCGCCGGGCTGTCCGCCCATCTGGGGGCCGGTGTCGCCCTTGGTGATGGCGTCGTAAGCTGCCTGCACCTCTTTGAAGTGCTCTTCGGCGGTGGGGTCGTTGGGGTTCAGGTCGGGGTGCCAGCGCTTGCACTTGGCACGGTAGGCTTTCTTTATCTCGTCGTCGGTTGCGCCGCGCTGGATGCCCAGCACCTCATAGGGATCTCTCATGGGTCTACTTCCTCACGTCTCTCAGGCCATGCGCGGCCTTTTCGTTCCATACAATATTACAGTCTACAGGACAGTGCCTGCAAAATCAAGACAAAATCCGCCTTTTGGGCGGAATTGGTTACTTTTTCTGAGCCTCTTTGGCCTGTTTGCAGTTGTATTTGAGCCACACGCCGGAATACAGGATGTTCCGCAGAAGGTCCGCGTCCTCTACGCAGGGCAGACGCTCGAAGCTTCTGGCGCACCGGGCCAACAGCAGCTCGAAGATGTCCCGCATCTCTTCCTCGTAGCCGGGCTGACGGCTGAGGGAGCGCAGCGGATTGTATGCGCCCTTTTTCTCGTCCCGTGCCAGGTCATCGTAGGCGTCCAGCAGGTAGATGAATTTGCCCAGATGGAAGCCGATGCTCCGCAGCTCCGGCGACCAGTGGTCCTGCTTGTAGTCGAACAGCTCGGCCATCAGCTCGCCGAAGCAGCCCGACACAGCGTCGAGGTCCTCGCTGCCCTCGGCTTCCAGCTGAGCCAGCCGGTCGAGGCAGGTGCGGATGGCGTTGCACTGTCGGGGCCAGCGCTGTGCGGCGGTCTGAGCAGGGGAGTCCAGCAGCTTTTCGAAGCCGAGGCCCAGCAGGCTGTGGTCGTCGTTCCATTTATCGGCGGCGTTGTAGTAGTGGAGCGCCACGCTCATATCGGCGCAGTAGTCGGTGGGGCCGCTGTGCCGCCAATTTATCTTCCGGATGGGGTGGATGGGGCAGTGGCCGCTGCCGGTGACGCACTCGCTCTCACCCTCGTAGAGGCTGGAAAGCAGCAGATCCAAGAACGTCAGATCGTAACTCAGCGTCAGACGGCCCCGCAGGCCGTGGAGCGCACCGATGCGGCGGCAGAGGCCGCAGTAGGCCGTGCGGTAGCGGGCCTTGGCCTCGTCGTCCAGCGCGGCCTGATTCGGGATGACATATCCAAACATACGTTAGCTCTTCTTGATGAACTGGGTGCCGCAGCGGGGGCAGGAGATCTGGATGCGGCCCCGGCCTCGGGGAACGCGCAGCTTCTGGCGGCACTGGGGGCAGCGGTAATAGTGGTAGAGTTTGCGGTTGTCCCACTGGTCCTTCAGGCCACTGAACTTATTGTGGATGCGGTCCTTCACGGCGTAGTATTTATAATTTTCTTCGGTGCGCTTGGAGATGTTGCGGCTGAACATCCGGTAGTAGCAGAAGCCCAGCAGCACCACGCCGACGTACAGCAGCAGCGGCAGACGGGTGAGGATATAGACCAGGATCAGCACGAGAGAGGCGATGTTCAAAAACTGGTTCAGACCATCGGTGCCGTAGCGGCCTATCATGAACTGGCGTATCTTTTCTTTCATAAACATCCTTCCTCATAAAAGAGGGGCGGGTGCGCCGCCCTTCTGTGTTTTTCTGCTTTCAGGATACCATGCAACCATGAGAAAATTTTGAACAGAGTGCAAACCTATCGTAAAGAGACGGCACTTAAGTGCCGCTCACTCCTCCCGGCAGCGGATGGTGAGGGAAACTTCGGTGTCCAAGGCACCCTCCATCCGGCAGTGGAGCTTGGCCGGGCCGGCCTCGCCGATGGTGGCGAGATAGGTGCCTGCCATGCCGCCCCGCAGAGGGACGACGCTGGGGCCAAGGATGCGCAGAGGCCCTTCTACGCTCAGCTGAACGGCCTCACCACAGTAGGGCAGGAGATTGCCGTTCTGGTCGATGGCCCGCAGGCTCACGGCGGCACAGTCCCAGGTGGGGCCGTCGGTCAGGATGGGATTGTGGACGGTGCATTCCAGCCGGACGCTCTGCACCGGCTCCTTCACGACGGTGCGGACGGCCCGGCCATGCCACACGGCCTCGAAGCGGTAAACGGCGGCGGGGCTGCCCAGCACACCGATATATTTGTAGTAAAGCTGCACCAGATCGTTCCAGCTCAGGTGCAGCGAGTACATCCGCGCCCGGGACAGGGGCGAAAGCTCCATAGAGTCCCGGCGCATCTCGTTGAGGATGGCGGCTACCTGCGGCGCGGCAGTGCGGTCGATGCCCTCGTATTTTTCAAGCAGCAGGCCCACGAAATCGTGGATCTCGATGGGCGGGTGGGGCAGAGCCGCAAAACGGCCCCGGCGGTCGGGGGTGAACTCGGCTACGAAGTCGTTGTCCCGGTAGAGCCGCAGGCTCTCGGCGTTGGTGAACGCCCAGCACGCCCCCGCAAAGCCGCCCGGATGGTCGCCCAGCGCCATGCTGGATGAAACTTCGAGCACGATGTCGGAAGGGGAGCGGGGCGTCTTCTGGCTGGCGTAGACGGCGGCAGAAAGCTTCGGGTTGCGGAACATGTCCATCACACCCTGATAGCTGATGCGGTCGCCGCTGCCGAATTCGCGGTGGGTGTTGTAGTCGGTCATGCACCAGCCGAAGCTGCCCGCCACGCCCTGCTGAGCGATGGTGTCGTTGAGGACGGCGGCGTAGCGCAGGGCCTGCGCCAGGCGGTGGGGCTCGTCGTCGAAGGGCTTGGCCGGGAACTGGGCGCCCTCGAATTCGCTGATGAGATAGCCTTTCCGGGTGTCGGGGGTGACGGCGGTGCGGGCCTCGCACCCGACGCCGCGCCCGTGGTAGGAGTAGTCGGTGTAGGCGTATACATCTTCCAGAAGCTGGCTGCGGCGGGTGCTGCGGGTGCCAGCCGTGGGGCGGGTGGGGTCGAGGCGGCGGACCGTCTCGTTGGTGCGCTTATAAAAGCTCTCGTCGTCGGCGCTGCCGCTGACCCGCACACCCCACAAAAAGATGCTGGGGTGGCTGCGGCACTGGCAGACCATCTCGCGGCAGTTCTGCAGAGCCTGCGCTTTCCAGATGTCGTCGCCGACGTGCTGCCAGCCGGGCATCTCCACAAAGACCAAAAGGCCCAGCTCGTCGCAGGCATCGAGGAAGGCGGGGCTGGGGGGAGTGGTGAGGCGCACGGCGTTGCAGCCCAGCTGCTTTTTCAGGAGCTGGGCGTCCAGACGCTGGATGCTGTCGGGCATGGCATAGCCCTGATAGGCGTAGCTCTGGCGGCGGTTGAGGCCACGCAGCTCCACCCGCTGGCCGTTGAGGTAGAGCCCGCCTGCCACGAACTGCAGGGTGCGGAAGCCGAACCGGCAGCTTTTCTCGTCCAGCACCCGGTCGGGCAGGCCGCCGGTGCCGGGACGGATGAGCCGGACGGTCAGGGTGTAGAGGGTGGGATGCTCGATGCTCCACGGATGGACGCTGTTCAGTGCGCCGGTGATGGGCAGCGACAGCTCGCCGGTGTAGAACGCCCGGCTGCCTGAGGGGCTGCGGATCTCGGCCTGTAACGTGCAGCCGACGGTCTCGCCCACGGTGGCCGTGTAGATGCGGAAATCGCCCTCGGCCTTCGTCTCGATGAAGATGTCCCGCAGGTAGGCGGGCTCTTTCACGTCGAGGCAGACGGCGCGGCAGATGCCGCCGTAGGTCAGAAAGTCCATCTGCCCGCCGAAGGGCGGGATGTTCAGATCTTCGCGGCTGTCGCAGCGGACAGCCACCACGTTCTTCTGGCCCAGATGGAGAGCACTGGTCAAATCGACGGTAAATGCGGTGTAGCCGCAGCTGTGGTGGAACACCCGCCGCCCGTTGCAGAACACCGTGGCGTCATGGGCCACGGCTCCGAAGGTGAGCAGAACGGTGCGGCCCTCCCATTCTTTGGGCGCAAAAAACTCCCGCCGGTAGCCCGAAAGCTTCTGGTAGTCGTTCTCGTTGCAGTAATTGTAGGGCAGTGCCTTGACCGTGTGGGGCAGGCGCACCGGCTCAAGGGTCAGCTCCGGGCATTCCGGCCGCACGATGGCGGGGTCAAAGACCGGGGTGAAGAGCCAGCCGTCGTTCCAATCGTAGTGTTCCATGGCAAATGTTCTCCGTGGCAAAGAATACTTTAGCTCTTATGCTACCACAAAGTTATGAACGAAAAAAGAATCCGCGCCGGATTTTAGCGGTTTCTGAATAAAATTTCAGAAAGAAGGGGCCGCGTTCCCGCCGGGAACGCGGCCCCTTGGAGAAAACCTCTCCGTCAGGCTTTGACTGAGAGGTTTAACGTATAAAGTTGGTCATGGGTCTGCGGGGATTCTCCGGGTGCTGGATGCCCGCGGCTTTGCCGGCCTCGATGCACCGGAGCAGCCAGGCCATGTTGCGGCCCAGCTCCTGCATGACGGCGCAGCCCTCGGCGTCCTGCAGTACCTGCTCGGGGTTCGAGCCGTGGACCATGGGCCAGTAGGAGCCACTCACCAGCGGCATATGGAAGAACTCGGGGTACTTCACCAGCTGATCGAGGGTGCTGGTGGTGCCGGCGCGGCGGGCCGAGCAGCAGATGGCGGCGGGCTTGTAGGCCAGATACCTGCCGCCCGCGTAGGCGAGACGGTCCATGAAGCTGGTCATGTTGCCGGAGGCGGAAGCGTAATGCACCGGTGTGCCGAAGACGAAGGCGTCGGCAGTCTTGGCTTTCTCGATGGCCTCGTTGACCACG
>ENA-UEOR01001591-UEOR01001591.1-human-gut-metagenome-genome-assembly--contig:-NODE-1591-length-13302-cov-3.979282_pt1 | contig 13302 bp, 5 predicted proteins | sample MGYA00242887_ERZ507890 | MGnify/ENA primary metagenome ERZ507890 (study PRJEB26167, sample SAMN06115431) | human gut metagenome | host: Homo sapiens | place: China:Guizhou | collected 2014-10-21...
TACTGGAACCAGGGCGGCAGCGCCGTGGTGAAGGCCGTCGAGCTCGACGCGGAGGGCAAGCCGACCGAGACCGTCGACGACAATGTGAAGGTGGTTCCTGTGGCTTACGATGCCGACGAGGGCTATACGCTGCGCGTTTCGGGATACACCTTCGGCAAGCGTTATGCCGTCGAAGCGTCGAGCGAGTTCGAGAACGTACAGGTGACGATCGCCTTCGAGGCCGAGTTCGTCGCACTGCCCGAGAAGATCGAGGTTACGCTTCCCGACGCTACGCTCGCATACGATGCCACCGAGGAGCTGTTCGTGGCCGAGGATTCCTCCGTTGTCGACGAGCTCTTCGAGCAGGTGAAGGATCACTTCACGGATGCCGCCGAACTGGCTACGTCGCTTACCCGTCCTTACTATGGAGGCTCGCCCAACAGTGCGAACGCATTCTATAAGGCTGTCTGCGGCGACCGGACGTTGGAGAAGAACCACTGGTTCCTCGACGGTTCGAACCCTGCGACGATCACCCGCATCGCCGTGGCCAACGACGGCAAGATGACCTCCCACATGCAGGTCAATCGTGCCGATGTGGAGACCGACGCCGACGTATTCGCCTTCGAGACGAAGCTCGTTCCCAACTACGGCCTGCCGATCTATGTCAAGGGCGAGGCCAGGGTCGAGATTCCCGCCTATGCCGCGCAGCACGTCGACGCATGGGTCTACAACGCGGACGGCAAGTGGCAGTCGGATGTGAAGGGGCTCTGGTCGCCGAGTTTCGGATTGAGTGCGCTCACGGGCTTCTCGGTAGCCGACATCGATCTGGAATCCGCCTTCACGATCGTCAAGAAGGATGCGCAGGGCGTATGGGTACCGGTATCGGATGATGAGATCGCTGCACAGAAACTCGTCTTCGCTTACGAGATTCCCGCGACGGCTCCCGCCCACGACGGCATCGAGATCGCCGGTAACAAACTTTCGTATTACGGCCGCAACGAATCCGTGCCCGTCGTCGGTACGCTTTCGATCGACGGCATCGTCATCGGCAACGCCTTCACGGCCGTGAACGACTATACGTCGTATGAGGTCAACAAGTTCGACCCGATCCGCTCGTTCACGCAGTCGGAGACCGTCGAAATCCCGACCCGCACGGCCGAAGCGACCTATACGAAGAATATCTGCGAGGTACTTTCGCTGCGCGATATGCGCGACGCCGACGATATGAAGGGCTTCGAGCTGATCGATCACGATGCGACGCTGGCCGATCCGTGGATCACGGGCGACGACACCAACGGTTTCGCTACGGGTGTCCGTCCCAACAGCGACGAAGTCTTCGGACTGGAAGCGATCCGCATCGTCAGCTTCTCGGTGACCTATGCCGACAACGGATTCGACGCTTCGGCGGCACTCGGCGACCGTGTAACTGTCGACGAGACGACCGGTCGGATCACCTTCTCGAATCTCAACAACCTCTCGTTGCAGAAGGATGTTGACGTGACGGTCAACGTCGAGGTGGCTTATCCCTGGGCCGTGAAGAGCGGTAAGGTGACCTACAAGATTCTCAAATAGCGGGGATCGTCTCTCCTCCGTCGCGACGGAGGACGATTCGGGGCAGAGTTTTCACAACTCTGCCCCTTTTCGTTCCCTTGCGGCGATGTATTCGGAGCAGGGGGCGCCTTGCCGTCGCAATCCCGATTCGGCGCATGCATCGGCATACATGCGCTTTTATCCCGTCGCCGTGCGCTATGTCAGCATGTGTCTCAGTGCGGAGGCATAATATCCGATAGAGTGGAGACGGCGTTCTGCCCTCGCCGTCCTTCGTCGGGCCGTCTTCCGCGGACGTTCGCGCCGTGCGACGGCAGGAACGCACGCAGGCAAAGCGTATTTCGTGGTATTTCGCGCACCTTTTCCGGAAAAACCGTTGCAGGGATACGCTCCTTCGGGGAAAAAGCGCGCGTTTTGCGTCGGAAAACAGACATTCCTCCTGTGTCCGAATGCCGTCAGTGCCGTTCATGCAGATCGGTGCCCGCAGGCCGCTGGAACGCCTGCAAGCCGAACTCCGGCAGAAGGGTGAGCACGCGGTCGGTAAGTGCGCTCTGGAACGCTTCGTAGGGAATCCATTCGAAGTGGCGCGTGAAGCAGTAGAACTCCAAAGGCACGCCTTCGGACGTGGGTTGGAGCGTGCGTACCATCAACATCAGGTCGCTGCGCACGTCGGGGCAGTTGCGCAGGTAATTCGCGAGATACTCCCGCAGCGCTTGCAGGTTGACGATTTCCTGCGATGTATCGGCCGCAAGATACCCCTTTTCGCGGAGCCGCGCCGTCTCTTCCGGCGTGCACCGGCGAATCGTGCGGGCGTCGATGAAGACCGAGCGCTTGATGCGCCGTCCGCCGCATTCGCGCATACCCCGCCAGTTCTGGAACGAGTCGCTGACCAGCGCATAGGGCGGAATCGTCGTAATCGTCTTGTCGAAATTCTGCACCTTGACCGTCGTCAGCGTCACCTCGATTACATACCCGTCGGCACCGTATTTACTCATCGTTATCCAGTCTCCCGGTCTCAGCATGTCGTTGGCTGAGAGTTGAACGCCGGCGACGAGTCCCAGTATGCTGTCCTTGAAAATCAGCATCAGCACGGCGGCCGATGCACCCAGTCCGGCCAGAATGCTCGTGGCGTTCCGGTCGATGAGAATCCCGATGATCAATACGATGCCGACGCTGACGGTCACGAGTTTGAGCATCTGGTAGATGCCTTTCAACGGCCGGTCGCGCAGCGTTTCGTGTTTGTTCGAAATGTCGTAGAGCGCGCTGAGAAAGGTGTTTAGCAGGGCGATCGTCACGACGATGAGGTAAATCGAGCAGCCTTTGTGCAGCAGTTTCAGCAGCGAGGGGTCGTCGCCGAAGGCCAGCGGCAGCAGCAGATATAGGAGGACGGGCGGAATCAGGCGGCAGGCGGCGTGCAGGACTTTGTCGTCGAACAGATGGTCGTCCCACATCGTCCGGGTCTGGGCGCTGATGCGTTGCAGGGCAGGTGTCACCAGATGCCGGAACAATTTCACCGCGAGGTAGCAGATGAGGACGATGCCTGCGACGAGCAGGATGCGCGAGCCCCACTCTCCGCCGGAGTTGTCCAGCCCCGCGCGGCGGAGCAGCGATGTCAGGTCTTGGTTCAGATTGTCCATGCCGGGTCACAGTTTTGAGGGCGGCCGCATGGTGCGGAACCGGTCGTTCCTGTCCGGCCGCCGAAAGCGAGGTCGTTTTCACCGTCAAAGATAGGAAATAAAAACGAGAACGGGAGCGGTTCGTGCGGAGAGTTCGCGCCGGAGGGTTCGGCAGGCGGTTTTCGTCAGAAGGTGCGGATTCAGGTCTTCCCGTGTCGCAATTTGTCCCGCTTGTGAAGCGGGACTGTCTCTGACGGCTCGCGGTGCCTCCTCCCGGTCCGCCGGAACGAAACAGGGATTGCGATACGTGACTGCGCGATTCCGAAACCTTATTTTTCCTGCCGCAGCGTTTCGGGCGATGCGATGACCGTGCGCTCCGTGATCGCAAACGTCCCCCTGCCTTCCGCGGCCGAAAGCGGGCGAGGCACGATACCGATGTCGGCGCGCGCGACGGCGAGATACGGCAATGCTGTCAGAAATAGCGTGATTTTCAGCTTCATTGTTTCGGATGTATTCGAAAAGAGGGCCGACAAGCCCGGACGTTCCGTTGCTTGCCGGCCCTCGGCCGGTTATCGGATACAGCGGTTATTTATTGTAACGAATCGCGAAATACTCGAGGCTGCTTGCATGCTGGGAGGCCAAAGCCGCTCCGGCAGCGCTTCCGTTCAGGCGGGCGTTGGCATAATCGCTGCCGTCGCTGCAAAGGTCGCTCGTCGGACGCAGACGGATGTAGACGTCCGGGTGGCCGAGGATTTCCTGCGGCAGTTCGAAGTCGATGTACTTGTAGGCCACGATCGACGAGTAGAGCGTATTCGACCAGACGGAGACGTCGGGCACCGTGTATTCGCCGATGAGATTCCATTGCGAGTCGTCTTCGGGCGCCTGCGAGTCGGTGAGCGCCCACTCGGCGCACCAGTAGCGGGGCGAATAGAAGGTCTGCTGCGTGTTCATCACGGAGATTTGCATCGAGATGTGCGAGGTCGAAATGCCCTCGGTCGAGAAGTTGATCAGCCATGCGTAGAAACGTCCCGTGTCGTCGTCCCACCAGTAGTGGTTGGAGAAGGCGGTGTAACAGTTGCCGCTTACGTTGGCCTTGCCGCGCATCGACGTACTGCCGTTGTAGTTGATTTGCTGGGAGCTCGTCGGGATTGCGTCGTTTCCGGGCCAGCCTCCCGAACCGCTGGCTGCGTATTGGTCGGAGGCGTACGGGCCGCACCACTCGATCGTTCCGTCGGGATTGCGGCTGATGAAGGCGTCCATCTTCGGATTCCAGCTCTCCTTCGAGGGGTCGATTACGATGCCGATACCGTTCTTGTTGCCGTAGTTGGCGCCGAAGAGGTTGTTCGCGCTGTTGCCGACGGGCCCTAAGTATTCGTACGTGCCGCCGCCCACCATGTGCTGCTTGTAGGTGGCTTGCAGGTACTCCTTGGAGGCCGAACCCGAATACTTTTCCTGATAGGTGTGCGTCAGCCAGCCGTTCGTGCCGTAGGTGGGTTTCTGCACCTCGTTCTCCGTGTCGGGGTTCCAATAACGATATTCGGTCAGCAGTGCCGAGAAGCTGTCTTCCACGCTGTTCTGCATCTTGCCCCAGATGTCCTCCTTGTTCTGGTGGCGGATCTGATAGCGGCCGATGTAGCCGAGCGTCGGGTCATCCGTCATTTCGGCAGGGTCGGCTCCGTTGCGCCATTCGAAACGCGAGAAACGTTCGTGGACGATTACGCCCGAAATGTCGCCCGAACCGTAGGGCAGCCGTGTGCCGTCGCTGCGGTATGCGCAGTTGGTATTGGTCATCATGTACATGGCGTCGCCGTTGATGTCGCGCACGAGCAGCGGGTATTTGCTGATACGGTGTGCGTTCGTGCCGATTGCGTACCCTTCGTTGACCGGCGTGATCGAACCTTTGCGTACGGGGAACTCGATCTCTTTGAGTGTCACGTAGGTGTAGATGTCGTCGTCGGTCAGCTCGTTCATGTGTTTCTCCTTGACGGGAACGTCGGAGGCCGAACCGGCGGTGCGCGAAATGGCCATCGACTTGGTGACACCCTCCAATTCGTAGCGGTCGGGATTCTCGACCAGGTTGCCGGTGGCGCCTTGAATGAGGAGCTGCACGTGGTCGTACTGGTCGAAGATGTTGTCCTCGACCTCGTTGGTGAGAATCGAGATGCCGTAGCGGCCGTCCTTCGATTCGAGGTAGAGGGTCCGTTCCGAAACGGTGTAGTCGATTGTCGAGGTGGTAAGTTGGGTGTTCTCGCCCGCATTGCGGTTGTCGGGGTTGCTCACGACGATGCCTTCGATGATGACGTAGTCTTCGATCTTCTTGTTGAGGGCGTAGTTTTGGCGGAACTCCTCGAAAGTGATGTTGCGGCCGAGCGTCTCTTTGGCCGTGCGTTGCAGCAGATTGAACTCGACGGAGACGGTCTCGTCCCATCCGTCGGTGAATGAGAGCGACACGGCGGCCGAGCGCGGAACCTCTTCGGCGGGGTTGGCGTCGAGCGTGATGACCAGCTCGCGCTCCTCGCTCTCGGCGTCGACGATCTCAATCTCCTGGATCCAGTCCGTATTCTCGGGATCGGAGTATTCGGTCTCCACCGTAATGTCGGAGAAGGGAACGTTGGTCTCGATGACCGACTTGTTCTCGCCGCCGGCCCCGGGGACGATGATCGACGAATTTGCGAATGCGATGCGCGCGTCGATGAGCGCCTTCTGCTTGATGTAGAGCGTGTCGCGCCGCGAATCCACGTCGGAGCAGAGGACGATGCCCGCCTTGCGTTTGAAATCCTCGTTGAATTCGCATTCGGCCGTGATTGTGGCCTTGCCGTCCGTCGTCTCGCCGCACGCGAGGCTCAGCCAGTCGGATTCGTTTATCCGTTCGATATGATATGCGCCGTTGGTGTAGATGTCGATGTCGAACGAGTTCGCATCGGCCTCGACGATGAACTCTTTTTCCAATGCGCCCAGTTTGACGAGGTCGATGTCCTCGGCGTCGACATTGGTGCAGGCAGCTGCGACTCCGACCGCAGCGGCGATGCTCCAAAACTTGAATATCGATTTGCGAAAGTTCATGTTGTTTCGGTTTTGTCGTTGTTGTTTTTCCGGTCAGGCGGTCGGCTGTCGTCCGCCGCCCGACCGAAATGCGTTTAGTTGTAACGTATCGTGAGCGTACCGATTCGAACCTGACAGTTGGCGGCCGTGATTTCCGGCGTGAGCGTGCCTTTTTCGATGCCCAGATTCGTCGGATAGGTCGAAGCGCTGCTGCTCGGGGCGATGTCTGTCACCTTGTCGGCTACTTGCAGGCGCAACACCACCTTCTCCTTGCCGAAGCAATCGGCCGGCAGCCGGCGCAGATGCTCGGTGTAGCCCGGCGTCGAGTCCTGCGATGTCCCGCTCCACCATACGATCGAACGCTTCTTGATGATCGGGCAGTCGGGAACGGGCCGGAACGTCGTGCCTCCGTCGACGGAGTAGAGCAGATTCCAGTGCGCAGGGCCGGTCAACGAGGTGTTGTTCATGTTTCCGTGTCCCCAAACGATGCCGAAAATCAGGTTCGATCCGGTGATGCTCTGCGTCGAGAACGAGATGTCGAAATATTTGCCTTCGTCCTTGTCGAAATCCCACCACTGGCGCGAGAGCACGACGCTGCCATTAGGCACCAGTCCCTTCTGTTCGGAAGTTCCGCCGCCGTTGCCCGAGCAGACGACATTGTTGAAGTCCGGTGACCCGGCCTGCGTGGCGTCGTACTTGTCGATCTCGCCCTCGCCGATTTCCGGTGTGAGGTCGTTCTGGCGGTCGTTCCAGTTCCACTCGACGATGGTCTTCGAGAATGGCTCTTCGGTCAGGGCGATCTCTCCCTGCGTCATGGCGCGCAGCTGGTAGCGGCCGAGGTCGCCGAAACGGACGGGCGCCACGTCGTCGGCTACGACGATACCCCGGAACGTGCCCGAACCTTGGGCTACGACCGAATAGAATTCCAGATCGCGTCCCGAGCTGAAACGGCGCCAGGGTACGGCCGCATTGGTCAGCATGTGGATTACTTCGCCCGTCTTGTCGTAGCACATCAGCGGTGCGACGTCCCAGCGCGGCGCGGTGGCGCCGATTGGGTTCACGTCGTCTTTGAGCGAGTAACCGTCGGTGCAGTTGGTGTAGGCGCCGTCCTTGCACATGATTTCCAGGTCGGGTACCGAGACCAGCGTGAAGATGTCGTCGTCGGTGAGTTCGGCGATGCATTTGGTCTTGACGGGAATCTTGAATTCGTCGGGTGTCGATGTCTCCAAAATGTTGGCCGCCGTCAGTCCCGTGATGGTGTAGCATTCGGGGACGGCCTTCTTTTCGAGGATGGCGCCGTCGAGCGAGAGCCGCACCTTCGAGAAACGTTCCAGCGTGTTGTCGTCTTCGGTTGCGAATTTCAGGCAGAAACCGTAGCGGCCGTCCGTCGATTCGAGGTAGACCGTGCGGTCGTTCTCGGTACGGTCGAACGCATACTGTCCGGTCTGGGGGCTCGAAACGATGTTCTTGCTGGCCGGGTCGCTGACCACGAATCCCTCGATATAGCCCGCCAGCGAGATTTCGCCCGGGGTCATTCCGTGTACGGTCGCGAAGTCGACGGCGGTGGGATAGGCTCTCTGGGTGATTTTGCAGACTGCCGAAACGGAGGCGCCCAATGCGTCGGCGTAACTGAGGTTGAGCGTGGCGGAACGGGCTTCCGAGCTGTCGTTCTGAGTCAGCGAGAAGGTCAGCCCCTCGTCCGTGAGCATGGGTTCCGACAGCCACTCGTTGCCCTCCTCGACGGGGGTATCGTAGGTGATATCGTAGACGATTTGGTCGGCGTAGGGTACGAGATTATTTGTCGTGGCCGGAATCGTGCACTGTTGTGCATAACCCTCGTAGGTCTCGACGGAGCTGTCCAGTTTGAGCGAAGGCTCGGCGATTCCCTGCGAGATGCTCAGCACCGAGGTGGTGGCTGTGCCCTCGGCGTCTTCGATGAAGAGGGTCAGGTCGGCCAGGCGCGTGGAGCCGGCCTCGTTGTCCTCGACGGCGAACGACACGCCCTCGTGCGTGATGGCGACCTCGGAAATCCAGGGCGTAACGGGTTGCGCCTGCGGTTTGTCGTCGCCCTCTTCGCTTTCGGCGCGCGTCACGACGGGTACGGGTTCACCGGGCACTCCGTCCGCATCGTAGTAGGTGACGGAAGCCTCCACGTCGTCGATGCAGTACCGCAGGTTGGTGTCGATGGGAGCGAAGATTCGCGATGGCGCCTTCAATAGCGCTACGGCGGGTTTGGCGAACGCGAGCGACGGTTCGGTGACGGTGCCCGCTTGGGTGAACGTTACGGTGTCGGCCAGTTCGCCTTTCTGGAAGACGACCCCGACTTTGCGCGAAATACCGTAGTTGGCCGCGTAGGTGAAGACGATTTCGTGGTTGCCGTAACCTTCGAGCTTGTTGAGCGACGCCCACTTCACGTTGCGCGTGAAGCGTGCCGTCCACTCTCCGTTCGAATAGACCAGCACGTGTGTCGAGCCGGCCTCTTTGCTCAGCGACAGTTCCCGTGCCGCCACCGCCAGCGGCAGGTCCATCTCGAAATCCTTCTGACAGCCGGTCAGGGCGGCCGCGAATGCCGCGACGGCGATCAGCAGGCCGGCGGCCGATCTTTTGTGTTTATTGAGTGATGTTTTCATAGTCTGAGAGTTTCTGGTCGTTACAACCCGTAGGCCTTGTATTCGTTGTTGTCGAGGTTATTCTTCGAGTAGGTTACCTCCGTGTCGGGAATGGGGTAGTAGCGGTGGCACGGTTTGATGAGGCTGGACGTCGTATTGAGTTGCAGAGGGCCATAGTCGCTGTTGCTCGTCACCGCATCGTACCAGATGCCCCAGCGCACCAGGTCGTACTTGCGCTGGAATTCGCCGAAGAGCTCCCGCGCCCGTTCGTTGCGAATCTCCTCTTCCAGGCGTGCGGGCGTACGGTAGATGTAGTTGCCCAGTCCGGCGCGCGTGCGGGTCATGTCGAGGTACTCGATCGACTTCTCGTAGTTTTCTTTGTAGAAGTAGCACTCGGCCATCATCAGCAGCGCGTCGGCGTAGCGGAATACCTTGTAATTGTTGCCGTCGGCCGATGCCTGCATGTTCGGGCACCAGAATTTCGGACCGCACCAGGGACGGGTGTTGGTGCTGTTGAAGGTCTTGTCTTCATAGCCCCACGCCATGTTGTATTTGGCGCGGATATCCTTGCCCATCTTGGATTGGAGTCCCTGACAGAAGTAGACGTTCGGCCGCATGGCCGTCCATACGGTCGCCTGATCGCCGAGTTCGGGAATGTCGACGCCGTCGTAGATGGACGAGTTGGCCGAACGCGGATAGGGCTGGCAGATGCAGGCCACGTTGGAGGTATAGGTGAGACCGCCCTGCGTGTAGGTGTGCTGAATCTCCATGATGGATTCGGGAGTGTTCTTGTTGCGGAAGAGGATGTTCTGGGCGTAGTCGTACTGCGACAGGGGGCCGTAGATGGTCTCGATCTGTTGCAGCGCTTCGAGGGCAGTGTCCCACTCCTTGTTCCACATGGCCATTTTGGCGATGAGCATGTAGGCGCAGGAGGCTCCCAGCCGGTTGGCCTCGTTGTCGTAGGTGCGAGTCTGGTCGACGAGCGGCGCGATCGACTGCAAGTCTTTGATTACTGTCGCGCGCGTTTCGTCGGCATCCATGCGCGGCAGCACCTGAATGCGGTTGAGTACTTCGTTGTCGGTGACGTCGTCGAAGTAGAAGGGAACGTTGCCGAAGAAGCAGGTCAGCGTCCAGTAGTAGAACGCGCGCAGAGTCTTGGCCTCGCAGAGCAGTTGCAGGTATTGCTCTTCGGAGAGTACTTCGTTCTGATAGGCGCGTTCGATGCCGTTGACGGCGAAATTGCAGCGCTGTACGCCGAGGTAGCCCTGCGTCCAGACGGTCGAGCCGAAACGCGGCACGGCGGGCGAGATGTCCAGACTGGCGTCGCGCGTACCCGACGGGCAGTATGCGATGTCGGTGACGCATTCGGTGGCGAGCATGTAGGTGTAGGTGTAAATCGATTTGATGGGGATGTAGCAGCTGTTCACGACCGACTGGCACTCCGAGTATTTGCGGAAGAAATTGTCGGGACTCGAAATTCCCGACGTGTCCTCGTCGAGCGAACACGACTGGAACAAGAGGGAAGCCGAGAAGAGCGTCGCATACAATATGTTTTTGATTTTCATAGTTCTTATGATCTTATTGGTTTAGTATCTCAACTGGAGGCTGAATATGATGGTTCGGGGTTTGGGGTAGGCGCCCAAGTCCATGCGGCGCAGCGTCGACGAGGTGCCTTCGCTCGATACGTCGGGGTCGAATCCGTTGTATTTCTTCCACAGATAGAGGTTTTCGCCCGATACGCTCAGCGTGAGGTCGCGCAGCCACGAGCATTTCTTCCGCAAGTCGAACGTGTAGGCGAGCGTGACGTTTTTCAGTCGCAGATACGAAGCGTCGTGAATCATGAAGTCGCTCGGTAGCGCGGCGTCGCTCTTGGCTCCGGCGCGCGGGATGTCGGAGTTGGGGTTGCGCACGGGATGCCACGCGTCGAGCATGTAGCGGTACTGGTTCGCGAACTGGGAACCGGCCATGTAGATCTCCGAATAGTTGTAGATCTTGCCGCCGAGCGAGTAGGCGAAATAGACACCCAGTTTGAAGCCGTGAATGTAGAACGTGTTTTGCAGACCGCCGTACAGATAGGGGTCGGCGTTGCCCTGATAAATCAGGTCTTCGCGCGACATCACGCCGTCGTGGTTGACGTCGTAGTAGCGTGCGCCGCCGTCGGTGTTGGAGACGCTCACGTAGGTCTTCGTAATTTCGTTCTCCTTGCGTTCGTCGGCGTTTTTCCACGTGCCGCCGTACTTGAAGCCCCACAGCGAGTTGAGCGGGTATCCCTTGACGTATCCGTACATCATGTAGCTGTTGTTGCCCGGCGAGTCGTAAGCCGAAATGAAGTCTTCCGAGCCGATATCGTCGACCATCTGGTCGTTATGCGACATCGTGAGCGTCGTCGTCCAGTGGAAGTTCGGCCGCACGATGTTCTGGCTCTCGATCGAAAGCTCGATGCCCTTGTTCGACGTCGAGCCGATATTGGTCCAGCGCGAGGTGTAACCCGTCTGGGCGGCTACGGCCAGCGACATGAGCAGATCGGTTGTCTTGGATTTGTAGGCTTCGGCCGTGATGTTCAGGCGTCCTTTGAACATCGACCAGTCGATGGCCACGTTGTAGGCGGCCGTCTTCTCCCATGTCAGGTCGGGCGAATCCAGACGGCTGCGGTAGAAGGCGACAGGCTGCGAGCCGTCGAACAGATAGCCGCCTGTGGTGGACGAGAGCACGGCCAGCGAACGGTAGGTGCTGATCGCGTCGTTGCCGGTCAGACCGGCGCTCACGCGAATCGACAGGTCGTCTATCCAGTCGCAGTCTTTCAGGAAGTTCTCGTTGGCCAGATTCCACTTGACGGCCGCCGACGGGAAGAATGCCCACTTGTTGTTGGCCGCGAAGTTCGAGGCGCCGTCGTAACGGCCGGTCACCGTGAGGTAGTAGCGCGATTTCCAGTTGTAGTTCAGACGGGCGTAGACCGACATTTTGGTCTTTTTCGAGTAGGCCGTACCTGCCGAGTAGGTCTCCTTGTCCAGGACGGCGTTCATGTTGTTCCACAGGATGGCGTCGTCCATGTAGCCTTTGCCCGAGAGATTGAAGTCGTGCGACACGAACCGGTAGGCCGAGAAGCCGCCGAGGACGTCCAGCGCATGGCCGTTCTTCTCGAACTTGTAGCCGGCCGTCGTCTCCCACGAGAACGAATTCTCGTCCCAGTCGGCGCGGTATGCCTCGCCGCCTTCGTTTTCGCTCTTCATGGGCAGCGTGCCCGGATAGTAACGGTACGTGTGACGCTGGTAGAGGTAGTAGGAGAAGGTGCTGTTGATCGTGAAGTTCTTGATCGGTTCCAGTTTGAGCGAGAAGTTGTGATTGCTCGAATGACGTTCGAGGTAATGGGTGTTCTGGTCGATCAACGCACGCGGCGTATTGATTTTCTGTCCGTTGTAGTACAGCGGGTTGTATGTGTCCGTCGGTTTGAGCAGCGGTGACAGGTATTGGGCGCCGCTCCACCAGTTGGTGCCGCCTATCGTGGCCTTGTTCTGGTCGTTGTGCCTCCATGTATAAGACCCCGTGTAACCGACTTTCAGCCATTTGAACAGCTGGCGTTCGAGGTTGATACGCCCCGTGAAGCGCTTCTGGCCGCTGTCGTCGATGATGCCCTGCGTATCGTTGTAGGAGAACGAAGAGTAGTACGAGGCTTTCTCGTTGGTGCCCGAGAGCGAGAGCGCGTAATTCGAGTAGATGGCCGTGCGGGTGATCTCCTTGATCCAGTCGGTTCCCTCGCCCAGCGAGAGCGGGTCGGGGTACACCGAGCCGGAGAGCGGCGTATCGGCGCCGATGTCGGGATGGTTGGCGTCGGAGCCGAACGAGGCGTAGTCGTTGCGGTATTGTGCGAATTCCGCCGCGTTCATGATGTCGAGGTGGCGGGGCAGCTGCGAGAAGCCGATGTCGGTCTTGAACGTGATGTTCGGCTTGCCCGTCGTGCCGAGTCCCCGTTTGGTGGTGATGAGGATGACGCCGTTGGCGCCGCGTGAACCGTAGATGGCCGTCGACGAGGCGTCTTTCAGCACGGAGATGGAAGCGATGTCGTCGGAGTTGATGTCGTTCAGGTCGTGGATGGCGTCCATCACGCCGTCGACGACGATCAGCGGTTCGTTCGAGGCGTTGATCGAACGCGTGCCGCGGATACGGATGGTCGTGGTGGCGCCCGGTTCGCCGGTAGTCGACATGAAGTCGGCGCCGGCGATACGTCCCTGCAATGCGTTGTCGACCGAGAGCGTGGGCAGGTCCTTGATGTCGTTCATCTTGACCGTAGAGACCGAACCGGTCAGGTCTTTCTTGGCCACTTGGCCGTAGCCGATGACCACCACTTCTTCGATGTCGGTGGAGGCGTCCTTTTCCAGCCGGATGTTGAATTTCGTGCGGCTGCCCACCTTCGTCGTCTGTGACGTGTAGCCGAGGTAGGAGACCTTCTGGGCGATCATCGTGTGACCTTCGTGTCCGGGTGCCTCCTGCGGGTTGTCGCCGGCAAGTTC